>OQWE01000064.1_pt1 | contig 31039 bp, 23 predicted proteins | sample 1691591 | NCBI WGS metagenome assembly OQWE01 (sample SAMN03418265, study PRJEB22391) | human gut metagenome | biome: human-gut; feature: organic feature; material: feces | host: Homo sapiens | place: Tanzania | collected 2013-01
GAGGCGTTTGTTCGTTTTTAGACCCATTGGCGCACGAACTAAAACATGCATACCAGTATTATGAAGGTAGATTGGGATTTGCATATAAAAGAGGCGGTGGTTATAATTCAAATAATTGCCAACGATTCGAAATAGAGGCGGGTAAAAGAGGTCAAATATTTTCCGGAAAGAATATCGAATGCCATAACAAATTTGAACTAACCAAATCAGATGATTTCAAATTAGAACCATATTATGAAAAACTTAGAGAAGAGCCATGGTTTGATAGTACCAAAGGAGGAGCATTCAATGTTCCAAGTAAATAAAATGATTATTCTCAGTTTTGTGCTACTTTCCTGTTTATCCCCCGAATATGGTAATGCACAAGAGTACTATTATGGAGAAGGTAATTTCGGAGAATTGGTAATCAAGGATGATTCAACGTATTCTATTTCATTCTATGAGATGCCGACGTGTTCACCAAATATTTTTTATGACATTGGACACTATCATAGAATTGGGGATACCTTGTTTTTGAATTCGGTTTGTAAAAAGAAAGCTGAACTTATAGAATGTTCAGAACAAGAAGAACTGCTTAATGGCAATTGCAAATCAAGATATATCATTAAGCATTATAGAATTCAAGGAAAACGTTATTATCAAATAGATGAGTGGGTTGGAATCCAAAATTGTGATGATCCAACAGAAGTCTTTTTAGGTTCTAACTTTTTCTACGAGGGAGACTTGATTGTAATTAAATACAGTATATATAGTTATAGGTTTAGGATTGGAAAAAAGCTTCCGGAACGATGTTATAAAATCAAAATACTTGATAATGATGTTTGGCAAGAACATGTCTATTTAGATGAATTTCCTCTTTTGATTAGAAAGAACAAATTGATACCAACAGATAAAGAGAAAAACGAAGAATGTTGGGGTAATAACAGCTTTTATTTTCCAAAAATGAGAAAGAAAAAGAAACAAAACAAATTTAAAGTCATTACAATGTGGTATCGAGGGTTGATAGATTTGCCAAACGGGTATAATTTACCACAAAAACCACATTGGGTATATTCAATAGAACCACATTGGAGAGAATAACGAACCTGTACTACCCGATGAATGCGAACGGACAAAGGAACAGCATACAAAACACCTACGACGTACGCGGCAGACTCAAGAAACGTATCAACGAACGGAGATATATCATAGAGATAAACTAATGCTTGGACAGTCAGCAGCACCAACTCACCCCGTCGCTACTATGGCCGAAAGTATTTATTGAGTATAATATGGCAAATTTGTTAGCGATAGAAGCTATATTGCAAAAATCTTTGGTAATGTTTGGTCTGTTGTATGTTGGCAAAGTAATGTATAAAGGAAGTGGAGAGAAAAAAGAAAACACCCCTGCTGTAAGCAAAAGTGTTTTCCTGATGAAGAATATTATGTTTACGTGTTTCTTATTCGGTTATGCGTTTTTCGATTTCGTCCAAATCTATTCGGAAACGACGGTCGGTTTCGTAACTGTTCTTGACAGACTTACACGCATGGAGAACGGTTGCGTGATCTTTGTTGCCACACTTTGAACCAATGACGGCAAGGGATTCGTGAGTGTGTTTACGAGATAGGAACATGGAGATGTGGCGTGCTGCAACAACTGATTAGCATATTTGAAGCATTGATATTTATTATCCATCATTGCATAATGATATGCTACGATGTATGCACCTTGTCTATTACAATGAGATAGAGCTATATCTTTCATGTCTTTAGTCATGTCAAGAAACGTTTCTTTGGACTTTTCTTGGATTTACTTACCGATGCAGAAGTTGGCAAAGATATTATCGAGAACTTCTTCTGTGCTTACTTCTCCTGTTATTTCACCCATATAGTGTACGGCTTCTTTAATGTCGGAGACAATAATGTCTGTCGGTTGTCCCGATTCCATGCTTTCTTCCGCAACAAGCAAGGCTGCAAGCGTACGCATCATCACATCATAATGTCGGGCATTAGTAAGCATGATGTCATTTGTCTTATCATTCTCCTCGTTAATGGATATAATCCGATTAAGCAGCGTGTCTATTCCTATACGCCTTATAGCAGAAATGTGTATCGCTCTCATCTCGTTCCATTTCTTTTGTTGTGCTTTGGAGGAACGAACAAGATCCATTTTGTTTCCGATAATGATTATTTTCTTGTCTTCGAGACTTACTTGTGTATCCAATAACATCAACTCGGCTTGTGCATCTTCTGCAGAGGTTTGCGTAAGGTCGCATACATATAGTATTATGGCAGCTCTTTTGATTGCTTCAATGGAGCGTTCGATGCCTTGACGTTCTATCTCATCTTTTGCACTTCTTATGCCTGCCGTATCTATAAACCTGTATTCCAGTCCTTCCAGCTGTATGATTTCCTCTATGGTGTCGCGGGTTGTGCCGCTTACCGGCGATACTATTGATCTGTTTTCACGCAACAAAGTATTGAAGAGTGTGGATTTTCCCGAATTAGGTTTACCTATGATTGCAACCGGAATACCGTTTTTGAAAGCATCTCCTGTTGCAAAACTCTTAACCAAGATGTCCAATTCGGATATGGTTTTCTTCATCAAACCTTTCATATTGTTTCTATCGGCAAACTCGGCATTCTCTTCTGAAAAGTCCAACTCCAATTCCAAAAGGCTTAAAAGTTTGACAAGTTCCTCTCTTACCTGTGCAATCTTCTCTCTGTATCCTCCGCGAAGTTGTTGCATTGCAAGCTTATGTGCTATCCCTGTTCTTGCACTTATCAAATCGGCTATGGCTTCTGCCTGCATAAGATCCATCTTTTTGTTCAAGAACGCTCTTTGAGAGAACTCTCCGTTATTGGCTATCCTGGCACCGTGGTTAATCATACTCAACATGATTTGTTGCTGTATGTAAATCGAGCCGTGGTGTATTACCTCTACCATATCTTCTCCCGTGAAGCTGTTAGGGGCATAATAAATGACGCACATGACCTCGTCAATTACTTGTTCCTTTGCATCAACAATAAAACCATGTCTCATCACAGAAGGCTTGCTTCCTTTCAAAACACATTTCAATCCGTCTTTGGTAACGAATATTTCGTTTATAATCGCTATGGCTCGTGTTCCTGTCATTCTTACTATTCCCAATGCGGACTTTCCTCTTGCCGTTGCCGGAGCACAAACAGTGTCGGAATGTTTGTTTAGCGGTATTTCAGGTTGTCCGAACATTTGATTCGGTTCGAATACGAAGTTTTGTGTTTCTTCGTTTTGGGATAGTTCGGAATTTTCTTGCTGTTCTGCTGTCTGATCTTCAACTTGTGGGATTGTGGTTTCTAATTCCCTTTCCATGTTTTCCATATCTTTCATATTTTATAATTTCATTTCTTCAATTCGTTTATTTTGTCTCTGTACATAGCTGCGTCCAAGAAGTTAAGTTCCCGTGCTGCCTGTTGCATCAACTTTTCCAATTGTTTTATTTGTTTTCCCAAATCCTTTGGCTTGTTATATGGCGATTTGTTTTCGGATACCGTTGTATTATCCTTTGTGTCGGTTGTATCGTATGGTTGAGGCATACGGTTATTAAGTCCTCGCTTTACCTGCTTCGGTTTTATGCCATATTGTTCGTTGTAAGCTTGTTGTTTTGCTCTGTTACGGGAATTTTCTGCCATTGCCCTCTTCATGCTGTCGGTTATTTTATCTGCATAAAGTATTGCTTTGCTGTTTACATTACGAGCCGTTCGTCCTATGGTTTGTATCAATGCTCTATCGCTACGCAAAAAGCCTTCTTTATCGGCATCCAAAATGGCAACAAGACTTACTTCCGGCAAGTCTAAACCCTCTCTCAGCAGGTTTACTCCTATCAATACATCGAAAACTCCTTCTCTCAACTGCTGCATGATTTCAACTCTTTCCAATGTTTCTATGTCCGAATGGATATATTTATTCTTCACGCCAACATTTGAAAGATAGCGACTTAGTTCCTCTGCCATTCTTTTTGTTAAAGTGGTAACCAAAACCCTTTCATGTTTATCAACAACCTTGTCTATTTCTTCCAACAAATCGTCCACTTGATTTTTCGCAGGATGTATTTCTATCGGCGGATCTAACAAACCTGTCGGACGGATTATTTGCTCTACAACAACTCCCTCTGCTTGCTCTATTTCAAAATCGGCAGGGGTTGCGGATATATATATGGTTTGGTTTTGCAGAGATTGAAATTCTTCAAATTTCAAAGGTCTGTTATCAAAGGCAGATGGCAAACGGAAACCGTATTCCACCAAAGAACTTTTACGAGAACGGTCGCCACCGTACATTGCTCTTATTTGAGGAACGGTAACATGACTTTCATCTATCACCATAAGATAGTCATCGGGAAAGTAATCTATGAGGCAAAACGGTCTGGAACCCGGTTTTCTGCCATCAAAATAACGCGAATAATTCTCTATTCCGCTGCAATAGCCCAATTCCTGTAACATTTCAAGGTCATTATTCACCCTTTCTTCCAATCGTTTGGCTTCAAGATTACGTCCTTCGTCTCGAAATTCTTCACATCTCGAAAACATATCGCTTTGGATTTGTCGCAAAACAGCAGGTAATGTATTTTTGTTTGTAAGGAAGTTTCCCGCAGGATATATTACCATTTCATTTACGCTCTCTATTTTCCCTCCGCTGACAGGGTCTATAGTTTCCATTGCTTCTATCTCATCATCCCAGAAAATAAGTCTATAGGCATAATCCAAATACGGAGGGAATATATCTATAACATCTCCCTTTACTCGAAACTTACCTCTTCCGAATTCTATTTCGTTTCTTGAATAAAGGCTGTCAACCAAATCCAAAAGGAATTTACCTCTTTCCAAGGTCTGTCCTTTGTTAAGATATATCGTGCCATTGGCAAAGTCTTCCGGATTTCCTATACCATATATACATGAGACAGAACTGACAACTATGACATCTTTTCTTCCCGAAAGCAGAGCGGAAGCGGCAGAAAGTCGCAGTTTCTCCAATTCATCGTTTATGGAGAGATCTTTCTCTATATAAGTATTGGTTTGTGCAATATAGGCTTCGGGTTGGTAATAATCGTAATAGGAAACAAAATATTCCACTGCATTTTCGGGGAAGAAGTTTTTGAACTCGCTGTACAGTTGGGCTGCAAGCGTTTTATTGTGGCTCATAACCAAGGTAGGTTTATTCACTTGCTCTATCACATTCGCTATGGTAAAGGTTTTACCGCTTCCGGTTACACCCTGAAGAACTTGTGCAGGCTCTCCTTTGCGTAAACCTTCAAGCAATTGTGCGATGGCTTGTGGCTGGTCTCCCGTCGGTTTGAAATCCGATTTCAATTTGAAATTCATGCTTCCCGATTTGAAATTACATTTATCCTATTCGTATTCCAAGTTGTTTTCCACCTCTGTCAGGATTTGTTCTACCTCTTCATAACTCTCAGCTGTTACAAGTCTTATTCTATACGGTTTGAAATTCTTCAATTCCCTGAAATAGCCGGAATAAAACTTTCGCATTTCCAAAAGAGCATAACGTTCCGTTCTCCAAACTTTCAAACCTTCCAAATGTTCACGACAAACAGTTGCTCTTTCTTTCACTGATATTTTACTCGGTATTTCCCCATTCAACGTCTGCTTGCATTGCTGAAATATAAAAGGATTTCCAATAGCTGCTCTGCCTATCAATATTCCATCTACTCCGTATCTGTTTTTATATTCCAATAGTTTATCGGCAGAATCAATATCGCCGTTACCGAATACAGGTATGTGCATTCTCGGATTATTCTTCACTTCACCTATCAAAGCCCAATCGGCAATACCTTTGTACATCTGAGCTCTTGTCCTACCGTGGATAGATATTAACTGCACTCCAACATCTTGTAAACGTTCGGCAACTTCAACAATAGGCTTGTCATCATCTCCATATCCGAGCCTTGTTTTTACACTTACTGGTATATTCACTGACTTTACGACAGCTTCCGTAAGTCGTATCATTTTCGGGATATCGTTCAATATACCACTTCCGCAACCTTTGCCGGCTATTTTCTTGACCGGACAACCCCAATTTATGTCTATAAAATCAGGATTGACGCTCGCTGCCACTCCGGCTGCCGAACACAAACTTTCTTCATTATTTCCGAATATCTGTATTCCCAAAGGACGTTCCTCATCATCAAAATACATTTTCTTGAAAGAAGAATCCACATTTCGAGAAAGAGCATCGGAAGAAATAAACTCACTAATCAAGACATCAACACCATACCTTTTACATATTTTACGAAAAGGAGGTGTCGTAACAGCTTCCATTGGAGAAAGCACTACCGAAAACGACGATATTAAATCTCGAATTGCCAAGTTTTGTGTTGTTTTGCTTGCAAAGATAGTACTTTTCTTTCAAGCGTCAAGAGATTTAAACGTTTTTTTCTTTATTTGGGGATATTTTCTCGTTGTCTCACCACCTCATAGAGGATAATTCCGGCTGCAACAGACACGTTCAAACTCTCTATATTTCCTTTTACAGGTATGCTTATCAGTTCATCTGCCATTTTTATCAACGAAGAACTAATTCCCTTTTCCTCATTACCCATTATTATCATCAAAGGCTCTGCTGCCTGCATTCCGGTATATTTGTTTTCTGTCTTTTCAGTTGCCGCATATACTTTTACTCCTAATGATTTTACCTGATTTATCAGGCTTTTTGCATTTGCTACTCTGCAAACCGGTATTTTCAACAAAGCTCCTGCCGATGTACGAATAGCATCTTGATTTATAGGAGCTGTGGATTGCTGCGGCACAATCAGAGCATGCACTCCCGCACATTCGGCACTTCTTGCTATTGCACCAAGATTTCTGACATCTGTAACTCCGTCCAACATCAATAGAAACGGAACATCACCTCTTTGTTCTGTTTCCTCCAACACTTCTTCCACATCTCTGTATTCTATCAAAGAAAGCTGAGCCACAATTCCTTGATGATTTTGCTTTCCGACCAATCTGTCAAGTTTTTCAGAAGGAACATACTGACAGGCTATCGTTTTTTCACTTTGTGCCAACAAGACTTTTAATTCACCGAATAATTTCCCTTGAAGATTACTTTGTATGTAAATCTTATCTATCTCTCTTCCCGATTTGACTGCTTCCATGACAGGTCGCAGACCATATACCAAATGTTTTCTATCCATAAACTCTATATTATTTTCCCGTCTTGCATTTCGATTTTTCTATCTGACATCTTTGCAAGTTCTTCATTGTGCGTTACGATAAGGAATGTTTGTTTGTACTGTTCTCTCAGAGAGAAAAAAAACTCATGTAGTTCTCTTGCGTTCCGACTATCCAAATTTCCACTCGGTTCGTCTGCCAATACAACAGATGGAGAATTTATCAAAGCTCTCGCAACTGCCACTCTTTGTTGTTCTCCTCCCGAAAGTTGATTTGGTTTGTGAGATGCTCTGTCATATACCTGCAAAGCATTCAAAAGTTCTTTGGCTTTCTCTTCGGCTTGCTTCTTATCTGTTCTTGCAATTAAAGCAGGCAACATAACATTCTCCAAAGCCGTGAACTCCGATAACAGATGATGAAATTGATAAACGAACCCTATCTCCTGATTTCTGAACTTGGAAATCTCTTTGTCGTTCAAACTCGTTATTTCCCTGTTGTTTATCAAAACACTGCCCTTATCCGCCTTATCCAAAGTGCCGACTATCTGCAAAAGAGTGGTCTTGCCTGCACCGGAAGCTCCTACCAATGTAACTATTTCGGAAGGCAATATATGCAAATCCACATCCTTCAACACATGCAGGCTGCCATAAGACTTATTCAGTTTATTTGCTCGTATCATCTACTTGTCTATATTTCTGTTATTGAATATCAAGTAACCGAAATTCACAGATATTGACCATGGATTGTTATCGTTATCCCTTTGATGATACGACAATATCAAACTTAACGGACCTATTGGCGTTCTCAACACTATAGAACTGGAAGCAATGAAGTATAGCTTTTCAAACATATCACCATAATAAGGTACTTCATTTTTATCCGTCATTATCTGTTGTATCGGAGCATACAAATAAGCCGCACAGCGTGCCGAAAGGTTTATCCCGAGCAAAGAAGACAAAGCATATATATTTTCCAAACCGAATGCAACGTATTTGTTAGCCCTATATTCCGGCATATATTGTGTCAAAGTCTCCACGGTTGGCATATAGATACCCGCATTCAGCAAGCTCGGCTTATATGTTTCAAACAAATCTTGAAAGGAGTAGAATATATCGCCCCTGAAACCGATTTTGAAATTCTTTGCGAGCTCGGCATAAACTCTCGATTGCATCTTAAACTGCACCCAACTGTGATCTGCGGAATAAGGTTGGTCAACTTCTGTTGTATTACCGGGTTTACAACTTTCCTTACCACTTACATACTGTACAGAAAGTTTGTGATACTTTCCCTGGGTAGGGAATTGATCATCATCCAAACTGTTTTTCTCCTCTTTTAAGCCTATGGCAATATGTTTGAAACTTGTTCTGTCGCTTATATCCGTTTGAATTATTCCGTAATCTCGTCCGAAATAATCATCTGTCGTTTTTGCAATTCCGACAGAAGCTACCAATTTATCCTTAACTCCCAAAGGAAAACCGATATTTACCTTTGCATTGATTTCCGATTGTTCCAAATAATTGATTGGAGAGTATGAAAACGTCTTGTTTCGCAGTCGGTAATAATTCCATTTGTTTGAATTCAATTCCGTCTCTATAAAAAGAGGGAAGCTATACGAAAAATCCACCCTTGACCTCACCGACCAAGAAGCATAATAACGTCCCAAATAAGTATTTGCTTGAAAAAAATATGCATGTTTATGAAGTAAATTGTAATTCAATCCGAGATACAAATAACTCGTAGGACTTGTAGAAATACGCCCTCCTAAATCCAAGTTGAGAAAACTTTTTGTCTTAACATTCAAGTTCAACACATAAGCATTGTAATAATCATTGTATTTCAAGTAAGGTTGGACATTTCGCACGTTTTCATCGGAGTAAAGCGATATATAGTTCTTCTTCAGAGTTTTTGTCGTCAATACACTGTCCGCTTCCATCAATTTGTTGTTATGATGCATTATAGAAGAAAGATAATACTTCTGAGAGCTTGTAACACCCTTTATTCCGACAGAAACAACATTAAGATTAGGTTTTTTCGCATTAAATCTGCTTCTCTTCTCTGCCACTTCTTTCTCGCTCACGCTATCAATAAGGAACTCTCTTATTTGTGGAATTTGAGCTACCGCAGCTTCATAGCCGAGCCTGTCGCACTCCTTCATTTTCTCAAACTCCATTACACCTATTCCTGCCAAATTCGGTTCTATCAAAATACTGTTAGAGCAATATACATTATAATCGGAGGAATTGGTCAACATATTTTCCAGATACGATTTCATATTACCCTCCACCGGAGGCGGATAATTACCGGCAACCTTAACTCCTATGATAATATCCGGACGATACGTCCTTAAAAGTTCCTTAGAAGGGAAATTATTGTACATACCTCCATCGAACATTATTTTACCGTCCAATTTTATTGGAGAAAACACAAAAGGAAATGTCATGGAAGCTCGTACTGCCGGTCCCAAATCTCCATTCTTTCTCACACTCGCTTTATTGTCTTCAATATCCGAAGCCACACAAAAGAAAGGTATCATCAAACTATCAAAGTCCCGTTTGCAAGCCTCCGTAGCAGGAGAAAAAATCTCCATGAAAGCATAGTCCATCTGCACAGGATTGATTATACTCGTAGGCAACTGTACAGAAAAATTATTATCTATGTCAAAGGAAACAGACAAAGCAGTCGGCACGGGCGGTTTCACCTTATAATAATATATGTAATTATCCTCAATCCTACCCGTAAGCCAATATTGAAATTCTTCCGAATAAAAAATCCTTTCTATCTCATCAACAGAGTAACCCGCAGCATATAAGCCGCCGACTATTGCTCCCATTGATGTTCCGCATATATAATCTATTGGAACTTCTGCCTTTTCCAAGGCTCTCAAAACACCGAGATGGGCAGCACCTCTTGCCCCGCCACCGCTTAAAACTACACCGACTGTCTGATGACGTTCGCTCCCTTGTTGAGCAAACATAGGAAAAGTGGTCTGCAACAGCAGAAAGAAAAGGAAAAAAGCAAACACTCCCCTTACGGAACGAATCCGTACTCCGAAACACCAATGGTACATATTTCTTTATGTTTAATTATTTGGAACGATAAAACAAACCAACATATTGCACCTCCAAGCAGAATAAAGTCTCCTTTCATGCAAAAAAGCATATTGCAAGCACTTTTCTTCTCAAAAGCCGCACATATCCCTATCAAGTAGAATAGATTTATGCCATTTTTTATTGGTCGGTTCAAAGAAAAGAAGTAATTTTGCAGACTGATAACGCCCTCATGCATATTGGCGGCGTTGTTTTTGAGTATCGAATAAATAATAAATACTTCTGATAAATGAGACCAAATTTCACAAACATCGACTTCAAGTCCGTTGCTCCGGCAACAGATTTCGAGGAATGGGAAAAGGCTGTCGGCAATAATAAATCATGGCTGACACCGGAACAAATACCGGTCAAGCCGGTATATGGAAAGGCTGACCTTGAAGGAATGGAACACTTGAACTATGCAGCAGGTATAGCACCAAATCTTCGCGGACCTTATTCCACAATGTACGTCATGAGACCGTGGACAATCCGTCAATACGCAGGTTTCTCCACAGCCGAAGAGTCAAACGCATTTTATCGCAGAAACATAGCAGCAGGACAAAAAGGACTTTCCGTTGCATTCGACTTGGCGACACATAGAGGTTATGACTCAGACCACGAAAGAGTTGTAGGTGATGTGGGAAAAGCCGGAGTGGCAGTGGACTCCATATTGGATATGGAAATCTTGTTCGACCAAATTCCTTTGGATAAGATGTCCGTATCCATGACAATGAACGGAGCCGTATTGCCGATACTTGCATTCTACATCATAGCGGCAGAAGAGCAAGGCGTTTCGCAGGATAAGTTGTCGGGAACCATACAAAACGACATCTTGAAAGAGTTCATGGTTCGTAACACATACATCTATCCTCCTAAACCATCGATGAAAATCATTGCCGACATATTCGAATACACCTCAAAGAATATGCCGAAATTCAACTCCATATCCATATCCGGCTATCACATGCAAGAAGCAGGAGCAACCTGCGATATAGAAATGGCATACACCTTGGCAGACGGATTGGAATACATCAGAGCCGGTATAAACGCAGGAATGAATGTCGATCAATTCGCTCCTCGTCTATCATTCTTCTGGGCAATAGGCATGAACCACTTCATGGAAATTGCAAAGATGAGAGCTGCGAGAATGCTTTGGGCAAAATTGGTAAAACAATTCAACCCGCAAAATCCTAAATCCCTTGCATTACGTACTCACAGCCAAACCTCCGGTTGGTCATTGACAGAGCAAGATCCGTTCAACAACGTAGGAAGAACCTGTATCGAAGCCTTGGGAGCAGCCTTGGGACACACACAATCCTTACACACCAACGCATTGGACGAAGCCATCGCATTACCGACCGACTTCTCCGCACGTATCGCAAGAAACACACAAATTTACTTGCAGGAAGAAACGAACATCTGTCGTAATGTCGATCCATGGGCAGGAAGCTACTATGTGGAAAGTTTAACACACGAAATAGCACACAGAGCATGGGGACACATACAAGAAGTCGAGAAACTCGGCGGTATGGCAGCAGCCATCGAGAGCGGTATTCCTAAGATGAGAATCGAAGAAGCCTCCGCAAGAAAACAAGCAAGAATCGACTCCGGCAAAGACACCATCTTGGGAGTAAACAAATACCGCTTGGAGAACGAAGACACAATCGACACATTGGAAATCGACAACACAGCCGTAAGAGAAGCCCAAATCAAACGTTTGGCAAAGTTGAGAGCAGAAAGAAACGAAGCCGATGTGCAATCCGCGTTGGAAGCTCTTTCAAACGTTGCAGCAACAGGTAAAGGCAACCTATTGGAGATGTCCATCGACTGTGCAAGAAAGAGAGCCTCACTCGGAGAAATCTCCTACGCATTGGAAAAACACTTCGGACGATACAAAGCAAAAATCAATCTTATTTCAGGCGTGTACAGTGCAGATACAAAAGACAACGCAAACTTCAAGAAAGCACAAGAACTATGCGATGAATTTGCGAAGATAGAAGGAAGAAGACCTCGTATAATGATAGCCAAAATGGGTCAGGACGGGCACGACAGAGGAGCCAAAGTCGTAGCGACAGGTTATGCAGACATCGGATTCGACGTCGATATGGGACCATTGTTCCAAACCCCTGCCGAAAGTGCAAAGCAAGCCGTCGAGAACGACGTTCACATCTTGGGCGTAAGCTCTTTGGCAGCAGGACACAAAACATTGGTACCGCAAGTAATCGCAGAATTGAAAAAATTAGGCAGAGAAGACATCATGGTAGTTGTCGGCGGCGTTATCCCTCCGCAAGACTACGACTTCCTATACAAAGCAGGAGCTGCAGCAATCTTCGGACCCGGAACCATCATTGCAGAAAGTGCAATTAAAATGCTGGAACTCCTTTTGGCAGCAAGAAAATAAGAGAAGAAAGTTACTTTTCGAGGAGCGTTTACGGCTTACGATAAGTAAAGTCCACGAAGTGAAGAGAGATGACAACAAACCATCTCTCTTCTTTTTTATCTCCATTCCAAAATCGCCAAATGTTTGTATATTAACCCTACATACCATTGACGAATGAAAAGAGATTTATCATACGCCCTATCATTTCTCTTATTAAACTCTACGACCTAACACGACAAGATCCCACAATCGCAAAAAAAAGACGTTGCTCACGCAACGTCTCTGCAATAGTGGTATTTTGACAGTAGTATTCCGAAGAAATCGAGTATATTGTCCTTGTAATAATTGTAAATATATTTCCTCTGCTTACTACTTGTCTTTAAGGAATTGAAATCGCTTTCTCTTTCCTTAATCCTTACGGCGTTTTAATTTTGTGTTTGTAAGGAGATGATTTTGTGCTGTTTGAAAAGGAGAGTGTTTTGCGGGTGTCGAGGGTGTGGGTTTCGGTGGAGGGTGTATCGGGAGAGAGGGTGGCGTTCAGAGATATAATTGCTATCTTTGCAGACTGATATTTGGAAAAGGATTATGGCTTTTTTACCTACGACCGTAAAGGAATTGGAGGAGAGGGGGTGGGAGTATGTCGATGTGATTTTCGTGTCCGGAGATGCATACGTTGACCATCCGTCTTTCGGCTGTGCTGTTATATGTCGCTATTTGGAAAGGGCGGGTTATCGTGTTGCCGTTTTAGCTCAACCGAATTGGCAGGACGATTTGAGGGATTTCAAGAAGATGGGGCAACCTCGGCTTTGCTTCTGTGTCAGTTCTGGTTGTATGGACTCTATGGTTAATCACTATACGGCGGCAAAGCGTAAGAGGAGTGATGATGCCTATACCGCCGGCGGTCAATCGGGTTTTCGTCCCGATAGGGCGACCTCGGTTTATTCCGAAATATTGAAGCGTCTCTATCCTTCCGTGCCTGTGCTTATAGGCGGCATAGAGGCTTCCATGCGGAGGCTTGCTCATTATGATTATTGGTCGGATACGCTTATGCCTTCGATACTTTTGATCTCAGGAGCGGATATGTTGATTTACGGAATGGGGGAAAAGGTGGTAAAAAGGATATGTGATGAGTTGAAAGCCGGCAGAAAAATAAAGGAAATCACCGAGATTGAGCAGACGGCTTACCTTTGTCATAAGCCTGATGAGGCAAAGAAGGCGTGGGCTGATGTCTTTGTTCCATCGTTTGAGCAGTGCCGCAGGGATAAAAAGTCTCAGGCAAAGTCTATATGCCTCTTTGAGAAGCACAGTAATAAGTCCGATGATGAGCGTTTGATACAGAAGTATGAGAAAGAGAGTGTTTATGTTGTCGTGAATCCTTTTGACAGGAGTTATTCGAGTAAGGAATTGGACGATATTTACCTCCTGCCTTTCGAGAGAAAGCCTCACCCAAAGTATGCCAAGCGTGGACCTGTGCCTGCCTTTGAGATGATAAAATATTCGGTCAACATACACAGAGGGTGCTTCGGCGGATGTGCTTTTTGCACCATTGCGGCACATCAGGGCAAGAGAATAATTTCAAGGAGCAGGGAATCGATTTTGCGGGAGATTGAAATAATATCCGAGGATAAGGACTTCAAGGGCTATTTGTCCGATTTGGGAGGCCCCTCCGCCAATATGTATATGATGAAAGGCAAGAATGATGAGTTGTGTCGCAAATGCCTTCGCCCATCATGCCTTTATCCTTCCTTGTGCAAGAATATGAACAACGACCATAAGCCTTTGTTGGAATTGTATGAGGCGGTGAGGAAACTGCCTTACATAAAGAAAGCTTTCGTAGGCAGCGGAATAAGATATGATTTGTTCGATAAGAGCAATTATTTCGAGATTCTTTGCCGCCATCATGTCAGCGGACGTTTGAAAGTTGCTCCCGAACATTCTTCGGACAGGGTTTTGAAACAAATGCGTAAGATGTCGTTCTCGCAATTCGTGAATTTGAAGAAAAGTTTCGAGCAAATCAATAAACGATATGGCTTGAAGCAGCAGCTGATACCCTATTTCATTTCATCTCATCCGGCTTGTGAAATGAGGGATATGGTCGATTTGGCATCGCAAACTGCCGCTTTGGGTTATCGTTTGCAACAGGTACAGGATTTTACACCGACACCCATGACCATTGCAACGGAGACTTATTACACAGGAATAGATATATATACCGGCGAAAAGGTGTTTACAGAAAAAAATCCTGCCGCAAAACAAATGCAGAACAGGATTTTCTTTTGGTATAAGCCCGAAAACAGAAATTGGGCAAGGAATGTGTTTATGAAATACGGCAAACAATTTCCTCAACAGCGATAGATTGTTGCTCTCCTGTGAGCATATCTTTGAGCGAAACTTTGTTTTGACGTATTTCCTCTTCACCTGCAAGGATTACAAACCTTATATGCCTGTCGTTGGCGTAGTTCATTTGTTTCTTTAACTTGGCATTATCGGGATAGACTTCGACTTTCACTCCTTTCTCTCTCAATATGCGTGCTGTCTTTTGAGCAAAAAGACTTTCCTTTTCGCCGAAATTGATGAACAATACATCGGTTTGGGAACTCAATTCTTCGGGAAAGAGTTTCAACTGCTCCAAACAATCGTATATTCTGTCAGCTCCGAAAGATATACCTACGCCCGATAAGCCCTCTTTGCCGAAAATTCCCGTCAGATTGTCGTAACGACCACCTCCGCAAATGCTTCCCATCTCCACATCGCAGGCTTTGACCTCCATAATGGCTCCTGTATAATAGTTCAAGCCTCTTGCCAAAGTCAAATCCAATTCAAGTTCACCTACAGCCAAGTCCTTGCAACGAGAAAGCACAAATTCCGTCTCTTCAATGCCTTTTTGAGCCGTCTCTGTGGTGAGAATATTTTTCAATTTTGCAATCTTATCTTCATTAGAGCCGGAAAGAGTAAGTATAGGCGTCAATTTCGCGATATCTTCTTGAGAAAAGCCTTTACCTTCTCTCAATTCCTTTACAACATTATCATAACCTATCTTGTCCAACTTATCTATCGCAACGGTTATATCGGTGAGTTGCTCCTCTTTTCCTATATATTGAGCTATCGCAAGGAGGATTTTGCGATTGTTGAATTTGATAAGCGTTCTCAAATTCAGCTTGGCAAATACTTCTCTTATGATTTCCAACAACTCGATTTCGTTCAGAAGACTTTCGCTGCCTATTATATCGGCATCGCATTGGTAAAACTCTCTGTATCTTCCCTTTTGCGGTCTGTCGGCACGCCATACGGGTTGTATCTGATAGCGTTTGAACGGAAAGGAAATCTCGTTCAAGTGGTTTACAACAAACCTTGCGAACGGTACAGTGAGATCGTAACGCAAGCCCTTCTCGCAAATTTGTTTCGTTATCTGCTTATAATCGCCGGAAGTCAGGTTCTTGTTTTCCGTAAAGTCGCCGGAATTGAGAATTTTGAACAATAATTTATCACCCTCCTCACCATATTTCCCCATCAAGGTATCAAGATTTTCCAAAGCAGGAGTTTCAATTTGTTGGAAGCCGTGAGCATGATATACTTTCCTGATAGTGTCGAATATATAGTTGCGTCTCTGCATTTGAAGAGGCAAAAAATCCCTTGTTCCTTTGACTGTTCTGTAATTCATAACTGTTTCTTTTTGCGTGAATACCGTTGTTCGGCGTGCAAAAGTAGAATTTTTTTTTCATTTTTTCGACCTGCCTTGTTTACTTTTTGATGTTTTCATTTGTCCTTATCTGTGAACGGCAGCAAAAGAAAAAGCCGAAAAACCGTTTCTTGGTCTGTTGCAAGCGATGTTCGGTTCAATAAGACAAAACGAAAAGAAAACAAGGTATAAGAAAGAAATAAATCATAGATGTATAACAACAGGAAAAAGGAGGCTCACATGAAAAAACGAAGAAAAAGCGTTGAAAATTTGGCTGTAAGGAGTAAAATGCTTAATTTCGCAGTCAAATATCGAATTCGTATGAATAAGAAAAGTACATTACTATTTTTGATGAGTGTCTTTATGTTTGCATTTGCCCAAACGGCACAAGCACAAGACATCATTTTGAACAACAGTAACCATGGCAAGACAAAGAACACTTGCAGCGGTTATCTGTATGACAATTCCAAAACAGGAAATTATGAAGCCAATCAAGACCGTTGGGTAACCATCTGTCCGCCGGCTTCAACGGGCAACACGGGAAGAATTTCCCTCACATTCGAGGAATTTGACATCGATGTATCGGACACGGTTTATATTTATCAAGGACCAAGTATCAATGATCCGTTGTTAATTCCTGATGCAGTTGGAATAACTTACTATCAAGGTAATTCATTACTAAATAAAACTGTTATATCTCCGCTTACTGCTCCTTCCGGATGTTTGACTATCAGATTGATTACAGACGATCAAGACGAGGGAACTGGATTCAAGGCGAGGATAGAATGTGCTTCGATGTGTCAATATCCTGAAGCGGCGTTGGATTCTGTCTTTTACAGAATAGATGAAGCCGGCAACAAAATTGCCCGTCCTGTAAGAGATGGTGTGGATACCATAATAGGAGATGATGGTTCCGTTTCTTTGATAAGATTTAAGAGTGTAGACTTTTGCTATGGGGATTCCATCGTTTTGGTAGCTAATCCTGTATTTCCGGAAAATGATAATCTTTACCACCAAGACGCATCTAATTGCATATATGAGTGGACTTTCGGAGACGGACAGTCTCAGACGGTAAATTATAACCCTGAGGTTGGTCATAAATGGACTGATTTTAGTGGCTATGACTTATTCCTTGTCGTGGAAGATACTGCCAACGGAGGTTGTAGGAGTAGAAATACGATAGATACCCGTATCCGTATGGCAACGAACCCGATTAAGACGGTGCAACGTCTGCCTGATATGTGTTCAGGCACACAGATGGGATTTGTTGTCGGTTATGGTGCTAACAGTCAAATCATTGTTGATTCCTTAGAGTTCAGTAGGAGTGAGAAAGAACGATTTGAGGGTGTTACATTTATCCCAGATGGTCCTACTTGTGAGCATTTAACTCCTACCGGTTGTTTTAATGTTCCTGTAACGTTTGATAATTTCCCTTCTGGTTCTACTGTATCAAGTGTAGATGATATAATGTCTATTTGCATGAATGTGGAGCATTCGTATTTGGGCGATTTGGAAATATCTATTGTGTGTCCTAATGGTCAGAGTACAATTTTGAAATACTATGGTGGCGGCGGTGGCAATACATTTTTGGGACAACCCATAGATGATGACGGTCGAAATTGTTGTGATTCCACTTGCGCTCCTATCGGAGTAGGTTGGACATACTGTTTCTCCAATCAATATTTAAACGGACAAATGGGCGTTATGGGTAAAATAACTGCAACTAATTTGCCTCAAACAAACGTTGAAGATACGTCCGGATATTTCCAAACCCCTATACAGCAAGGAGCTGTATCCACGGCGGATAAACAGACTGTTGATTTGAATGGATTTCAAAGTTTGGTCGGTTGTCCTTTGAACGGTGAGTGGGCAATTATGATTTGTGACAGATTGAGCATTGATAACGGCTATGTATTCTGGTGGGATTTGGAATTGGGACAAAGCAGTGCTGCAAACTGGGATTATCAAGTGCCTATAGATACTGTAATATGGTCGGGTCCTACTTTCTTCAACCAACTCTCCAATACATCTGCATCTATCGCTCCTCCTATTGACAGTGTCGGGGACTTTATCTTCAATGTGAAAATCATAGATGACTTCGGTTGCGAATGGGATACGGTTTCTCCTTTGACGGTTGTACAAACGCCGGTTGTGAATTTGGGTGAGGATATTGCTTTGTGCGAGATGACAAGCGTACAACTTGATGCCGGCAATGAAACTCCTACTGCTTCTTACGTATGGTCGCCTACGGGTGAAACGACAAGGGTGATAACGGCGGCAGCCCCTGAAAATTCGGCTTCCGAAATTACATATACCGTATTGGTTACCGAGTATAACGGCTCTATTTACTGTTACGGACAGGACGATATAAAACTTATTGTTCACCCTGCTGCAACGGCTTCATTCACTTCCGATATTTATCCTTTGGAAGGCTGTGAACCATTCTCTTTCCAACTAAGGAATACGGCTACGAATGCAAATACTTTCGAGTGGACGGTGGGAGAGGAGTCTTCTTCTTCGCCTGACCCATCTTTCACATTCCCTTACGGAACTTATGATGTGAAATTAAAAGTAACATCGGAATTCGGTTGTCAGGATTCCATATCTTATCCTGCCATGATAAACGTTTTCAAACACCCTGTTGCCGATTTCGGCTGGGAACCTACCAATCCGTATGCTTCCGACCCTACTGCGAATATTGTAAACCTCACCAAACCGAAAGACCCTATCAATAAATATCATTGGACCATACAGACAAACAGAAACAACGCCTATGATGTGGATAATGTCTTCGGAGAAAATCCTTCTTACACATGGACACCGCAATCCGGTCAAAGTGTGGCAGGAGATTACAACATTCACTTGGACGCATACAGCGTTAACCTTGCTCCGAGCGGCTATATTTACGAATGTCATGACACCATAACGAGAGTGATTACCATAATCAACGATAACCTTATCTTTCCTACCGTGGTAACGCCTAACGGAGACGGTGTGAACGACGTATTCGTAATTCATAATCTGATAGAAGGACAAGCCTTTCCGGACAATGAGTTGGCGATATACAACCGTTACGGCAAGAGAATTTACTTTGTGCAGGATTTGAGGCACGAATCGGAATTCTGGGACCCTGCTGCAACAAACACTCCTTCGGGAACATACTTCTATCGCTTCATCGGACGAGGTCCTGTGAGAGATGTGGAATTTAAGGGTTCGATAGAGGTCATTCGATAAAAGAAACAATCCTTCAGTATAGAGAGCGAGTCAATCGATTCGCTCTTTTTTCGTTCTATATCGGGGCAGGCTCGTTGCTTTTTCGTACTTTTGCACATCATGAATAGAAAAGCTTCATTTTTAATGCTACTTTGCTGCATGCTGACAGCCTTGCATGCACAAAATTCCGTCTTCTTGCAGAATGCGGAGCAGGAGTTGAAGAGGCTGCAAGACACAATGTTCCTTGCAGGCAGCGATAACGAACGCTTCAATGCCAACGAACGTTTCACCGAAAAACTCGCCAACTGTCTCGAAATGCCGAACAGTTTCTCCTATCCTTTTGCTTCATTGAACAAAATCAGCCTATTGACTTCTCAGGATAAGCGTTTCCGCATATTTACATGGGCAATCATTTCTTCCGAAGGCAGTTACGATAACTTCGGTTTCATTCAGGCGAAGAACGAAGCCACGGACGAATATGAGGTTTATCCTCTGCTTGCCCGCAACAACGAAATCTATTCGCCCGAAGAGCAGAAGCTCTCCGATACTTGCTGGTTCGGAGCGGTATATTACGAACTTATCACTTCCAAATACGAGAACATCACTTATTATACCCTTTTGGGTTGGGACGGAAAGGACATCTATTCCAAAAGAAAGGTAATCGAACCCGTAACTTTCAAACATAATAGCGGCAGACCTACTTTCGGAGCCTCGGTCTTCTATAAGCAGAAAGCCTTGAAGCGGATGATTTTCGAGTATGCTCCCGATGTGAGTTTCAACCTTAAATACGACAATCAGTATTTTGAAATAGGCGGAGTGAAAAAGGCAAAGAAGAAACGCATAGGCAAGAACAAACCCTTTGAAGTGGAGGAAAAGAAGTTGGGACGTTCTAAGATGATTGTCTATGACGAATTGGAGTCTAAAACAGACGGTATTTCGGGTTTCAATCAGCTGAATGTACCGAGCGGAAAGGTATTGGGCTTGACCTTTGAGCGTGGACGATGGAGAGCATTGGATAATCCCGTGCCGCGAAACAAGAAGAAAAAAGACGAAGTAGATGAGGGACGCTATAATTTCGGCAAAGAGAAACGCCTTTATTGATTTCCGAAAGTCATAAGCCAATCATATTCAATAGATTTACTCTTATGTTCAAAGTTTGTGAGAAAAGAGGAAAAACGAAACGCCCTTTCGTTGGTGCTGAAACGCCGAAAGAATTTTCCGGAACAGCGTTTTATTTTCTTGAAACGGCGTTTCGGAAAAGCACTGTTTATTCGCTTGAAATCATGAGTGCATTTCCGGCTTTTCCTTATTGAAAACAAATCAGCATGAAACCATCTGACAAGAAACAAATCCTTGTTGCCATAAGGGTAATCGGCATACTGCTTACAATAGAGGCAGGATTTATGCTTTCGAGTCTCGTTCCGGCTTTCTATTATGCGGAAGGCGATGCCGTTGCCATATTGGTATCGGGACTTATTACGCTTTCCGTCGGTTTGACTTGCTATCTGAGCTGCCGAAAGGTCAGAGAAAACATCAATCGCAGGCTCGGCATTTTTATAGTCGCTTCCATCTGGATAATAATGACCGTTTTCGGCACACTGCCTTTCCTTCTCGGCGGATATATAAAGGATATAAGCTCGGCAGTTTTTGAAACCGTGTCAGGTTTCACCACAACGGGAGCAACCAACCTGCCGGACATAGAAGCCCTGCCCAAAGGCGTACTCTTCTGGAGAAGTCTGACGCATTGGATAGGCGGAGTGGGAATAGTTGTGATAGTCATCTCCTTTATTCCTTTCATAGGCGGCAGTGCCATGGCACTGTTCTCAGCAGAGAGTGCGGGACCCTCCAAAGCCAGAATATCGCCTCATATAGGCACAACGGGCAAAATCATCTGCGGAATTTACTTTGCCTTGACTGCAATCTGCTGTTTGGTATTCTATCTCTGCGGAATGAGTTTCTATGATGCCGTCAACCATGCCTTTTCCGCTATTGCCTCCGGAGGCTTCTCCACCAAAAACGCCTCGGCTGCAGCATTCTCGCCCCTCTTGCAATATATGATGATACTCTTCACCATTCCGGCAGGCATAAACTTCATTTTGATATATCACTGCGTCAGAGGAAAATTCTCCATGCTGAAAAAAAGTGAAGAATTTCGTGTCTATATGTTCGGAATACTTGCCGCAAGCATCTTAATCTTCATTTTGATATTCCCTCAAAGCCAAAGCATAGAACAAACATTCAGAAGTTCCCTCTTCCATGCCGTCAGCTTCTTCACCTCAACAGGATTTGTGGCAGATGATTACATTATATGGACAAAACCTGCCGTTTTAGCACTTGTATTGCTAATGATTTCGGGAGCGATGAGCGGTTCCACCTCCGGAGGCTTGAAATTGGTAAGAGTGATACTCCTTTACAAAAACGCCAAACACATCATCAGGCAAGGCGTTCATTCGAATGCCTGCATGCCTATCAAACTCGATGGTAAGATTGTACCCGAAAACGTGATGAATAACGTCATGGCGGTTTTTCTTATGTTCATTATGCTCTTACTTATCTGCGTCCTTTCACTTGTCTTTCTCGGAATGAACCCCGAAGAGGCTTTCGGTGCGTCCATTTCCTGCATATTCAACGCCGGTCCCGGTCTCGGAACATACGGAGGCTTCGGAAGCTATGCCGATATTCCCGTTGCAGCCAAGTGGATACTCTCTGCCGCAATGTACCTCGGCAGATTGGAGATAGCAACCGTCCTTGCCGTCTTCATGCCCTCCTTTTGGAAAAACTGATAAAAAGTTTTGCTTTTCCGAAATTAAATCATACCTTTGCAAAATCGGGTATTATCAATAAAGAATAAGACAAAATACAAAGTAATATGAAGAAATTGTTTTTATTAACGGCAGCCGTACTGCTTGCAAGCCTTTGTTCCTATTCGCAAAAGGGTGAAAAGAAATTCTCCTTTGCCATTGTAGAGAACCTTTTACCTTTTGCGGATTTCGATTATGAGACCACTACGAACTCTTTCGATAACAGCAAATTGTTATTCAACTATATTCCTTCTTTGGAAGTGGGATTTGATAATACCTATTTTGCAAGCCTGAGATTCAAAGCCCTCATGGTCGATAAAAGAGTTGAAGAAGAAGGATTTACCTTGGCTAACAGCCTTCCGGCAAACTTGATCAAGGAACACAGCGGCTATTCGACATCAATGGTTCTCGGATACAATTTCACCAATCGTTCACAGGCACACAGATTTACGGCAGGTGTCATTTTAGGTTGGGTGAATGTGAAGACGAAATACCTTGCTTTACCTGCACAAACAAAGGATTATTTCCAATGGGGAGCCGAATTGGCGTATAAATACTTCCTTCCGGCGACAAATTATCACTTGGGATTTGGTGCAAGTTTCGAGTTCTCATACGCAAAGGATTATAATAAAGACCCTTATATCAATATGGCAAACCTAAGTCTTATTTATCGTTTTTGAAAAAGAAAACAGCTGCTTTGATTGCGGGGAATAAAAATTTTTCTTGATAAACGAGAATAGAGGAAAGTCGCAAAAGGGCATTATATGGATAAGAGGAATAAGCGAATATGGCTATCGGGTTTTGCGATAGTCATTTTCTTTACGGCTGTTTTCGCTCTGCACGGACTTTTGCAAGAACCGGCTGTGCATACTCCGTTGAGACATCTTTTCAAGACCTATGAAGTAAGTACAGATGAGAACGGAGCTAAGTGCGTCAACAATTCCGATAAAGCATTCGAGAGGATAGAGGCCGGAAAGATGAATTCATGGGACGCCGAACACTATAAGAGAATAAAGGAAACGCTTTATACAACAGAGAGAATAGAGTGTTGGGCTTTCTTTCCTCTGTTTTCGTTGGTTTGGGGGCGACAGGCTTGGATAGTTTGGGTATCGGCATTCTCAACTGCCTGTTGTTTGCAATCGGAATGCTGATAATGTTCAAGATATTCGAGAACAAATTGCCCTTATGGGGCTTTCTGCTTGTGCTTTGCGTACCCTATCTCGTCATATTCATGATGCCATATACCGAAGCATTGTTTTTTCTTTGCATAGCGGCAGGGCTGTACGGAATAATCAAAGAGAAATGTCGGCTTTACTTTGTAGGCTTTCTGCTTGCTTCCATGACAAAAGCCTCGGCTTCGATACTGATACCCGTATTCTTGTTCGCAGAAATCATATCGGCAACCTATCACCGCAAACCCCTGTTTTTTCTCGCCCGATTCGGTAAAAGAATACTGCCTGTCGTTCTCGGGCTGCTGTGTGTCATGGTGTTCCAAAAGTTGAGAGGTGCAGAAAATTTCCATCAGTTCTTTATATCACAGAAGATATGGGGAAAATATCTGTCGCTTCCCACATTGCCCTTCACGGATTGGTCATCGGAGGGTAAGAGCATAACAGACCCTTTTCTCTTGCTTTATTCCATTCCTATGGTAGTTGTATTGCTGAGAGCTTTTCTTAGAGGACTCAAACGTAAAGAAGGAGAGAAAATCACAATTTGGCAATACACACGCCTGATAAGCCTGCTTTTTTTGACGGGAAACATATTCACTGCACTCTTGACACAACACGGAGGACTTTATTCCCTTGCCCGTTATCTCTTGTCAACACCGTTCTTTGTCTTTTTGCTTTTCGATACGGTGAAAAACAGAAGAAACAAAATATGGGAGGCAGTCTATGCGTTTGTAGGGCTTATCACCGTTGTATTGTGCATATACAATTTCGTCAAAGCCGACTTCGCAGGAACATGGCTTGTTATGCTCGGCTCCTTGCTTGCATTCTTTCATAGGAAATTCGGAAAGCGAGTGCTCTATTTCGCACTTGCGGCAGGCATACTGCTCAATATTTGTTGGACTGCCTATATGTTCAACTGCTTTCTCCTTGACGCTTGGATATTTACGTAAAAAGACGGGAAGCAAAGCCGATACCGTAAAAAGAGAATATCCTTTCCGAGAAACAACACAGACTTTCCCGACAATCAAAACCCCTTGCCTTGCTCGTGATAGATGCGAATTTTGCCCTTGAAGCATAAAACGAAACAGGGAAACCTCTTTGGTTTCCCTGTCAATCGCCTTAATGCTTTGTTATCCCGTCAAGACTCGAACTTGAAATGTCTGAACCAAAATCAGATGTGTTACCATTACACCACGGGACATTAACCTGTAAAAACAAAAATTATGATTCTCTGCATATACAAGGGCTTCACAGCTTCTATCCTTGTTTGCGAGTGCAAAGGTACTACCTTTTTCCGAATTCGCCAAGCCTTTTGGTCAATTTTTTTCCGATTTTATCAGTTTTGTTCAGCCATTTGGTTTACCTTTGCAGAGTAAAGCAATGTCGAAACCTATTATCGATTTTATAATTGGAGATATGAATTTTTCTGATAATCACAATGATAATACCATTCTTTCAGTTGCGGATTTGCATATTGCTTTCAAGTCCGGAAACCTTTGGCAGGAGGTTGTGAAAGGGGTGAATTTTTCTTTGAAAAAGGGCGAAACGTTGGGCTTGGTCGGTGAATCCGGCTCCGGAAAGAGTGTTTCCTCTCTTGCAATAATGGGTTTATTGGACAAAAACAACTCGAAAATAAGTCATGGAAGCATAATATTCAATGGCAGCACCGAATTATTACAGCTGAAAGAAAGTCTTTACAGGCAATACAGGGGAAAGAAAATCGCAATGATATTTCAGGAGCCTATGACTTCACTTAATCCCGTGAAGAAATGCGGCAATCAACTTATGGAAATGATACTTCAACATGAGAATTGCTCGAAAAAGGAAGCTCGTAACAGGACTTTGGAATTATTCAAAGAGGTTCTTTTGCCCGATCCGTGCAGAGTCTTTTCCGCTTATCCACATGAGTTGTCGGGAGGTCAGAAACAGAGGGTGATGATAGCCATGGCTGTAAGTTGCAAGCCCGATATATTGATAGCCGATGAGCCGACCACGGCATTAGATGTAAGTGTGCAGAAAAGCATATTGGAACTGATTGCCGATGTTCAGAAGAAATACGCTATGGGAGTGTTGTTTATTTCTCATGATTTGAACCTTGTGCATAAGATAGCGGACAGGATAGCCGTCATTTACAAAGGGGAAATTGTCGAATGCGGTGAAAAGGAAAGTATTTTCAACAATCCGCAGCACCCTTATACCAAAGGCTTGCTTGCCTGTCGTCCTCCTCTCGATTGTCGTCCCGAACGCCTGCCTACGGTAGATGATTACTTAAACGGCAAGGGCGTAAGTTTTCGAACAACAGTCGCAGCGGACAGACAAAAAGCTCATGCTGACATATACAAACAAGAACCTATTCTCAGGGTAAAGAATTTGCGGGTGGAATACACTCTTTCAAAATCCTTTTTCGGTAAAGCAAAGAAAACATTCCGTGCCGTGAATGATATAAGTTTTGATTTGTACAGAGGCGAAACCCTTGGTTTGGTAGGTGAATCGGGTTGTGGTAAGACCACTCTGGGGAGGGCAATTATGCAATTAGTGGAAGCCGAAAGCGATTCTATGTTTTTTGAAGACAAAGCCGTATCCCAATTAGATAAAGCAGGCTTGAAAGCTCTTCGAAAGCATATTCAGATTATTTTCCAAGACCCTTATTCCTCCCTTAATCCCCGAATAAGCGTAGGTGATGCGATATCGGAACCATTGAAAACCTACAATATCGAGCATAAGAGAGAAAAAAGACGTGCCATTGCCATGGAGATGATGGAGAAAGTAGGATTGAGCGGAGCTTTCTACGACCGCTATCCTCACGAATTCTCAGGCGGACAAAGACAAAGGATTGGCATTGCACGGGCTTTGGTTCTCAATCCCAAGATTGTTATTTGCGATGAGTCGGTTTCTGCTTTGGACGTAAGCGTACAGGCAAAGGTGCTTAATCTCTTGGCGGATTTGAAAAAGGAATTGGGACTTACATATATATTTATCTCTCATGACCTCGCCGTTGTGAAGTATGTGTCGGATAGAATGATGGTTATGCGAAGCGGAAAGATGATTCAAATCGGCGAAGCGGACGAAATTTACTCCAATCCGCAGGATTCATATACCAAAAGCCTTATAGAGGCAATGTAAGTGAAAGTCCGTTTGTTTTTTACTATCTGTCAGAGGTCGCCATCGTCCTGATGGAAATGCTTATATACCTTTTCGGCTTTGCTTTTACCTATGCACTGTCGCAATTCTTCCATTGAAGCAGTTGAAATCTGCTTTACGCTGCGAAATCTTATCAAAAGATTTTGTGCCGTTTTCTCTCCGATGCCTTCAATCTCGCAAAGCTCGGTTCTGAAAGTTCCTTTGCTTCGTTTGTTACGGTGAAAAGTGATACCGAAACGGTGTGCCTCGTCTCTTATGTGCCGTATCACGTTCAGCGAATTGCTTCTCTTGTCTATATAAAGGGGGTATTGCTCTCCGGGAAAATAGATTTCTTCCAATCTTTTGGCAATGCCTATAATAGGAATACTGTTTTCCAAGCCCAAAAGGGCAAGGCTTTCCACTGCGGAAGCCAACTGTCCTTTTCCACCATCGACAATTATAAGATCCGGCAAGGCTTTGCCCTCTTCTTTCAGCCTTCCGTAGCGACGAAGTATTATTTCTCTCATGGAAGCGAAGTCATCGGGACCCTCAACCGTCTTTATATTGAAATGTCTGTACTCTTTATTGGAAGGCTTGCAGTTTCTGAACACTACGCAACTTGCAACCGGATAATTTCCTTGAATGTTTGAGTTATCGAAACACTCCATATAATGAGGAGCTTTCGGCAGATGAAGGTCTTTTTGCATTTGTTCCACCAAACGATTGCTCCATCTCTCGGGGTCAAGAATGCTTTCCTGTTTGATTTTGTCGCTTTTGGCAAAAACGGCATTGCGATGGCATAGTTCCAAAAGCCTTTTTCGGTTTGCGTCTCCGCCTTCGGATTGTTTTACATAGTCTTTCGGTAAATCCAAATGCACAGGCACAACTATTTCTTCCGCATTCCATGAAAGCGTATCCCTTAATTGAATTATAGCCTGAGTGAAGAGTTCTTCCGGAGTCTCGTTCAGCTTGCAATCGACCTGCGTAGAGACAGAACCGAGTAGGCAACCGCCGACCACTTTCATCGCATTCATCATTATGCCACGCTCTGTCGGAACATAGTCGAAAGCCTCTGTGTTCAAGGCTGTGTCGGAAAGGATTACCGTCTTTGAGGTATAACTCTCCAAAAGGGCAAGACGCTGTCGTATCTGCTCCGCCTGCTCGAATTTAAGTTCGTTTGCGAACTCCATCATCTGCTCTTTGAGTTCACGTTTTATCCATGAAAAGTCTCCTCTCAATACTTTCTTTATCTCATTTATGCTTTGCATGTATTCTTGTTGCGAAATCAAACCTTCGCAAGGAGCGTCGCATAACTTTATCTGGTAATTGAGGCATGCTTTATGTCTGCCCTTGGCAACGGATTCCAAACTCATTGCCTGTTTGCAGCTGCGATAGCGGAACAACTTCCTTATTAAATCCGTGATTGCTTTGAGTTGCTTGCCGTTGGGATAAGGTCCGAAATACAGAGAGCCGTCTTTGTTGCGATGTCTTGTGGTAAACACTCTCGGAAATGCCTCGTTGGAAATGCAAAGCCAAGGATAGGATTTATCGTCCTTCAACATGATGTTGTATTTCGGCTTATGCTTTTTTATAAGGTTGCATTCCAACAACAGGGCTTCCGTTTCATTGCTGACCAATACAAGTTTTATATCGGCAATCTTGCGAACCAAGACTTTCGTTTTTGCACTCTGGTTTCCGTCCTTGCGAAAATACGAGCTGACACGGTTCTTCAAATTCTTTGCCTTGCCGACATAAATAAGTTTTCCCTCCTTGTCGAAGTATTGATATACTCCGGCAGAGGAGGGAAGTGTCTTCAAAATGGTCTCTATGTGCGAGTCCGAACGTCCGTCTTCTGCAATATCGGACATAAGCCTTATTTTCTACCCTTTATTTCCAAATCCGACTTCACAATCCTCAGCCCCAATTCCATTATTCCCGTGGTTTCGTACTTCGTTCCCATGTTTACCAATTCCACGGTATAGAGTCCTTTCTCGGCAAGAGTGGTGTATTTCTTGCAAACCTCCTCTACGTCTATCAAGTCGCCGAGGGCATCGCCTGCCCAGCCTTTACCACCTCGATCTCTGAGGTTTATTTCATGCACACTCTCACGAGTGGAGCCGGAAGGCGAGGTAATGAGCATTTTGAACTTTATTTTGTTCTCGTTAACCTGCGGAGTGTGGCGTATCATCACCGAAATATCATAGCTTTCATTCTCCTTGCTTATATCGATGTTCTCAAACTTCACACTCTTGCCCTCTTCAATTCTCGCCCATTTATAAGACGGCATTTCCTTATACTGCTTATATACATCGCCACCTCCGCAGGAGAAAAGGAAAAACAGTACCAAAGGAAGCAATAAGGCAATCAAACCTCTTTTCTTCATTTCTCTATAATTCTTTCAAAGCCTTGGAAACATTATTTTCTATTCTCTGCAATACGTTCTCCGTATTTGTTCTTTGGAATTTCTCTCCCGTGATTTGTTCGTACAATTCCATATAACGTTCAGAGATTTTCTCCACTATTTCAGGCGTCATCTCAGGCACTTTCTCCCCTTGCTTGCCCTGAAAACCGTTTTCCATCAACCATTCTCGCACAAACTCCTTCGACAACTGTCTTTGCTTCTCACCCTTACGCTGTTTTTCCTCATAGCCCTCGGCATAGAAGTAACGGGAAGAGTCAGGCGTGTGTATTTCGTCAATCAATATAATCTTGTCTCCGTCTTTTCCGAACTCGTACTTGGTATCCACCAAAATCAAACCGCGTTCGGCTGCAATCTCACTGCCTCTTTGAAATAAGGCAAGGGCGTATTTTTCCAATAATTCGTAATCCTCCCTCGATACAATGCCCTTTGCTATGGCTTCTTCCTTGGAAATATTTTCGTCATGTCCCTCGTCGGCTTTCGTTGTCGGCGTTATGATAGGGGTAGGAAACTTATCGTTTTCCTTCATGCCCTCAGGCAATTTCACTCCGCAAAGTTCTCTTGCACCGGCTTGGTATTCTCTCCATGCACTTCCGGCAAGATAGCCCCTTACAATCACCTCCAATTTCAACGGAACACATCTTCTGCCCAATGTAACCATAGGGTCGGGAGTGGAAATCTTCCAGTTTGGAACAATATCCGCCGTAGCGTCTAAGAATTTTGCCGCAATCTGATTAAGAATCTGCCCTTTGAAAGGAATACCTTTGGGTAAAACAACATCAAAAGCCGATATTCTGTCGCTGACAACCATAACCAACAGCCTGTCTGCAATATTGTAAACGTCTCTTACCTTGCCGACAAACATGTCTTTTTGATTTTCAAAATTGAAATGAGTGCTTGTAACTGCTTCCATAGTAATACATATTTATATTGCTGCAAAGATAGTCATTTCTTCTCTTTTGCAGGACATGAACACCAAGTTTTCGCCAAAGCACAGCTCCTTTGAACTCTCTGCAAGCTAATCGGAGCATAATAATAAAAGGCTGTGCCTGAACCTTGGCACAGCCTTCGCTTTATCTTATCATGTTTAGAAACTCCCTTTTACTCGACTATCAATTTCTTCGCCGTATTGCCGAGCATGATGGTATAAACTCCCTTAGACAATTTGCCTACGTCTATTCTCAAAGCCTCCTGACCGGCTTTGAGATCGAACGTTTTTATCTTTCTGCCGTTGAGGTCGAGGATTTGAAGCAAGGTATTTTCTTTCAATGCCTCGAACTCCAAGTTCACGAAACTCTTCGCAGGATTGGGATACAATGCAAACTCTCTTGTATTCACCTCTTGCAATGAAACCGAACCCTCTGCATTAAAGATTGCCACGAATGCGGTATCGCCTGTAATAGTTACCGTTCTCGGGTTCTCTGTATTGCCATCGCTCCAACGATTAAATACGTAACCATCGTTTGCAATGGCAGTAAGAGTTTTTAATTCACAAGAGTGATCTTCCACTTCGACTCTGCCGTATGCCTCATCGTTTGCAGATACAGACAGTTCCAAAGACAAGCCCTCTGAAATACGTTCTTCGTATAAAAGCTCAACCCAATCACCCCACATGTAACTTCCCAAACAGCCGCAAGGAACGGTCAAAGACAAAGTATCAGGAGTGTCGTCAAATGAACAATAATCAATCGAAGGTGGATTGCATGCCCAACATTTGATCGAAGTCAAGCTGCTGCAACCGGAAAACGCCCAGTCATAGATAGTGGTAACGCTATTGCCAATGGTTACCGAAGTCAAACTGCTGCAATCCTCAAAGGCAGAATATCCGATAGTGGTAACGTTGTTTGGAATGGTTACCGAAGTCAAACTGATGCAATCAGCAAACGCCAAATCTCCGATAATGGTAACGCTATTAGGAATACTTACCGAAGTTTTTGTAGCAGGGCATTGTATTAAAGTATCCTTGGCATAATCGTACAATACTCCGTCTATCGATGAATAATGCGTATTTTCCGAAGCTACATCTATC
>OQWE01000066.1_pt1 | contig 30622 bp, 29 predicted proteins | sample 1691591 | NCBI WGS metagenome assembly OQWE01 (sample SAMN03418265, study PRJEB22391) | human gut metagenome | biome: human-gut; feature: organic feature; material: feces | host: Homo sapiens | place: Tanzania | collected 2013-01
GTTTGCTATCAACTTGAAAGACCCTCTCTGTGGCAGTAAGGATGTATCAAGTCATCATCGCTCTTATTTCCTCGCTCATCAGCGTGCTCATCCCTCGAATGAGTGTGCTTATTAAACAGGAACGATGGGATGAGGTAAATCACTATTATACTAAAGCTATCAAGCTACTCGTTGTGCTTGCAGCATTGATTATCATCATTATGGAAATCCTAGCCCCTTATGTGATATACATATTTGCAGGAAAAGGATTTGAACCAGCCATCCTGCCTATGCGCCTCGTGATGATTCAAGTGCTAGTGGTTGGATTAGAACAGATATTGGTATTACAGCTGCTGATACCCCTTCGGGAGGATAAGACCATCGTGAAATGTGGTTTGTGCGGTTCTCTCGCCTGGTTGCTTCTCACTTTCATACTGATTCACAAGAAACTCAGTATTGGCAAGGTGAGTTTGGTATATATGGCAGAGAGTATGGCAAAAATGCCTAACATCACGAATGGCTTGAGATAACGACGTAGATTCACGTGGCGCAAACTCAGTGAAACCAATCGGCTACGATAAGTCCAGTTGCAAAAGGCATTGAGAACCACGATGCCCACAAAGAGCAGATAATAGATGTCGAAATCACCTTCATCTCTAACAAAAATAAAAACCGAAGCTACAAATAAGAGCCTGACAATGATGGAACGAATAGTGATGTATCGGAAATTCTCCAGCCCACGATAGAACCACTCTATCCAGAATAGGTTTGCTATCAACTTGAAAGACCCTATCAGCAGCAGCCTTCCCCTCTGTTGTAACTCTGGCACAAAGCAGGAGGCGAAGTATAATATGACAAGGGCAACGACCATTGAGATGGCGTTAAGCCAAAAGAGGTCATTGAAGGCAGATTGGAGTTCTGCCTTATCATCCTTATGGCGAGCTATCTCTCGTATGCCAAGTGCCTGCATACCCATCATGGAGAAGAGTACGAGATAATCTATGATACCATCAACCGTGTCTATAGCTCCAATACGTTCTGCACCCAGCACTCGACTGATGTACGGAAACACCAGCAGAGGCACTAAATAGGTGCTGAGCGTGAGAATCAAGCTATATTTAAAGTTGTTGCGTATGCTCATAATTTATTTTTTTAATTCAACGAGATGTTTCTGGCGGATTTTCTCACGAAATCTATTCTCGACATTGGCAATGCCCATCAGCATCAGAATCATGACAGGAACTTCCAGGATGGCTAAGTGGAAATAATAGAACTCAAACCATCCCATTCCCAAGAGTCCGCAATAGTAACTGAGTAGGGTATATAGAAACATATTGCCACTGCGAAGCGAACCCAATTGGATGGAATAGATCAAGCTGCTCAATATCAGCGTATAGGCTATGAATTGCCAACTATTGCAATAGATGAACATCGTACCGAAGAAGGTTCTCACATTGGTATAGGAGATGCCTGTATGCAAATAGAGAGGATTGACTGGCGAAAGCAAGTTTGGGTCGCCCGTAAGCGTCTTATAAATATTGACAAAAGGAGATACCAATATCTCAAAGTTTCCCATATCGGGGAAGTTGAGATTTGCGTCATAACTAAACCCTAACGTTCCACTAGTAAGATAATGCAAGAAATGTCCTGCCACCATCTCGAAAAGCTCGACGTTTGCCTCTGCGCTCTCATTGCCTAGTAGCGGAAGAACCATATAAGTGAGTAGAAAGATAGCGAAAGCACCCAAGCTCACCTTGAGAATAAGCCCCAGATTCAAGTGCATCTTGCCAGCCATGAGACGGATGAGCAGACCTGATGCCACACCTATGATGATGGCACCTTTCACCATATACAAGAGTTGTATAAGGAGCAAGGCAAAGATAATGCCCCATAGATACCATTGCTTCCGCTTGAAATAATACACAGCGACAATGAGCAGCGGCATTGCCAGGGTACGCAAGTGTGCCCAAATGCCATGACCCGCAAAATCCTCGGCAAAATCATCTGTACCAAACATAGCTGTACTACTGTTCCATACACAATGGAATCTCCATAAGAATAGCAGTGCCAACAAAAGGGAGATGATACCTAGCGTGGCAGGGTATCTACCTTCTTGAACTTTCTCGCCGAATATCAAGGGATATCTGTTCTTTGCCAACGAGAGAAGATAACTTGGGATGGCGAAGACAGGAAGTCCGACACACCATACACTGATGCTAGAGTAGCAGAAATTGACGAATCCCAAGTGCCCTGCCACAGCCATGGAAATCAACAACACCAATAGATACGGAAACATCAGGCAACATAGGGGAGTATAGATGGTTCGCCAAGAGATAAACTCCAGATAGCCCAACACATATACTTCCAACAGCAAAAGAGCCAAAAGCAATATACCTAACATACTTATCTAGATTGCTATTTTAATTCTTTCAATAACTGCTTGGATATGATACCTGCCAAGAGGACGAAGAAGGAGAACGTCAAGATACCAAGAATGCTCAGCATTCGCTTAGGTCCAGCAGGTTTTACTGGCACGGAAGCCCCCTGCAAGACGGTAAACACAGGGGTATGCTCCCTCAACTTTGCAATGGAAGCCTGATATTGCGTGTTATATGCTGTATATTGGTTGTATTTCAACTGCATATCATTCTCCATATCTTCCATCTTTGACTTAACACTCTCCATAATTACATCATTGTTGGCATCAGCAAAGCTGGCATATTGACGCCTTACCTTCTCGTAGGCCGCTTGCGATTCTGCCATCAACTTCTTATAGTGCTCTACGTCTTTCTGAGATTTGGAAGTGCGATATTTGATGATGAAAGCCTTTAATTTCTCAGAAACGGAATCGGCTAAAATCTTGCAAATCAATGGGTCTTGTGCGGTGGCAAAGACTGTAATCATACCAGACTTTTTGTCGATATCTATACGGATGTTGTTTCGTACATCTTTCACGATGCCGTCTTCCTTCTTGGTGAGCATATAGGGATTGATTTTTTCGAGGCTTTTCACTGCAGTCTCCTCATGGCTCAGCAAGTTGCTCATACTCTCCAAGGATTTTTCCATCCATGACTTTTTCTTATACATAGTCAAGTATGTATAGTAGTTGGTATGGGGAGGAAGGTTTTCCTTGATAGCTTTCACTTGAATCCGAAGCAAATCTACCACAAACTTGTTGTCGTTCATCAAGTCTGGATAGAGTAAAGGTGTGATGGCATCAGAGGATTGCATATTGTTCAAGTCTATTCCAAACGAGGATGCCAGCGAACCGAGTGCGCCACCCGATATAGAAGTGTTCTCCACTTCTGGTGCCAAGGATGTCTGTGTGGTATAATATCTTGGCAGGGAGTACAGGATACAGATTGCCACCACAAGCACTATGGGCATGACAACATAGAACAGCTTCTTGCGAGCCTTTACCAATCTTACAAAGCCTGGAAGGCTTATCTGTTCTGCGTCTGTTTCAATTATTTGTTTCTTTTCAAGAATATCTGTCATTTTATATATTTTTGCTATATAATTGCACTTTATGTTTGCAAAAGTACACTATTTTTTTAAGTTAAGCAAATAATTTTGCACTAATTATGTAAGGAATGTTAAATTTAGTAAGTTTATGCTAGAATTATCGTACTTTTGTACACAAATCAACTAAAATATAAGAATGAATAAATATTGTACGATAGGCATTTTTCTTGTTACACTAAGCACAATTCCTACTTCTTCACTCGCTCAATATGCGTGGCAAGAAGGAGCAGATACGGTAAAACAAAACCTTGGCGATGGATTGGAATACCGATTGGAGACTTCAGGATCTCTCTCGAACAGAAAAACTCCGCTTTGGCTGAATGCCAACAAATACGGACTGAGCTCTCTAGAAAAGCAGAATGGCTACCTTCGAGGCTGTTTGTTGCGTCCGCTTTCCACCGACAACGCTCACCATTGGGGAATAGGGTATGGGGTTGATGTTGCTGTGCCTTATCATTTCACGAGCAAGCTGGTGGTGCAACAGGCTTTTGCTGAGGTAAGATGGTTGCATGGCGTACTCAGCGTAGGTGCCAAGGAATATCCGATGGAATTGAAGAACCAGACGCTCTCTAGCGGTAGCCAGACGTTGGGTATCAACGCCCGACCTGTCCCACAGGTGCGACTGGCTCTGCCTGAATACTGGACGCTGCCTATCCTAAATGGATGGCTACAGATGAAGGGCCATATTGCCTATGGAAAGTTTACCGACCAAAATTGGCAGCACGACTTCACGCAGCGCAAAACTAAGTACTCAGATGGAGTGCTGTATCATAGCAAAGCTGGGTATCTGCGCATCGGAAACGAGGGCTTTTTCTGTCCTCTGAGCGTGGAACTTGGCTTGGAGATGGCAGCGCAGTTTGGAGGTACGCCTTATGCTCCTGATAGTAAGGGTAAAATGATTCCGATGAAAACGGAGGGCGGTCTCAAGGGCTTATGGCATGCCTTTATGCCTGGCGGCAAGGAGGAAAGCGATGGTATATATGCCAATGCCTCAGGCAATTTGCTGGGTTCGTGGATTATGCGCATCAACTACGATGCTGACACTTGGAAACTGGGTATCTATGCCGACCATTTCTTCGAGGACGACAGCCAGATGCTGATGATGGACTACAATGGCTATGGTGAGGGAAAGGATTGGCAAGTGAAGAAATCACGCCGATACTTCATGTATTCGTTCAAGGACAATATGCTGGGAGTTGAAGTCAACATCAAGTATGGCAGATGGTTGCGCAATGTAGTCTTGGAATACCTCTACACCAAGTATCAGAGTGGACCTTACAACCATGACCACACCGTCAACATCCCCGACCATCTTGCGGGTGTAGATGATTATTACAATCATCGCAACTATCCGGGTTGGCAGCATTGGGGACAGGTGATGGGAAATCCACTTTACCATTCGCCTCTATACAACAACGATGGGATGATAGAGGTGAAAAACAATCGCTTCATCGCCTATCACTTGGGCTTTGATGGCGAGCCATACGACAGGTTAGCGTATCGTGCCTTACTGACCTATCAGAAAGGATGGGGCAGATATGTATGGCCTTTTACGAAGACTCATCACAACGTGAGCACCATGCTGGAAGGCTGCTACCATTTCAATAAGGGATGGAGCTTGAAGGCAGCCTACGGTATGGACTTCGGAAGCGAGGAAATGCTGGGGCATAACGCTGGCTTCCAACTGACGGTGAGCAAACAAGGCATATTAAAGTTTTAATTAGGACGGGAAGGATATGAATAGAAAACATTTGATATTAATGCTGGCTGGAATGTTGGTTCTCTGTTTCCAATCGGCATGCACCATCGAGACGAGCGACAACGGCGACCTGGATGGTTACTGGCATTTGGAGCAAGTAGATACGCTCGCTACCGGAGGCAAATTGAACCTCTCGAAAGAAAGAGTTTTTTGGGGCGTGCAGCACAAGTTGATTTCATGTGCGAACATCACAGGTACAACGGCAAGCTTCCGTGGCTATTATTTCCGATTCGAACAGACTGGTGACAGTCTGATCCTGCATTCGCCATACAAGAATAACTGGCATCAAGATCATGGAGAAAATGGTGGTGATATTCCTGCAACCGTAGTGAATGACAGCATCAGAAGCTATGGCATCAACAATCTGCGAGAAGCTTTCTACAAAGAGAAGCTCAAGGGCGATAAAATGATGCTCCGCTCAAAGATGTTGAGGCTATACTTCACCAAATTCTAAAAAACAATTCGTAATTCATTTCTCCTTTCACATTCATTAATACTTCCTGATTATCAGAAGCTTAATAGTGAAAGGAGTTTTGCCTGATTATACGAGAAAGGAAAAGACGAAATAAGTTGGTGCCCAACAGTTGGTTTCCGCTTGCACAACACGTGTTGTGCGAGCGCATATCAGCTGTTATGCAAGCGCACAACAGCTGTTGTGCGGCTGGAGATATTAACTTCTCCGGAAACAGATATTAATCTTTCCGGCAACTTCTCCTATATATTCCGACAACTTCTATTGCTTTTTACGGTTGATTATTACGCTTTCTAATGGTACAAGAGCCTATTGCTTCTGCAGCTTTCGTTATGTTCGCAAGTGAACTAGAAGAATCTAATTATATCTATAACGATGCCAAAATACGAATAATTCTCTGAAAATCAAAGAAAACAATAACCTTTTTGTAGATTTGCCTGGAAATATTTGGTATTTTGAAAACTTCTGTGTATTTTTGCAGGAAATAAGTGATATTCGGTATTTAGAAAGCAAATTTTAAAAAAGGAGTTTGTTATGACTGCATTAAATATACAGGCTGTACAGAATGAAACAGATGAGGCATGTATGGTTCAAGAAGAGTCCTGCATGACCAAAGAAGAAATGCTCTCAGGTTTCGACAAAGCCCTCCATGAGCTGAAGTCCTATCGAGAAGGAAAGCTAGAACTTAAACCATTGGAGGAGGTGCTGAATAAGTTATAAGATATATTTAAACAGATAGTTATGGAACCAAAATTAGGAGATATGATGAAGGTAAATCCTTCTTTGACTGGTTTGTCTGATTGGATTGAAGGTCAGGTTATTGATATAGAGCACAATCCTTTTATGGGATTGGTTATTTCCATCAAGGATAATTTGGGCAGAATATTCTTTGGACAGTCTAAATATTTTAAGTTAGCATAATGTTTGCAATATCGATGTAACAAATAAATAAGTAAACAAGAAAGGAGTAAATTATGAAGGAAAAGAAATTAAAAGTATTCGCTCTTCCTATTGAGGAGTTTGAAAAGAAATATCCTGTTAGCTATTCGATAGTAGTACCAGGAATTCCTGAGGGACATGTGGCAAAGGTGGTTTCTGTACGCCCTTGCTAGATTTCTATAATTCTGAAGGATATGCAAAAGATTAGTAAGAAGCATCCATGTAGAGTAAATACAATCCAAACAGATTGCGTTATTACTCCTTTTTTTGAAAGAAAGAAGGGGGTATTGGTTACTATTAATGATGTATATAGTGAGTAAAAAAATGTATAATAATTCAAGGAGGGGTTATGATGAAAATGAATAATCGAGAAGAAATTTATAGCTATTTAAAGCAATATGATAGAGAATATAGCTTGGCTAAAAACAGTGAAGAAAGAGATAGAATAGAAAATAATGTTCGTAACTTTGCTGAAGGCTTAGATGATGAGATTTATTTGGAGTTGAATAATAATGCAGCAAGTGGTCTGTTTGCTCCAGGTTTCTTTGAAAGCGATATGGATAAGTCTCTCAGACAGCTGCAAAATGTAAGGTTATAGTATAGGCTATTAGATAGAGTAATTATGGAGATGATTGGGATTGTAAAAAGACAAGCTGTAATAGTACTTTTGTTTATTTGCTTCTTTCCAACAATGGCTGTTGCGCAGGTTAGTCAATTTAAATTGAAACAAGTCTTGCAAGATGCAAATGCTGGAGATATATCAGCTTGTGCCTATTTGGGAAAAATGTATTATGAAGGTACTGGTGTAGCGCAAAATTATAACGAAGCATTTAAGTGGTATCAAAAGGCTGCTGATAATGGGGTCACAGGTGCTTATATTTGGTTGGGAGTTATGTATTATAACGGACAGGGCGTAGCTCAAAATTATGAAAAGGCATTTCTGTGGTCTAAAAAAGCCGCCGAAAATGGGGCTGCTGATGCTTATGTTGGGTTGGGAGTTATGTATTGTAAAACGATAATATTCCATCTGCATTCTATATAAACAAATAAATAATAAAAAAAAAAGAAAAGTAATGAAACACAGAAAAAATTATGTTGCCTACTGCTTGTTTATCATGGCGGCGCTTTTCAGCGTAGCCTTCATATCATGCAGCAGCGATGATGATGACGACGATTTCGGACATCATGCAAAGTATTCTTTCGTAGGAAAAGACTATGTCTATCAATGGACTCTCCAAAACACTACAACACCATTCAAGTACGTTCTGCATTTCTCAACGGACAGTACGTTCACCTTCATCCCCGTCAATGTAGAGACAGAAAAGCCGACACGAAACAAGCCGGCTGAAGGAAGCTACGAAGTAAAGGCTGACGGTACACTGGAATTCACAGGAGTATACTTATGGCCGACAAATATCCGCAATCAGCATATCACCCTGTACAGAGCGAAGTTCATAGGAGACGACATAAAGACAATGAAGGTTTACCGTGAACTAGTATTCACGAAGAGTAGCAGGGTTGACTGGGTAGACTATATCATGCAATAATCATATTGACAGCAAAAGCGGACCTTAGTCCGATATTACAGGCAGAGGGAAGCCCGAATAAAACGGACTTCCCTCTGCCTGTAATATATCTTCTATTATTACTCTAATTACCGTTTGAGGACAAAAGGAGCGAATGACCGTAAAGGACAGGGCGTAGCTCAAAATTATAATGAGGCATTTAAGTGTTTTCAAAAGGCTGCTGATAATGGGGTTGCTAGTGCTTTTGCCTATTTGGGAGAAATGTATTACGCAGGAGACGGCGTAGCTCAAAATTATAATGAGGCGTTTAAGTGGTATCAAAAGGCTGCTGATAATGGGATAACAACTGGCATCTATTATTTCTTAGCAGACATGTTTTATACAGGAAAAACAGGTATAACGGACTATTCGCAGGCTAAAAAATATGCAGAGTTGGCGATTAAAAATGACACTTTGGATATTGTCGGGCATCGTATATTGGCAAAGTTGTATATGTATGGTTATGCCGTGGAGAAAAATATAGACAAGGCAGAAGGATTAATAGAACAGGCTCTTGCTCATTGTAAAAAGAATGGTATTTCGGACTATCCTTGTAATACAATGGATGTTAAAGGAGAATTGTTTTGGGTGATGGGGGATAAAGTAAAAGCAAAAGAAATCTATGATTCAATAAATAAGAATGCGCCTGATTTTTATGCAAAAATCGGTGAAACTGAGCTGTCTAAGTATATGAAAGCCTATAAGGAGGTTGACGTTGATGATGATATTCCAATTGTGGTCAAGAAAAATGAAAATGTTTTTGCGGTAGTTATAGCTAATGAAAAATATCAAATGGAAAAGGCTGTACAGTATGCAAAGAATGATGGACGTGTATTTGCTGAGTATTGCCGAAAGACATTGGGATTGCCAGAGAAAAACATTCATTATGTGACTGATGCAACATTGAATAATCTCAAATATGAACTTAAATGGCTTCAAAATGTGATGAAAGTTTATCGAGGAGAAGCAAAGGTGATTTTCTATTATGCTGGACATGGTATTCCTGATGAACAGAATAAAAATGGGTATTTGTTACCAATAGATGGTTATGGTTCAGATGTAACAACAGGTTATGCCTTGGATGACTTGTTTAAAACATTAGGAAACATGCCATCCAAGTCTGTAACTATATTTTTGGATGCATGTTTTAGTGGAGCAAAACGAGATGGAGATATGTTAGCATCAACACGTGGCGTTGCCATCAAAGTCAAGCAAAATGCTCCTCAAGGGAATATCGTCGTTTTTTCTGCAGCGCAGGGAGATGAAACAGCATATCCTTATAATGAGTTCGCACATGGTTTGTTTACTTATTATCTATTGAAGAAATTGCAAGAGACAAAGGGAGATGTGACGTTAGGCGAACTTGGCGAGTATGTTAAAACGAAAGTTGAGCTGCAATCTATAGTAGTGAATGGTAAGTTACAATCTCCTTCTATCATGTCGGCACCTTTAATTGGTAATGACTGGAAAACTTGGAAACTTAATAAATAAGATGGTGATGGCAAGATTCAAAAGTTTTTTATTAGTCAGTTTGTTGTTTGGACTTTCGATGTTTACATCTTCTGCTCAAACAGATGACTTCTATGCTCTATACGAGAAATTCAGGAAATATGCTCCCGACGTATCGTTTTGTGCCTGGCAATGGCAGGTTATTGCTCTGGTAAGGGGCAATGTTGTGCCATAGTGAGGCAATAAGCGATACAAGCCGCTTTACGCATCGTAAGTACTATCAGAGATACCTGCTAAAAACTGCCAGACCTTATCCCCTATTCATCATCGCCCGCCAGAGGCTGTATCTCGCCTCGGGATTCAGCTGTTCCAGCTGCTGGAAGATCTGCTGCATATCTCTGCGACGCGTGGTCTCCTCGTACGGACACAGCGCCTTCTGCTTCGTGAATTGCAACTCTTCTGCCACCTCCCGGATATCCTTCTCATGAACCAGACAGAGGGGACGGATGATGGTGAGCGGATAATGCTTCAACCGCAGGCTCGGAAGCATCGTGGAGGCAGAACCCTCGAAGGTGATATTCATCAGGAAAGTGACGAGGATATCATCCATGTGATGGCCCAGGGCTATCTTATTGAAACCATTACTCACCGCAAACTCGAAGAGAGCCTTGCGACGGTTCCAGGCACAGAGAAAACAACGGGTCTTGCGGGGATCGGTGGATTCATCGAAGGAACTGTGAAGGATATGGAGTTTGACGCCATTCTCAGCACAGAAATCCTGCAGATAAAAACGGTCGGTCTCGTAAGGGATGTTATCCATGATGATATGCGCCGCCTCTACCTCGATATGCGGCTTATAGATGCGGGCACGCTGCGCCAAGAGGCGCAACAGTTCCAGGGAATCCTTTCCGCCGCTCAAGGCAATGAGAATCCGGTCACCATCCTCCAAAAGGTGATAATCCACGCATCCTTTATTGAATCGCTTTAAAATCTTCTGTTCTGCTTTCATCACATTATATTATATAAATGTAGCCGTACATAATATGAAAGAAAAAAGCCGCTGTCCCCTAGAGAACAGCGACTTTATCAAATACATTCCTCATCCAATGAAGGAGAGAAACGACATTTAAACTTCGAATATATGAAAACGCGTTTTATCGCTTGCTTCCTTCTTACTTAGCGTAAGCTACACTGCGAGTCTCACGAATCACGGTAATCTTTACCTGACCAGGATAGGTCATCTCGTTCTGAATCTTGGTTGCAATCTCGTCAGAGAGCTTGATGCTCTGCTCATCGCTCATCTTGTCGGCACCCACGATGACACGAAGCTCACGACCCGCCTGGATGGCATAGGTCTTTGTTACACCAGGATAGCTCATAGCGATAGCCTCAAGATCGTTCAATCGCTTGATATATGCCTCTACAATCTCACGGCGGGCACCTGGACGGGCACCTGAGATGGCATCACATACCTGTACGATAGGAGCCAGAAGGGTGTTCATCTCCATCTCGTCGTGATGAGCACCGATGGCATTGCAGATATCTGCCTTCTCCTTGTACTTCTCGGCAATCTTGGCACCATAGAGTGCGTGTGGCAACTCGCTCTCCTCGTCTGGCACCTTACCGATATCGTGCAACAGACCGGCACGCTTTGCCTTCTTAGGGTTCAAGCCCAGCTCAGAAGCCATCACCGCACAGAGATTGGCGGTTTCGCGCGCATGCTGCAAGAGGTTCTGACCATAAGATGAACGGTACTTCATCTTACCAATGATACGGATCAGCTCTGGATGCAGACCATGGATACCGAGGTCGATGGCTGTACGCTTACCGGTCTCGATGATCTCATTATCCAACTGCTTCTTCACCTTGGCAACCACCTCCTCGATACGGGCTGGGTGGATACGGCCATCGGCTACCAACTGATGGAGAGCCAGACGGCAAACCTCACGGCGCACAGGGTCGAAGGCTGAGATAACGATAGCCTCAGGAGTATCATCTACCACGATTTCCACTCCGGTGGCTGCCTCGAGGGCACGGATGTTGCGGCCTTCACGACCGATGATGCGTCCCTTGACCTCATCATTATCGATATGGAATACAGAGACAGAGTTCTCGATAGCTGTCTCGGTAGCCACACGCTGGATGGTCTGGATTACGATCTTCTTAGCCTGCTGGTTGGCATTGAGCTTGGCATCATCCATGATCTCATTGATGTAGCTGGCTGCATCAAGACGAGCCTGGTCCTTCAGACTCTCTACCAAGCGGCTCTTCGCCTCCTCGGCACTGAGACCAGAGAGCTCTTCGAGCTTAGCCTGCTCCTGCTTCTGCATCTTCTCGAGTTCCTGCTGCTTCACGGCAAGGAGTTTCTTCTCATTGTCGATGCGCTGCTGATACTGCTCTACCTCCTGCTTGCGGCGACCGAGGTCTTCCTGGCGCTGGTTGAGCGAGATTTCACGCTGCTTGAGCTTGTTTTCACTCTGCTGGATGCGGGAGTTGCGCTGCTGCACCTCCTTCTCCAACTCGGCTTTCTTATTGAGGAACTTCTCTTTTACTTCGAGAAGCTTTTTCTCCTTTACTACTTCTGCCTCTTTGTTGGCAGCATCTATCATTTCATTATATTTTCCCTTAATGACATAACGGAAAATGACATACCCCACGATACCTCCCAACACGAGAGCTACCAGGGCCGCTATTATTGTTACCATATATGTATTATAATTATTAATATTCTTACTTAGCCAAGGTATCTTCTATCTCCGCAGTCAGCTTGTCCAGAATATCATTATATGGTTGGGTATCATTTTTATCTGATTCCTTCTCGAATCTCAAAGCTACGTCGATGAGAGCCATATACAAAATCTCCTTGTCGCTCTTGCGTCCCTTGAAGATTTTCGCATACGAATTGACGATCTCATCGATCAACTTAGCCGACTTACGATAATACTCCTCATCCTCTCTCGGTATTCTTACCGTGAGGTCGGTATCATATACATGTAATCTGATCTGTAATTTATCTTCCATCTGATCTGCCTCCGCTTCAATAGTTATTACTTGTCGCTCAGTAGCGTTATACACTTGTTGACATCTCTGATGAGCTTGGCGATGCGCTTCTGGGTGGTCTCCATGTCGGAGTCGGAAATCGTCATCATCTTCGCCATCTTCAGACTGTCGTAATCATGCATTGCCTGAGTCAACTTCTCCTGCAATTCCTTGATCTTGGCATCGCGCTCATCCACCATCGCATACAGCTCTGCATTCTCATGCTTGATATCTTCAAACTTGAGAATCATCTGCCTTACTCTTGTGGCAAACGTATTGATTGTTTTCTCACTAGCACTCATGACTTTTTATTTTTTGGCTACAAATTTAAGAGAATAATTTGAAAAAAACAAATATTCTCTTGTTTTTTTTATCTTTTAGGGAGAATATTGGCTACTTTCCCATCTTTTGCTTTGCCTTTTCCACCTCTTCATCGGATGGACGTGGCTCCTTCTTTGCTAACATCAGTACCTGGAAGGTGAAATCGGTAACCCACTGCTGGCTGAACTTCAGACGGGTATTGAAGTGGCGCAAGCCTACCACGGTCTTCAGTACGCTGGCATCAGAGAAATCGTTCTTGTTGAATATATCGTCCACGGTCTGTGCGGTGAGCTTATAGAGAGTCTTCTTCATGAAGCTTGGCAGACGGAGCTTGAACTTCATCAGGTTGCCCATGAGCATCATCAGATCCTGGGTGAAGTTCTGGAACTGGATGAGATAGGTATTGACATCCTGGAGCTTCTGGCAGTTCTTGCGGATGCTGGCATCAATCTCCTTGAAAAAGTTATCGTCGGTATCATAGATGTTCTTCATCATCTTCTTGACCTGTGCCTTCTCGCCAATGCCCAGACGGTTGTTGACGGTAGGAACATGGAGGCTGGTCTTGAAGACACGGAGGTCTGGAAGCATAGCCAGATTGGTGATACCTAATTGTGAAGCCAAGGCAGCCTGGAAATATACACGGACCAGGGTCATGTAGTCTTCCATTCCACCTACTTTCTTATCTTCGTCATTACGACTGAATAGTTTAGAAAATATTCCCATTCTTAATCTTATTTATTCATTAATGTTCTCAAAAGTTCTGCAAAAATACAATAAAATCGCAAAATACCCAAATTAAGAGGTAGTTTTTTTCCCCGAAAGTATATTTTTCCTATATTATATGAAGATTTTAGGCTGATTATTTTCACCGCTCAATATTTTTTAGTAACTTTGCCACGTTTTTAAAAACGTTTTTTCAGTTCCGCACAGAGACTGCACTGCCTGTGGAACGTGCAACATATAAATAAAGGTATAATAAGAACTTTTCCCTTTAACAAAGGAAAGAAACAAGAAGAAGATATGAAAGGAATCGTATTAGCAGGTGGTTCGGGTACCAGACTGTACCCTATCACAAAGGGCATCAGCAAGCAGCTGATTCCTATCTTTGACAAACCTATGATATATTATCCCGTATCGGTACTGATGCTGGCTGGTATCAAGGAAATTCTGATTATCTCTACGCCTTTCGACCTGCCTGGATTCAAGAGACTGCTGGGCGACGGAAGCGAACTGGGAGTTCACTTCGAGTATGCTGAACAGCCTTCACCCGACGGACTGGCGCAGGCGTTCATCATCGGCGAGGAATTCGTAGGAAAGGACGATGTATGCCTCGTACTGGGTGACAACATCTTCTACGGAGCCGGATTCACCGGACTGCTGAAGGAGAGCGTGAAGGCTGCCGAAGAGGGACAGGCAAGCGTATTCGGCTACTACGTAAACGATCCGGAAAGATACGGCGTGGCGGAGTTTGACAAGGAAGGCAACTGCCTGAGCATCGAGGAGAAGCCGGCAGAGCCTAAGAGCAACTATGCCGTGGTGGGTCTCTACTTCTACCCTAACAGCGTGGTGGAAGTGGCAAAGCACATCAAGCCTAGTGCGCGTGGAGAGCTGGAGATTACGACGGTGAACCAGCACTATCTGGCAGAGCAGACCCTGAAGGTAAGAACCCTGCAGCGCGGTTTTGCCTGGCTGGATACCGGTACCCACGACAGTCTTTCGGAAGCCAGCACCTTCATAGAGGTGATAGAGAAGCGCCAGGGACTGAAGGTAGCCTGCCTGGAAGAGATAGCCTACAACCAGGGATGGATCGGCAAGGAACAGCTGAAGAAACTGGCAGAACCGATGCTCAAGAACGGATACGGACAGTATCTGATGGCTATTGCTACTGACAACAGATAAGCTCTGACTCAAGACTGAGATTTCAACAGAATAAAATAAGAATATCATTAATAGTAAAATGGAAGAAAACAAGAATTACGAACTTGAGGACTTGCAGGAGCAGGAAGAACAGTCGGCGCTCGACTTTCAGACCATCTATTCCACTCTGATTCTGAACTGGAAATGGTTCCTTCTCTCGATTGTTCTCTGCTGTGCCCTTGCAGTGGCTTACGTGAAGCTGGCACCAAAGGTATTCCAGAGTTCTACGAAGATTTTGATCAAGGATGATGAATCCAAGAAGAGCGGCGGTGCTGCCGGTGCAGCGGCTGCGGCGATGTCGAACCTGAGTCTGGGATTCATGTCCAGTTCCAACGGTATCGACAACGAGACGGAAATTCTGAACTCACGCTTTCTGGTACAGCAGACCATCAAGAACCTGAAGCTCTACGCTGAGTACAAGCACGGCGGCATGCTGGTAGATACGCTGATCTATGCCAAGCAGGAAGTAAACGTGGACATGGACACCACCAGCCTGAAGCAGCTGAATGCTCCGATGAAGCTCACCATCACTCGTGAGGGAGGCATCTACCACGTAAAGGGTAAGTATTTCAAGCCTATCGATGCAGAAACCTTCGAGAAGGCTCCTTACGAAATCAACAAAACCCTCGCCAAACTCCCGGCACAGATCAGAACCAAGGCGGGTACACTGACCCTGACACAGAACCCTGTCTATGAGTTGAAGGAAGGTACTGAGCTGAAGGTGGAGATGATTTCTCCTTTCAAGGCTTCTAAGGAATACTTCAAGCGTCTGACCATGAACCAGACCAAGAAGACGGCTAACACCGTGGAGCTGACCTTCAACGATGAGAGCAGAGAAAGAGGCGTTGACTTCCTCAACGGTCTGATTGATGCCTACAACTATCAGGCAAACATCGACAAGAACGAGATACAGAAGCGCACAGAAGACTTCATCAACAGCCGACTGGCAAAGATCTCTACAGAGTTGACCGGCAACGATACCAACCTGGAGAAGTACAAGCAGAAGAACCGTATGGTGGACATCGGACTGAACGCCAAGCAGGCTGTATTGAGTTCCGACCAGTTTGACCAGGAGTTGAACAAGGCCAACATGCAGGTGGAACTGCTCAACGAGATCGGTAAGTATATGGATCAGCCAGCCAACAAGTATCAGCCTATCCCTACCAACGTAGGTCTGGAGGATGAGAGTGCTACGGCATTGATCGGACAATACAACAGCCTTGCCCTGACCCGCAAGCAGCTGCTACACAGTGCGAGCGAGGATTCGCCAGTGGTAACCCCTATCACGGCACAGCTGGAAGACCTGATGACTGCCATCAAGCGAGCTATGCTCCAGGCACGAATCAATATGAAGATCCAGCGTAACAGCATCGCTGACATGGCTAGCAAATACGAGAAGACCATCGGTGTGACTCCAGAACAGGAGAAGGCATTGACACAGATCGGCCGTCAGCAGTCGGTTACCTCTGGTCTTTACCTGATGCTGCTGCAGAAGCGTGAGGAAACTTCCATGTCGCTGGCATCTACCGCCGACAAGGCAAAGATCATCGAGCCTGCAGCCTTCGTAGATAAGGTAAGCCCTAAGGGAATCATCGCATTGCTCATCGCATTCATCCTGGGTGCAGCCATCCCTGCCGGTATCATCTACCTGCGCGAACTGCTGCGCAGCAAGATCCTGGGCCACGACGATGTAGAGAAACTGACACAGCTCCCTATCATCGGAGATATCCCAACTGCCAGCGCCAACGGTAACAAGGGCAGCATCGTGATACAGGAAAACAAGAGCAACCTGATGTCGGAAATCTTCAGAGGATTGCGTACCAACCTGCAACTGGCAGGTGACGACAAGGAAAAGGTATTCATCGTAACCTCTACCACTACCGGAGAAGGTAAGACCTTCATCGCTTCGAACCTTGCCATGAGCCTCGCTCTGCTGGAGAAGAAGACCATCATGGTAGAACTCGATATCAGAAAGCCTAGAATGGCTGAACTCTTCGGCATCGGCGACCGCCAGCACGGCATCACCAACATCCTTGCCAACGAGGAATGCAACTGGGAAGAAGTAAAGGAACAGATCACAGCATCTGGCGTGAACCACAACTTAGACTTGCTGACAGCAGGTTCTACACCAGCCAACCCTGGTGAACTGGTGGTAAGAAAGAGCCTGAAGCAGACCATCGCTCTTCTGAAAGAGCACTACGACTATGTAATCATCGATACAGCGCCTGTAGGACTGGTAGCAGATACCCTGCAGCTCAGCAAGCTGGCAGACAGAACCCTGTTCGTTTGCCGCGCAGACTTCTCAACCAAGTCTAGCTTCACTTACATCAACAAGCTCGATGAGCAGAAGAAACTGCCAAATATCTCAATCGTAATCAACGATATCGACCTCTCCAAGAAGAAGTTCGCATACAGTTACGGATTTGGCAAATACAGCAAAAACGGCAACCGTTCTTTCGGTTCCTACGGTTTGTTCAGCAACAACACCAATGATGACAGCATCAAGATCTAGATCTTGAATCACGATAAAAAAAACGACGTGCAGCACTTGAATCAAAGTGCTGCACGTTTTTTTATGCATCAAAAAAATAGGGCGCATCACAAAAGAATCGTGACACGCCCAAATAATAGAAAATGATAATTACTATAATTAGAAGAACAAGTAGCGGTTATCCACTACGTGAGCCTTCATATAAAGCTCGTTCATGAAGTTGCCGGCATACTGCATAGCCTTCTGGCGGCACTTCTGCTCGTAAGCCTTCTCATCGAACTTAACAGGACGATTGGTCTTGCCAGTAACCTGGAAGAGATAAACACCTGCGTTACCCTTTACTGCGTTAGCTACGAAAGCACCCTTCTTGGTAGCAGAAACTGCACCAGAAACAGCTGGCTCGCTGGCACCTGTAGCAGAGATGAAGGTAGGAGCTGCGAAAGTAATCTGATTAACGGTAGCAATCTTAGCACCCTTAGCCTTAGCAGCAGCGATGCTCTTCACACCAGCTACCTTAGCCATAATCAGCTCAGCCTTCTTGTCCTTGATGACCTCAGCCTTTACCATCTCCTTAACCTGAGGATCGCTCAAGTCGCGGTAACCGATGCGATGAATCTTATCCAATACAACTACAAGCAGGTGGTTATTGTCACCACACTCATACATAGGAGAAACCTCACCCTCCTTGCTCTCGAAGATCCACTTCAAGGCATCACGGGTAGAATGGATGTTGGCTACATAGTGAGTAGCTGTTGTCATATCATTCAGGTTCTGTACGCGATAACCGCTCTTGGTTGCATTCTTCAAGAGATCCTCTGACTTAGGATTAGCACTTACATAGCTAGAGAACTTGTTGAATGCTGTACGGTATGTATCGTTAGAGAACTGAATCTCCTTCTTGATGACTGCTGCCACATACTTGGTTACCATTGCCTTGCGGTCGCAAACCTGGAGGATGACATAACCCTGACCGAGCTGAAGCTCATTGTATGCATTGACAGAAGCTGTATTCAATGTGTTGATGAATGCCTTGTTGTCCTTATCCATAGTCTGAGCATACTCATACTGCTTGGTAGTCATCCAAGCCTTCTCACCTGTCTGACCATACTTCTTAGCGAGTGCCTCGAAGTCTGCACCAGCAGCAAGTGCGCTGTGGATTGAGTCTGCCTTGGTCTTAGCCTCAGCCTGAGAAGCTGCTGCCACCTGGATGACACGATACTGGATAGAGTCTGGCAACTGCTGCTTGCTCATCAGCTTCACGATGTTCAATGTGTTATCAGAAGCATTAACCTTTACTGCAGAAGTAGCACCTACAGCCATAGAATCGATAGCAGAAGCAATGTCTGATGGCCAAGCCTCCTTGCTCACTGGGATACCCAGGTAAGCTACGGTAGAAGCTGACTTGCGAACAAGCTCTGCAGGATCAGCTGCAGCAGCGAGCTGTGCATGATACTCAGCAAACTCCTTGTTGAGTGCTGCACGGTCGGCCTTGGAAGCCTCAACCTGAACATCGATGAACTTGATATCTCTGCTCTCTACAGGCTGCTTGAAACGAGCCTTCATCTCGTCATACTTAGCCTTCAGGTCGCTCTCCTCTACCTTCACCTTGTCGTCCTGAACATCAGAATAAGGGAAGGCAGCCAACTGGATCTGGCTCTCCTCGTTCTCCTCCTTGAAAGCCATCTTAGCCTCTACAGGGTTTGAAAGGAAGCAGTGTGCCAGGAGTGCCTGATACTTCTGAGCCAATGTCTGCTGACGGAGTGTCTTCTCGATGAATGACCAGTAGTTGAAGATCTTGGTGTACTGATCCATCATCTGAGGATTAGCAGATGGGTTAGCCTTCTGAGCCTTGTAATCAGCCAGGAACTTCTGGAGAGAAGATGCGTCGAAACGACCTGTCTGCTGATTTACGAATGGAGTCTGCTGAAGCATTGGGCTTGTACCTGTCTTCAGGATGTCCTGAAGCTCTGCGTCTGTTACGGTAAGACCCAACTTGCTAGCCTCCTGGGCAATGATCTGGTTCTGTACGTATGTATTCCATACCATGTCCTTCACCTGATTCATCTGCTCCTCAGGAAGGTTTTCCTGACCTTGTTGCATTTTAATAACCTCTGTGTACTCATCAACGAGCTTCTGGAAATCCTGCACGCTGATTTTCTCGCCATACACCTCACCGATTTGCTGACGCTCATTGTTCTTTGCAGAATCGCAAGAGCGGAAAGCTTCCTCAGCAATGAAGGCGAAAAGACCGAAACTGATAATACATACCAGTATCACGCCTCTTTTTCTAATTGTTCCTAATGCTGCCATTACGTTTTAATTATTATTATTATTTTATTTTTTCCTTATTAGGATTGTACTGCTTTTGAAGCAAGTAGCCAATTGGTTGCAAAAATACAAAAATAATACGAGAAAAGGGAATTTTTCGGTATCTTTTTTGGCTGAAAACGCAAAAAAGTCGAAAAATTCCCTCTTCTCATCCAACTATTTGATGATGTGGAGTTTCACAAGTTCTATCTTACGGGATGTGGACTTGATAATCTTAAACTCAAACTTGTCGAATTTAATTACTTCATTCAGCTTCGGGAAGCTCTGATATTCGTGAAGAATGAGTCCACCCAGAGTCATATACTCATCACTCTCCGGAAGATCCAGGTCGAACAGATCGTTCACCTTGTCTATCTCCAGTCGAGCCGACAGCAGATAGTCGCCGTCATCGGTTTTCTTGGCTACATACTTCGCAGAATCGTGCTCATCCTCGATATCGCCGAAGATCTCTTCCACGATATCCTCCAGACTTACCAGTCCGCTGGTTCCGCCAAACTCATCTACCACAACGCCCAGCGACTTCTTCTGCTGCAGGAAGGTCTGCATCAGCTTCTGCGCCTGCATGGTCTCCGGCACGAAAGGCATCGTGCGGATATGATCCTGCCATCTCTTCGGATTGTGGAAGAGTTCGGAACTGTGGATATAGCCCACGATATGGTCGATATCATCCTCATAGACGATAATCTTGGAGTTTCCGCTTTCAATGAACTTCTGACGAAGTTCCTCCAGCGAGGTATCGATCTCTACCGCCTGAATCTCGGTACGTGGCACCATACAGTCGCGCACCTTGGTATCTGAGAAATCCAGGGCGTTCTGGAAAATCTTCACCTCGTCGTTAATCTCGTCCTCATTGGTGGCATTGTCGATGCTCGACTGCACCAGATAGTCAAGATCTACCTTAGAAAAGCCTTCATCCCCCTCTTCAGACTCCATCTTCATACCCACCATACGTAGCAATCCCTTGCTGAGGAAGGTACTGAACTTGCTGATAGGCCAGAGAATGACGTAGCACAGATACGCAAACGGACTGAAGATGGACAGCAGTCGGTTTGGATTCGACTTGAAAAGCGTCTTCGGCAGGAACTCACCGGTAAACAACACGATGAGTGTGGAGAGAATGGTATCGCAGGTAACCTTGACACCATCATCCAGACCTGCAAAGATGGTATTATCAAACAGACGGGCTATCAGGATACCATATACTACGAGGGCTATATTGTTGCCCACCAGCATGGTGCTGACGAATCCGTTGGGATGATTATAAAAGAGCGACAAGAGTCGCTGCGTAAGTCCGTTTTTCTCCTTGTCCATTTCCGCCAACATACGGTTGGAGGAGACGAAGGCAATTTCCATTCCACTAAAGAATGCAGAAAACACCATCGTGATGAGGATACTCACTATCAGACTTATATCAACTTCTTCCATGATACATTATATCGTTAAAAAACATATTTCCTCCTACCCTATCAATGCATGATAGGAATGGTGGTGGCTCGCTGCGGCGTTGCCGGCTGGCGCATAGGCGCACTGGTAGAATCGGATGATGAAGCAGAAGATGAACTGCCTCCACCTCCAAAGTCGCCCTTCTCGAAGCTACCCTTAGAATTGCTCACAAAATAGCGGGTCATACGCTCATCGCTCCAGAAATAGGAACCCTGAAGGGTACGCTCCGGAGTAACGAGCTTACTGAAAACATGGCTGGAGAGTTCGTGCTTGTTCTCATCCCAGGTGAGCTGCTCGCTGGTAAAGCGAAGACCATCCTTGGTGAGGATGCGCACCCTGCCATAGAGTTTCCAGACACGCTCCTGATCAAAGTAATAAGCCGTATCACACTGGATATAACTGTTGATGTGGAACTTCTCGTCAAACTGTTCGAGCAGCATACCCTTATCAAAAATCCAGCGGGAAGGCACACGGTTGGTATTCACCTCCCATCGCTCGGTAACGATGCGGTACTTGATGACACCCGAATCACTGATGAGGGTATTGACGCCATACGAAGTCATCATCGCCACAGAGTCTCTGTCGTGGATAGCAGGCGCAGTATGTTCTACCGGATTCTGGCAGGCAGCCAAAACCCAGGAAACTATGACACCTATTACTATGAAATATTTAATCTTATACATTATTATATATATAGAAGATGTGGCATCTCCCGAAGAAGACACCACAATATGGGCAGATTACTGCATCTTCCACTTCTTGAACCAATCCTCGTTGAAAGTGAATCCGATGTTCAGGCGGAAGATATTCTCCTTGATAAGTCCGGTAGCCGAATTCTTCACCCACTGACCGCTGATGTTCAACTGCGAACGGTTGTTGTAGGAGTTCATGATAGGAATACCGAAACCGGCACTTACAGAAAGCTCCTTAGGACCATCCACGCCGTTCACCTTATAATATGGTGTAGCAAAGCTTACACCGGCACGGTAAGCCACACGCTTGAGGAAAGCACGGTTGCGCTCGCCATAGCAGTACTGGAAACCTACATTCACCTTGCTGCGATCCTTATACACGCCATCGCGCAATGCCCAAGGCTCGCTGCTGCTAGCCTCGTAGGTAGGATAGCCCAGGCTGCCCCACTTCTGCAGGCTGTAATCTACACCGACCTTCCACTGGTTGTTGTGATTCCACATCAAACCGGCACCATACATCGTTGGCAACTCGTAGGCATTCTTGATGCTGAAGGCAAGTGTATCAGATGTACTGGTCTGCGCATTGGAAGAGATGATGCTCATATCGGCATCGGCATGCAGGTTATGACCTGGCGAATAAGTGACACCCAGGGTTACCTCATCCTTCTTCGACAACTTCTGGGTATATTGCACACCCAGGTCGATCTTGTAGTTGTTCACACGAGTACCATAGGTGCGGTAAAGAGACTTATAATAGCTGTTGCTATAGTAGTTCTGCACGGTTCTGTCGATGGAGCCCCAGATATAGCCAATATTGGCACCGACAGACAAGCCCTTGAGTGGAGACCAGCCGGCACCCACATATACCTGATGCAAACCGCCTTCACCCTCGTAGGAGTTGGTGTAGGTAACATCCTTGTCGTTCTTGTTCACCCATCCGCTGGTAGAATAGTTGTATCCCACGTTGGTGAAAGGGATAATACCGAAACTCATACCCAGATGGCGGAAGAGGCGGAAGCCTGCTACCACATATTCGAGATTGGAGTTATTGGCATTCTTCTTCACCCCGTTCTCGTTGAAGTTGGTTACCTGACCCGAGATACCTGCATCCAGGATGAAAGTCATGGAGTCGATGGCTGCATAGGAAGCTGGGTTCAGATAGTTAATCTGATTATGCTCATGAAAACCAAGTCCAACACCATTCATACCACGGTTGAAGCCAGAAGTCTGTTCAGACAAAACGCCTAAACCATACTGGCTGTATGGAGAATTAGTACCACTTTGGGCATTAACCATAAGAGTAGAACCCAACAAGAGGGCTGCTAAAATAAACTTTCTCATTTATATATAAATCAGTCAAAATTATATTCAGAGTGCAAAAGTATTAAAAAAAATCTAGAAAAAAGAAGGATATTCCAAAATAATAAGTTATTTTTGCATCGTGAAACGATTTAAGCATATTTTTGGCGTCATTTTAGCGGTTATTTTAACCAATTTAACTACTAATGTGACAGCACAGGATTTTTCAGGCTATCAGACTCCTGACATTTCTGTGCAGAACAGTCGTGTCAATGAGGATGCTACATCCTGGCTCGACTCGGTAGATATTTCGCTCCTCACCTGCGGACCAGGCAACGAGGTATGGTCGTACTACGGTCACTCAGCCCTGCGCATCCAGGACAAGATGCACGGAAGCGACGTGGCAGTCAACTGGGGCATGTTCAGTTTCAGGCAGAGCTTTTTTATCCTGCGCTTCGTATTCGGACTCACCGACTACCAGATCGGCATCTACCCGATGACCGACTTCCTCGCCGAATATGCAGCAGAAGGAAGATGGGTACGCCAGCAGCGCATCAATCTCTCCAGGGACGAGAAGATCAACATCCTGCATGCCATCGAGGAAAATGCCAAGCCGGAGAACCGTACCTACCGGTACAACTTCTTCTTCGACAACTGCACCACCCGTGCAAGGGAGATGATCCTCACCAACATCGGTTACTGCAACACCAACTTTGATGATAAGGAAACCCAATCCACCTATCGCCAGGAAATCCACAAGCTGAACGGAGACCACCGATGGAGCCGTTTCGGCAACGACCTGCTCCTGGGCTATCTCGCCGACCAGCCTATCAGCAAGCGAGAATGGGAGTTCCTGCCGGACAACCTGAGCCGTGACTTTGCCACAGAAGGCAGAAAAGACAATATGAATGCGACCCAGGATCTGGCAAACACCCGATACTACAACGGCAAGGAGGGCTATATCACGATGGTAGATAGCACCAGCTACCTGATACCGAAGCAGGCACAGGTGGCAGAATCGGAAGCCATCACCCCTATCATGGTGGCAACATTCATCGCCATCATCATCATAGGCGTGAGCATCATCGAATGGCGCAAGAAGAAGAACTTCTGGGGGTTTGATGCCTTCCTGCTCATCCTGACGGGTCTGCCGGGCATCATCCTCTTTGCGATGATCTTCTCGCAGCACCCTACCGTGCAGATCAACTTCCAGCTTCTTCTGCTGAACCCAGTGAACCTCATCTTCGCCTGGAAAACCATCTCGAAGATGAGAAAAGGCAAGCTCTACTGGTATTACGAGGTATGGGGATGGTGCCTGCTCGTGGCATTGCTCCTGCAAATCTGGCAGAGCTATGCAGAAGGAATAAGCACTTTGGCATTCTCTTTGCTGATAAGATATGCGATTAAGTCAACCCTGCTCGACCTCAACAGCAGCAAGCTGGCTATACAGAAACAATTAATGAATAAACTCAGAAAAGACAAGTAGAGACACTTCTCCAAACCAAGACTGAGAGAAGATGCTCTAAAAAAGACTTTCAAAAGTTACATAAATAAAGAAAATAAAAATGATGGTAAACAGATATATCACAGCCCTTTTGGTTGTCCTGGCGGCAACCGGCATGGAGGCGCAGACTTATCAGCAGGCGCTGAAGTTTGCGCTCACGGATATATCCTACGATGAATTCATCCAGCAACCGGAGGCGAAGGCATTGGAGGAGGACATCCTCTATGTCATCAAAGCCATCAAGCAGGCTTCCGAAGAGGAGAATTTGTCAGAGCATCATTACCATCAGGCAGCTGTGCTTGCAGCTGTCAAGACTGACATTCTGACAGATTCACATTTAAATATTTGTTTTCATCCCGTTGTGGTGCATAAGTACAAAGCACCCTTCGGAAGCATTGTTATTCGAGGTCCCAACTGCTGATTATGTGCTTTCTGACAGCAAAACTAGCAAGAAATGCAGCCAGAAAGGGCAATAATTGGTAAAATATTGCAGATTTACAGATATTTTTTGTATTTTTGCAAGCTAGTAAACAAACAACAGGAAAAAGCAGAAGAGGAAAAAGGACTGACAGCCCACATTTGTCTTAACTCCTTTAACTCCTTAACTCCTTTAATTCCTATATCATACATCGAATAATAATAAAAAATAAATATACAATGAACTTTAACAAAATTCTTCAGTCATTGTTTGGCAACAAATCAACTCGCGATATGAAGTTGATCCAGCCAATCGTAGAGAAAGTCAAGGCAGAATACCCTAAGATGAATGCCTTGAGCAATGACGAACTTCGTGCAAAAACAAAGGAACTCCAAAAGTACGTACAGGAGTACGCTAAGGAAGAGAAGGCTAAGATTGCCGAACTCAAAGCTAAGATCGAGGACACTCCAATCGACGAGCGTGAAGGTATCTTCAACCAGATCGACAAGTTGGAGCAGGAAGCACTCGACAAGTATGAGGTTGCCCTCAACGAGGTTTTGCCTCAGGTATTCGCTATCGTAAAGGATACAGCACGCCGATTCGCTGAGAACGAGGAGACCGTAGTTACTGCTACAGACTTCGACCGCGAGCTGGCTTCAAACCCAGCCAACGACTTCGTGACCATCGACGGTGACAAGGCTATCTATCACAACCACTGGACTGCCGGCGGCAACGATATGAAGTGGGAAATGATCCACTACGACGTACAGCTCTTCGGTGGTGTTGTTCTCCATCAGGGTAAGATTGCCGAGATGGCTACCGGTGAGGGTAAGACCCTCGTAGGTACTACTCCTATCTTCCTCAACGCATTGACAGGTAACGGTGTACACGTAGTAACCGTGAACGACTATCTGGCTAAGCGTGACTCTGAGTGGATGGGACCTCTCTATATGTTCCACGGACTCTCAGTAGATTGTATCGACAAGCATCGTCCTAATTCCGACGAGCGCCGCAAGGCATATATGGCAGATATCACCTTCGGTACCAACAATGAGTTTGGTTTCGACTACCTGCGTGACAATATGGCCACCAACCCTAGCGACCTGGTACAGCGCCAGCACAACTACGCCATCGTCGATGAGGTTGACTCCGTGCTGATTGATGATGCCCGTACACCATTGATTATCTCTGGTCCTATTCCAAAGGGCGACGACCAGATGTTCGAGCAGTACCAGCCACTGGTAGAGAAGCTCTACGAGGTACAGCGCAAGCAGGCTACCGAGTTGCTCGCCGAGGCTAAGCAGAAGATTACAGAGGGCGGCAAGACCAAGAACCAGCAGATGCTCGAGGAAGGTTTCCTCTCACTCTACCGTTCTTACAAGGCGCTGCCTAAGAACAAGCCATTGATCAAGTACCTCTCTGAGGAGGGTATCAAGGCAGGATTGCTCAAGACCGAGGAATTCTATATGGCAAACAACAACCGTGAGATGCCTAAGGCTGTTGAGCCTTTGTACTTCGTGGTTGATGAGAAGCTGAACTCTGCCGACCTGACCGATAAGGGTACAGAGTGGTTGGCTAAGCAGGTGAACGATAGAGAGCTCTTCGTATTGCCTGATATTACTACACAGATGAGTGACCTGGAAGCTCGCACAGACATCTCAGACCAGGAGCGTCTGGATATCAAGGACGAGTTGCTGGCTCACTACGGCGTACAGAGCGAGCGTGTTCACACCTTGCAGCAGCTCTTGAAGGCTTACACCATGTTTAATAAGGACGATGAGTATGTTGTCATGGACGGTCAGGTGAAGATCGTAGATGAGCAGACAGGTCGTATCATGGAGGGTCGCCGCTGGAGCGATGGCTTGCACCAGGCTGTAGAGGCTAAGGAGCATGTAAAGGTAGAGGCTGCCACACAGACCTTCGCTACCATCACACTCCAGAACTACTTCCGTATGTACCACAAGCTCGCAGGTATGACCGGTACGGCAAGCACAGAGTCTGGTGAGTTCTGGGATATCTATAAGCTCGATGTAGTTGAAATTCCTACCAACCGCCCTATCCTGCGTAAGGACTTGGATGACCGTGTATATAAGACTGCCCGCGAGAAGTATCGTGCCGTCATCGATGAGATTGAGGAGACACGCAATGCTGGTCGCCCAGTATTGGTTGGTACCACATCTGTAGAAATCTCTGAGTTGTTGAGCAAGATGTTGAAGATGCGCAACATTCCTCATAATGTATTGAACGCCAAGCTGCACCAGCAGGAGGCTCAGATTGTAGCCGAGGCTGGTCGCTCAGTAAATGGCAAGGGTGCCGTAACCATCGCTACCAACATGGCAGGTCGTGGTACCGATATCAAGCTGACCCCAGAGGTGAAGGCTGCAGGTGGTCTCGCCATCATCGGTACAGAGCGTCATGAGAGCCGTCGTGTTGACCGCCAGCTCCGTGGTCGTGCCGGACGTCAGGGTGACCCAGGTTCTTCTGTATTCTATGTATCATTGGAGGATAAGCTGATGCGTCTCTTCGCTTCTGAGCGCATTGCCAAGGTAATGGACCGTCTCGGTTTCGAGGATGGCGAACGTATCGAAAGCCCAATGATCAGCAAGAGCATCGAGCGTGCACAGCGCAAGGTTGAGGAGAACAACTTCGGTATCCGTAAGCACCTCCTGGAGTATGATGACGTGATGAACCGTCAGCGTACCGTTATCTACGAGAAGCGTCGCCACGCCCTGATGGGTGAGCGTATCGGTATGGATATCGCCAACGTAATCTGGGACCGCGTACTGAACATCGTGAACAACAACGACTTCACCGGTGCCAAGGAAGAGTTCCTGAAGGTTCTCGCCATGGAAATTCCTTTCACAGAGGAGGAATACGAGAACGGCAGACGCGACGAGATGGCTGAGCGTGCCTTCCAGGAGGCTATGGCTGCCTTCAAGCGCAAGACCGACCGCATCCAGGCTACAGCAATGCCTATCATCAAGCAGGTGTATGAAAACCAGGGTGCGATGTACGAGCGCATCATGGTGCCTATCACCGACGGCAAGCGTATGTACAACATCGCATGCAACCTGAAGGAAGCTTACGAGACTGAGGCAAAGAACGTAGTGAAGGAGTTCGAGAAGAGCGTAGTACTCCACATCATCGATGATGACTGGAAGGAGAACCTCCGCAAGCTCGATGAGTTGAAGCACTCTGTACAGAATGCCAGCTACGAGCAGAAGGACCCATTGCTCATCTTCAAGTTGGAGAGTGCAAAGGTATGGGACGCTATGATCAATGATATGAACGACCGCATCGCCAGCATCCTGATGCGTGGTCAGATTCCTGTCATGGAGCAGGAGCAGCCTGTTCAGGAGGCAGCACCAGAGCAGCACACCCAGCAGAACTACGTAGAGAGCAAGGTGGATATCGATGCTGAGCGTGCAGCACAGGAGGCAGCAGCCAACCAGGATACCCGCGAGGGAGCTGACCAGGTGAACCGCACTCCATACCGTGCCGAGCACATGCCTCGTCCTAACGATCCATGTCCATGCGGCAGCGGAAAGAAGTTCAAGAACTGCCACGGCAGAAACATCTAATCACCAGAAAGGATGATAAGTGATGACAGCGAAATCTTGCCATCACAAGAAATAATGATAAGAATACCTAGATTTGATGATACTCTCATCATTTCTAGGTATTTTTGTTATAAATAAGTTCATTGCTACCGAGTTGCAAATAATTATTAGTATTTTTGCAGTCGAAAAGAAAAAAGAGCTGGCAATAAAGCTAGTTTCTAGAGAAAATAAGGTTAATTCAAGGAAAGATATATGAAATTATCAGAACTTAAAACTGGTGAAAGCGCCGTTATCGTCAAGGTTTCAGGACACGGCGGCTTCCGCAAGAGAGTCATCGAGATGGGATTCATCAAGGGCAAGAAGGTAGATGTGCTCCTGAATGCCCCACTCCAGGACCCTGTGAAATACAAGATTATGGGTTACGAGGTGTCACTCCGACACAGCGAAGCTGACCATATCGAGGTGGTTTCCATCGAGGAAGCCAAGCATGATGCACAGCTCTGCAAGGCGGAAGAAGAAGACCGCCAGCAGGTAATTGACTCAAAAGTAGTAGATTCCAACGATAGCGACGAGCCGGCGCTCGGCGACAAGATGCTCGTGGCTGAAAGAAAAGACTCTGCCAGCAACGAAGCCTTGGCAGAACAGGAAGCAGAAAGACTCCACCGCGTCATCAACGTGGCACTGGTGGGAAATCCAAACTGCGGAAAGACTTCATTGTTCAACTTTGCATCGGGTGCTCACGAACGTGTGGGCAACTACAGCGGAGTAACCGTGGATGCCAAGGTGGGCGAAGCCGAATACAACGGCTACCACTTCAACCTGGTAGATTTGCCGGGCACCTATTCGCTTTCAGCCTATTCTCCAGAAGAACTCTATGTACGCAAGCAGCTCATCGAGCATACGCCGGATATCGTCATCAACGTCATCGACACCAGCAACCTGGAGCGCAACCTCTATCTCACCACTCAGCTCATCGATATGCACATCCGCATGGTGTGCGCTCTCAATATGTTCGACGAGACCGAGAAACGAGGCGACAACATCGACTACGACAAGTTGGGCGAACTCTTCGGAATACCTATGGTTCCTACCGTCTTCAAGAACGGCAGAGGTGTAGACCAGCTCTTCGACACCATCATCGAAATGTACGAGGGACGCGAAGGCTCCAATGCCCACTATCGCCACATCCACATCAACCACGGACACGAGATAGAACACGGCATCGAGCACATACAGGAATATCTGAAGGCCGATGACAGCATCCGCCAGCGCTACTCCACCCGATATCTCTCCATCAAACTACTCGAGAACGACAAGCATGCCGAGGAATATGTGAGCCACCTCAAGTCGGCAAAGGAAATCTTCGCCGCACGCGACGAGGCTGCACGACGCGTCAAGGAGGAAACCATGGAAGACAGCGAGACTGCCATCATGGACGCCAAGTACGGCTTCATACACGGAGCCTTGCAGGAGGCTGGCTACGAAACGGGAAAGGCCAAAGACACCTATCAGGTGACGCATCTCATCGACCGCATCCTTACCAACAAATACGTGGGATTTCCCATCTTCGTACTCCTCCTGTTCATCATGTTCTCAGCCACCTTCGTCCTGGGCGAAGTGCCTAAGGGATGGATTGAGGACGGAGTGGCTTGGTTGGGAACAGTCATCAGCACCAGCATGCCCGACGGACCGGTGAAAGACATGCTCGTCGATGGAGTCATCGGAGGCGTGGGAGCCGTCATCGTCTTCCTGCCGCAGATTCTCATCCTCTACTTCTTCATCTCCTACATGGAGGACTCTGGCTATATGGCACGTGCTGCCTTCATCATGGACAAGTTGATGCACAAGATGGGACTTCACGGCAAGTCGTTCATCCCACTCACATGGGCTTTGGCTGCAATGTGCCAGCCGTCATGGCGACA
>OQWE01000069.1_pt1 | contig 30139 bp, 25 predicted proteins | sample 1691591 | NCBI WGS metagenome assembly OQWE01 (sample SAMN03418265, study PRJEB22391) | human gut metagenome | biome: human-gut; feature: organic feature; material: feces | host: Homo sapiens | place: Tanzania | collected 2013-01
TTCTTCAATGTGAGCTTGCACTCCGCAATCTCCGACTCCAATCCGATCGGATTCCGTCCGCTGCACGATGACTTTTACTGAGCCTTTACATTCTGTTCTTTTGGTCTTTGTTCGTTTCCGTGTCGCGATATTATCCGATCGGATTGCGGACGGAATCTGATTGGATTGCGGACGGAACCAGACCGGATTGCGGACGGGGTCTGTTCGGATTGCGAACGCTACAACACAAAAAGAGGTGTTTCAAAACCACAAAGCGTAAGTCTTGAAACACCTTTTTTTTATATATATGTATCTTATATACTATGTATGTTATGCCTTAACTGCAGCTATCAGCTCCTCCGGAGTTACGAGAGTCTGCTCGCCGGTAGTCATATTCTTCAATGTGAGCTTGCACTCCGCAATCTCCGACTCGCCAGCAAGCGCCACAAACGGCACCTGCTTAGCGTTGGCATAAGCCATCTGCTTCTTCATCTTCACGCTGTCCGGATAAATCTCTGTGCGTATGCCAGCCTCGCGACACTGACGCAGAACCGGCAGACAGTAAGCGCTCTCCTTCTCGCCAAAGTTGATGAAGAGAAGCTGTGTTCCGTTCACTGCCTCCTTCGGATAGAGGTCGAGACCGCCGAGCACGTCGTAGATACGGTCGGCTCCGAACGAGATGCCTACACCGCTAAGACCAGGAAGTCCGAAGATGCCGGTAAGATTGTCGTAGCGACCGCCACCTGTGATAGAACCGATTGCGTAGTCGAGAGCCTTCACCTCAAAGATAGCACCGGTATAGTAGTTCAGACCGCGTGCAAGTGTGAGGTCGAGGTCAATCTGATTGTGCAAACCGCAAGTCTTCAGCGTGTCGAGGATGAAGCGTGTCTCCTCAACGCCCTTCAAGCCAACCTCCGAACCAGCGAGAACCTCTGCGATAGTAGCGAGTTTCTCGTCGTTAGTGCCGGCAAGAGCGATTATCGGCTGCAGTTTCTCAATGGCTTCCTCAGAGATGCCTACACGACGAAGTTCCTCATTCACGTTGTCGATGCCAATCTTGTCGAGCTTGTCGATGGCTACCGTGATGTCCACAATCTTCTCAGCCTCGCCAATAACCTCGGCAATACCGGTAAGAATCTTGCGGTTGTTGATCTTGATAGCCACACGAATGCCGAACTTTGTAAACACGGTGTCTACAATCTGCATCAGCTCCACCTCGTTGAGCAGCGAGTCGGAACCTACGACGTCGGCGTCACACTGGTAGAACTCGCGGTAGCGGCCCTTCTGCGGACGGTCGGCGCGCCATACCGGCTGAATCTGGTAGCGCTTGAACGGAAGCTGAATATCCTCGCGGTGCTGTACGACGTAGCGCGCAAACGGCACGGTAAGGTCGTAGCGCAAGCCCTTCTCGCAAAGCTTCGAAGCGAGATGCAGCGAGTTGCGACCGAGCAGTTCCTCGTCGTCAATCTTTGCAAGGCAGTCGCCAGAATTAAGAACCTTAAAGAGAAGTTTGTCACCCTCTTCGCCATACTTGCCCATGAGAGTCTGCAATGTCTCCATTGCCGGAGTCTCAATCTGCTGGAAGCCGTAGAGAGCGTAAACGCTGCGAATTGTGTCGAATATATAGTTGCGCTTCGCCATCTCAACCGGCGAGAAGTCGCGTGTACCCTTTGGTATACTTGGTTTTGCCATTAATAATTTAGAGTTATTGAATTAAAAAAGCTAAAGAAGTTAAAGCTACTTGCTGCAACTTTAACTTCTTTAGTTCAGTTATTTTTTTACTTTCTTACGATAGTCTGTGCGCGGTCCGGACCGATAGAGATGATGCGGATAGGAGTCTCAAGATACTCTTCGAGGAACTTCACATAGTCGTTGAACTCCTGCGGGAACTGATCTTCAGATGTGAACTTTGTCATATCCGTGTTCCATCCCTTGAACTCCTTGTACACCGGTTTAGCGTCGTAGAGCTCATAAGGCAGGTCGGTGGTCTGTGTACCGTCGGGCAACTCGTATGCCACGCAAGCCTTGACAACGGGGAAGCTGTCGAGCACGTCGCTCTTCATCATGATAAGCTCTGTTACGCCGTTGATCATAACAGAATACTTAAGCTGAACGAGGTCGCACCATCCACAACGACGCTCACGACCGGTAACAGCGCCATACTCGTGACCGAGGTCGCGAATCTTTGCGCCTGTCTCGTCGAAAAGTTCTGTCGGGAACGGACCTGAACCAACACGTGTGCAGTAAGCCTTCATGATGCCGTATACGTTGCCGATGCGGTTCGGGCCGACACCCAAGCCGATGCAAGCACCTGCGCAGATAGTGTTAGAAGAAGTAACGAAAGGATAAGAACCGAAGTCTACGTCGAGCATTGTGCCCTGAGCACCCTCGCAGAGGATGTCCTTGCCCGAGCGCAGAATCTTGTTGATCTCGTGCTCGCTGTCCACAATCTGGAACTGCTTGAGGTACTCGATGCCTTCCATCCAAACCTTCTCCAACTCAGTGATGTCGAAGTCGGTATAGCCGAGTGCTGCAATCTGCTTCAGGTGAGCAGCCTTGTGAGCCTCATACTTCTCCTGAAAGTTGTCGAGAATATCGCCAACACGCAAGCCGTTGCGCGAAACCTTATCTGTGTATGTCGGACCAATGCCCTTACCGGTTGTTCCCACCTTGTTCTTGCCCTTCGATGCCTCGATAGCTGCATCGAGCACACGGTGTGTAGGCATGATGAGGTGTGCCTTCTTAGAGATGTGCAGACGACTCTTCAGGTCGTGACCGCTCTTCTCCAAGTCCTTCGCCTCATTCATGAAAAGGTCGGGAGCGAGAACCACGCCATTGCCGATAATGTTCACCTTGCCACCCTGGAAAATACCAGACGGGATGCTGCGGAGGACATACTTCTGACCTTCAAACTCGAGGGTATGACCAGCGTTCGGACCACCCTGGAAACGTGCGATAATATCATACTTAGGGGTCAGTACGTCTACTACCTTACCCTTGCCTTCATCGCCCCACTGCAATCCGAGCAGGACATCAACTTTACCTTTATTCATTTTTATCAATATTTGATTTCTTCGTTCCTTTTAAGTTGTTCTTCTTGCGTTTGCTTCGTGTCTGGCACGTCTGACATACTCCGTAAAAATACACAGAGTAGTATTCTTTGCGGAAACGTTTCAGGCGCACGCTTTCGAGCGCTTTTGCCACTTCCGGCACGTCCAGCTCCACCACTTTGCCACATACCGTGCATGTCTGGTAGCAATGGTTGGACGTGTCGCAGCATGCTTCGTACTTTGTCTCTGCCTGAAACCTATGTCTTACCACAAGACACAACTTAACAAACAGATTGAGCGAGTTGTAGAGCGTGGCTCTGCTCACATGGAAGTTCTGCACCGCCATACGCTCCGCAAGCTCTTCCATAGTGAAAAGTCCTTCAATATCGTATATCGTATCGAGGAGCGCGAACCTCTCCGTAGTCTTCCTACAGTTGTTCTCTTCTATGTATTTGGTCAGCGCAGCGCGTGCTGCCGCCTTTTTATCGTTTTCCATCAATATGCAAAGTTACATTATTTTGGGAAAGTGACCAAAAAGAAACACTAAAAAGCGCCAAATCCTGCCTCTTTCAACAATTGTGTAGCCTCTTTAGCCTGTTCTGTATCAGTAGACGAAACATAATCGAGACATTTGACGAGCGGATGAAGCAGTTGGCGGTCGGCACTTTTAAGGTCGATTGCGGCTTTCTTGAACAACGCAGCATACAGTTGCGGCGTACAGTCGTTATTGCGCTTCAGCAGACGGCAGACAAGATTGTAAGCACAGATGCGCACCAGCTTATCTTCGTTCGCGAACAGCATCAGCGAGAACTGTTCTGCCTCCGTCATGTGCTGGAAAAGGTTGAATACAGCCGTCTCTGCCATCTCTACTGTCGACAACGTAGCAGCCCACTCCATCGCCTCGCTTGCCGTAAAGTCGGCGGCGGGCATGATGAGCGTAGCCAGTATCTTACATTCGCGTATATTCTCCTGCCACAGAGCCGCAGCAAGGACTTTGTCCTTACCATACTGCTCTGCCATGTGTCGCAAATCCATCTGCGACACTCCCCAATTTATCTTATAGTCGAGTCCTTTCTGTCGCATCGAAGTCGACGTTACGCCGTTCATATACAGACGAAAAGAACGCTTTATCTGTTTTACCTGTTCGGATGTTTCCATATCACACATTATATTATATACAACTAAAGATAGCCATACTCTTTCGAGTAGCGCAGCATCTGCTCGTCGTAGGCTTCTGTATAGTCGAGGCGCACATCGGTAGCGTTGCCTTCGCTGTCGGCTACAATCTCCATCTTTGGATTAAGGAAACCCTTGTACGGCGCTATGCCGAGCGACTTGTAGCGTGCCAGAAGTTCTTCGTGCAACTTCGGCTCTACGTGTATTGCGTAACGCTCTACGAGTAGCTTTGCAGTCTCAAAGTCGCCTTCGCTCTTTATGCGCTGGATCTCTGCAAGCAGTTTGGCAAATGCCTCACGCAACTGCTCGTAGTCGCTCACTTCCACGTAGGTTTTCTCCTCATGCTTCACGAGTCTTACTGCCGACGGATAGTGCTCCAGCGTCCAACGGGCTATGAGAGCCCTGTTACGCATGTGCGCTTCCTCAATCTCGTTTCCCGGCTGAATGCGCGTGAGCTGAGTAAGCAGACCGTTCATCATGTATGTGTAGTACTGCGACTTGTATGCTTCTGCATCGGGCACGAGACCCAGTTCTACGAGCTTTGCATCAGCTATGTAGTACAGGCCGAACAAATCGGCGCGTGCTTCTTCTATCGTGCTGCCGTACGAACCGAGTGCGTCTGCCGACACTCCTGCGAGCAGTTGTCCCGATCCGTGTCCGAGACATTCGTGCAGGTCGGTATGCAGGTCGTCACATACGTCACCATATTTCTCAATCAAGGCGCGTGTCGCTTCGTCGGCTACGAACTCCAGCAGGAAACCGTTGCCTTTAGCCGCCTGATTATATGCGTGTGTCAGATTGCCTATCGTTATGCTCTTCGAACCGTAGCGCGCTCTTATCCAGTCGGCATTGGGCAAATTGATGCCTATCGCCGTAGACGGATATTCGTCGCCGCCGAGCATCGCCGAGCATACCACGTTAGCCGTCACGCCGACAACCTGCGGCTTTCGGAAGCGAGGGTCTACGGGCGAGTGGTCTTCAAACCATTGCGCATTCTTGCTGATTGTCTGCGTGCGTTGCGTTGCCACCATGTCCTTGTACGTCACGATGCCTTCCCACGATGCTTTTATGCCGAGTGGGTCGCCATACACTTCTATGAAGCCGTTGATAAAGTCGATGCGTCCTTCGTGCTCTTTCAGCCATTCTATTGAATAGGCGTCGAACTTGCGGAGGTCGCCTGTTCTGTAGTAGTCTACGAGCATACCGATTATCTTCGCTTGAAGCTCGTTCTCTGCCACTTCCGCCGCTTTCTCGAGCCAGTAAGTGATATGCTTTATCGCATCGCCATAGAGTCCGCCTTCGTGCCACACATCTTCCTTCAGCATGCCGTCGGCTGTCTTGCGGAGCGTTGAGTTGAGTCCGTAGGATATTGGCATTGGGTCGTTCTCGTCGCGCATGGCCTCGTAGAAGTCTTCCGCTTCCTGCTGTGTCACTCCCTCGTAATAATTGCATGCGGATGTCTGCACGAGATCGTCACCGGCTTTCTGGTTTACACGCTTTGGCTGAATAGTAGGGTCGAATATCACCTTGCAAAGCTCATCGATATTCTCGTCTTCGCAACCGCAACAGTCCACAACCTGTCTGAAGTATTTCTCAGTAAAAGCTGGTACAAACTTCTCGCAGCCGTAATGGTGGTGTATGCCGTTCGAGAACCACACTCGCTTAAGGTATGTCTCCAACGCCTTGTACTCTACCGTCGTGCGGTCGCCTTCGTAGCGTTCGTATATAGCTTCGAGCACTTTGCGTATGCGCAGATTGTAGCGTCCGAACTGGTCGGTTGTTATGTCGCGTCCGCAGAGCGTTGCCTTGGCGAGGTAGTATATGTATAGCTTCTGACGCAGGGTCAGCGCCTCAAAAACGTCGAGACGGTAGCGTAGCATCTGTATGTCGGCAAACCGCTCGTCGGTATATCTGAATTGTTCTGTCATTGTTTACATTTAGAGGTTTTCACATTCTGCCAGCCAAAGTGCGCTTGATGCGTCGGTGGGCATACGCCAGTCGCCGCGCGGACTCAAGCTCACGCTGCCCACCTTCGGACCGTCGGGCAGACACGAGCGCTTGAACTGCTGGTTGAAGAATCGTCTTACGAAGGTCTTCAGCCAATGCTTTATCACTTCGTCCGAATAGAGGTCTTTGCTGAACGCATGGCGTGCAAGCATGTATATCTTTGCCGGACTGAAGCCGAAGCGCATGAAGTTGTAGATGAAGAAGTCGTGCAGCTCGTACGGACCTACAAGGTCTTCTGTCTTCTGCTTTATATTGCCATGCTCATCGGCAGGTATCAGCTCGGGCGAGATAGGCGTGTCGATGATGTCGAGCAGGGTTGTTCTCGACTGCTCGTCTACGCTGTTCTCTGCCACATGGCTCACGAGATAGCGTATGAGGGTCTTCGGTATGCTCGCGTTCACGCCATACATCGACATGTGATCTCCGTTGTATGTAGCCCATCCGAGCGCCAGTTCGCTCAAGTCGCCCGTACCGATAACCATGCCGCCCAACTCGTTGCTGAGATCCATGAGTATCTGCGTGCGCTCTCTTGCCTGTCCGTTCTCGTACGTCACGTCGTGTACGTTTATGTCGTGACCTATATCCTCAAAGTGCTGCGTAACGCTCTTGCGAATGCTTATCTCACGTATAGTAATGCCCAAGCCCTTCATAAGGGTCATGGCGTTGTTGTATGTGCGGTCTGTGGTACCGAAGCCCGGCATCGTGACGCCCACAATGCCCTTGCGATCGTAGCCCAACTTGTCAAAGGTTTTAACGCAGACGAGCAGGGCGAGTGTAGAGTCAAGACCGCCACTGATGCCAATCACGACACACTTGCAATGGGTGTGTACCAAGCGTTTTGCCAAACCGCACACCTGAATACTGAATATCTCGTCACACGAAGCGTACATGTCGTCGCTCTCTGGTATGAATGGATGCGAATCGACATGGCGAAGCAGCTCGAATCTTCTTTCGTCTGTTTCGTCTGCATCGAACACTCTGGCTTTATGTCCACGCTGGGCATGTACGAACGAGGTGTTTCTTCTGCGCTCTGTGCGAAGCTTGTCCACGTCTATCTGGCTCACCACGAGCTGTTCTTCCAACGAGAAGCGCTCCGACTCTGCCACCAGGGCGCCGTTCTCATAGACGAACGCATTGCCGCCATAAACCACGTCTTGCGTGCTCTCGCCAAAGCCGCACGAACTATATACGTAGCCGCATATCAGTCGGGCACTCTGCTGTGCAAGCAGACTCTTAAGGTAGGCGTTCTTGCCGATGAGGTCGTCTGATGCCGAGAGGTTAAGTATAATATCGGCTCCCGACAGCACGAGGTCGGTCGACGGGGGCAATGGCGACCATACATCCTCGCATAGTTCTATGCCGAACTTCACGCCGCGTGCCGTCTTGAACAACGTTTCTTCGCCACTCACGCTCACCCAACTGCCGGCGTAGCCAATCACAACCGATTCTGTAAGGTCGTCCGACGAGGCGAACCATCGCTTCTCGTAGAACTCGCCGTAGTTGGGCAGAAAGCGCTTTGGCACAATGCCCAGCACCTTGCCGTGCTGGCATACCACGGCGCAGTTGTACACTCCGCCGCCAATGCATATCGGCGCGCCAACAACGCTTATCACATCGCATCGCTCTGTAGCCTCAAGCATGTCGACAATCTTCTTCTCCACACGATCAAGCAAAGCCTGTTGTGCAAAGAGGTCCTGACACGAGTAGCCCGTAACCGACAGTTCGGGGAACACCAATATCTCCACGCCGCGCTTGTCTGCGTCTACAACAAAGCGTTCTATCTGCTCTACGTTGTAGTCTACATCGGCGACCCTCACCTGAGGTATCGCCGAAGCAACAGTTATATATCCGTAATTCATAAAAGCCTTTTTATCTTTTACTTTTGAAAGTTTTGTGGCTGCGTGGTATGGGCAAAATGCCCACACCTCCTACTTTTTACTTTTTTTACTCTTTTACTTTTACCGTATCGTTACCTGCGTTGCTCCGTATCCATATTCCTGGAACGAAGCATCCTGGTATCTGTAGTTCTTATATCTATATCTCAGTTCGTTAACGAGAGCATGACGCAGCACACCCTCACCCTTACCATGTATGAACACGATACGTTTGCCCTTGTTATGCTTGTTCTCCTCGAGCGTACGGCGGAAGTAGTCGAGCTGATAGTTGAGGATATCTGCAGAGCCCATACCTGCAGTTGTCTCCAGCAGTTCGTCGGCATGAAGGTCTACAACAAGGATGTCATCGCCATTGGCGCGACTATTACGATGAGTGGCAGAAGTGTTCAGACTACTTTTCTTCAACTTCTCCATAGCGCTTTTCGGCAGTTCGCCAGCTTTGTCAGCAGCCTTCTTCTCCTCCTTCTCCTCGTCTACGTATATCAGCTGTTCTGCATCAACGGGCTTCAACTGCGCTACGCCGTCGTTCTTCACTACGGGGTACAGCAACGCAGGCGTCTCAAAGAAGTCGTTCTTCTGGAACGTATGCAGTTTGTAGAACTTCACCTTGTCGATGCGGAACTGCACATCGCAAACCGGCTTTGCCACAAAATCCTTGTCGCGCTTGAAAGAGAGCAACTGGAAACGCACGCGGTCAATCTCGTTCAACTCATCGAGTGCGAAACTCTCCACATACATCTTCGTGTTCGGCTCCAGTTCTCCCTCGCCGCGCAACGTGTATGTGCCGCCCTCTACGCTCATGTACAGATAGTGAACGTAGTAGTTGCTGTCGTTAACGAGATAGCAAGCGAAACTTGTCTTAGAGAAGTTTTTCACATCCTCCGGCACAAACGCATAGTACACGTTCAGCACGTTACCGCCCTTGCGCTCCTCCACTTTCGCCTTGTACGTTATTTCTCTGTCCGCAGCGTCATACTCGTCTTCATCCTCCAGCACGTCTTCGTCCATCTGGTTGATCTTCGCCTTCACCGACATGTTGAACGTATCGGGATCAGCTGCCGTCGGCTCCTCCGCCCCACTCTTCTTCTGTATTGACTTCGATATCGAGTAGTCGTCGCTACTGCTCATCACCACAAGGTCCGTCACCGGCGTCGGAATCTGAAAACCGTCTTCATCCTCCACCAGCGCTATATCTTTACCTTGAAAACCGGCTATGCGTCCGCCGCCGATATCACTCAGGAATTGTACTTTATCTCCTATCTTCATTTTACTTTTCTTCTTTACTCTTTTACTTTTAACTAAGGTATCAGCAGCGAACTATCACCATAGCTCAAGAATCTGAAATCGTGCGCCAGCGCATAGTCGTACACCTTATGCCAGTCGCCGTGCAGAAACGCGCTCACCAACAACAGCAACGTGCTTTGCGGCTGATGAAAGTTTGTCACGAGCATCTTCACAATCTTATACTCATAGCCCGGCGCAATGATAATCTGTGTGCTCGAGTGCAGAGCGCTCAGCCCGTGTTTGTCCAGATAAGCCACAATGTTCTCCAAAGCCTTCATCGATGTCACACCCTTCGCAACCTCGTTATCGTACGGTTCCCACTGGTTCACGTGCAGTTCCTCCTCTGAGAGATCCATGTTCTGTTCCAACTTCACGCCCATGTAGTAAAGACTCTCCAGCGTGCGCACACTCGTCGTGCCTACAGCTATAGCCTCTGCTCCATGCTTTATCAGCTTCTCGAGCGTCTCTCTATGCACACATACATACTCGGTATGCATCTCGTGGTCTTGAATCTCCTCCGACTTCACCGGCTTGAACGTACCCGCACCCACGTGCAGCGTCAGCTCTTCGCGGTCGATACCCTTGCGGTCAATAGCCGCCAGCACCTCCGGCGTAAAGTGCAGACCAGCTGTCGGAGCAGCCACCGATCCCTTTACCTTCGAGTAGACGGTCTGATATGTCGTCTTGTCGCTCTCCTGCGTCTCGCGGTTCAAGTACGGCGGAATAGGCAACTCGCCCACAGCGTCGAGCAGTTCGGCTAACGACACCTCCGCATTGTCCCACACGAAGCGCACTCTGTAGCTCTTGCCCACATCCTCAAGGCGCTCAGCCTTCAGAGTAACAGCCTCGCCGTTCACATCGAACGTGCGCTCAAGCGTCTCGCCCTTCCACTTCTTCAGATTGCCAATCATGCAGAGCCATTCGCATTCGCCCTTGGTCTGAAACATCTGCTCGTAGTCTGCCGGAGCATAAGGCTCGAGCAAGAATACCTCTATCAACGCTCCCGTAGCCTTGCGGAAATGTATACGCGCCTGAATGACACGCGTATTGTTGAACACCATCAAAGCGCCCTTGGGCAGATGATCCGCAATGTTGCAGAACACGTCCTCCGACACCTCGCCATGCTTATACAGCAACAGTTTGCTTCTGTCGCGCTGCGCCAACGGGAACTTAGCAATACGCTCGTCCGGCAACGCATAGTTATAATCCTTAATATGTATGTGTTTTGTCTCCATAATCGTTTTGTTGTATTTGCCACACGGGGCTTCATCTTAATCTACAAAGGTAATTATAAATTCTGATATACTAATCTTAGCAATCAATTATTTTAACTAAAAATATGAACGAATTCCGGTAGGTCTGGAATAAGGCTCCAGCAGTGATGGAATAAAATTGCCTCTATGACGGAATATTATTCTATCATAGAGGCAATTCACTATCAATGCAGTACACCACGCAGCACGGTGTAGATGAGAGTAGCCACAAGCACAAGCATCACGATGTCTATGTCGTCCGTGCTGAAGCCCGTTGAAGTATACTGTGTAGAAACGAAACACTTCGACTGCGACATCTTCGCCCTGAACTTATAGTAGAGAAGATAGACAGCACAGCCTACCGTGCCACCCCACAACAGTCCTACGAGCACATCAAACGGATAGTGTACGCCCAGATACATACGGGTGTAGCAACATACAAGCGACCACAAGAGCAAGCCCGTACTCAGTATGCCACTTCTCACAAGCAGACTGAAGAACACGGCTATCGAGAACGTATTTGATGCATGCGCCGAGAAGAAGCCGTACAGACCATTGGCGCAGTAACCGTCCACAGTCTGTACAACGCCTCGCAGCAAAGGGTCATTGCACGGGCGAAAACGCGCCACACCCGGCTTTACGATGCCGTCTGCCAAACCGTCGGCAAACAGAACGCACAACGCGGCACAAGCCACTATCAGCGCTATCTGTCCCATCGTCTCGCTATTCTTTATCACAAGATACAGCAAGGCTATGTACAACGGAATCCAAGTCAGACCCGATGTCAGGGCCATCATCAGTCCGTCCATAAACTGCGAGTCGCTGCCGTTCAGCGCCAACAACAGTTCCTGATCATATCCTAAAAGCGTGTCGATATTCATTTTTATAATCTGAAAGTAAACCACAAACTTGAATCGTCTCTTCCTTAGCCCACGACGGGGAGGAACGTGGGAGAACTTATATCACCTCTACCGAGTTCTTGGGCAGCCAGCCCTCCTTGCCGTCGTCAAGACGCACGCCATACCAGGCGTTCATCGAACGGTCGGTGATGGTCAGACGTGTACCCTCGTGTATCACGAAGGCGTCCGAACTGCTCTCCGACGGTGTTGCCTTCACGTTGAGCGTCGGCGAAAGCACTATGGCTACGCTATGCTCCGAAAGCGCAGCCTTGCGCTGGAAGGCGAACAGAACGCTCACAAAGAACAGCACGAAAAGTGCAGAGCCTGCGAAGAAGCCCACCTTACGCAAAACGATGTTGCTACCGAAGAGATATGCAAGCATGAGCACCAGCGACACCACGAAAGCCACAACAGCCATCGTAGCCCATGTGTCGATGCTCAACACATTCTGCAGCGAGTGATACCACGTCACGAAGAACATCTCGTCTACCGGCACCACCTTGTCGATGGTCTTGCCACGCAAGAACTGCAGATTATAGCGCACGTCGCTGTCGCCAGGATTAAGTCGTAGCGCACGCTCGTAGGCTATTATCGACTGCGTGATGTTGCCCAAACGATACTCGCAGTTGCCGAGATTGTAGTACAGTTCCGCGCTCTCGCCTGCCTTCAGCAGTTCGGTATAGCAAGCCGCAGCCTGCTGATAGTCGCCCTTGGCATAAACAGTGGCTGCTATGGCAGCGCCACGCTTACCATGCTGGGATGTCGTGATGGCTACTGTGCCGTTACGGCTTGTCTGCTGCTCATTAGAGGCATTGTCAGCGGCATTTGCACTTATCGCTCCAAAGCCGAAGCTCATCGCCATAAACAGCAATATTAATCTCGCCACATTGCCACTTCTCTTTGCTGTCTTGCCACGCAAGACTCCATCAATCTCCGTAATAGCTACCATAGCACTATCGTATGTCTTTGTCATATTTCCCTCTGCACTGCCCGGAGCATAGCGTTCGTACTCGCACTCGTCGAGAGCCGAGAGGAACTTGCCTATAATATCTTCGCCTATGCTACGTGTAGCAAGTTGCTCGCTGATGTTCTCACGCGAGAGTTTCTCTACCGGCATGTTCAGTTTGTCGCCCACATAGCCCCAAAGCGCACGCAGCACCTCGTCATAGAACTCGTTCTGCTTGCCTGCCGTGAGCAGCTTGTAAGCGGTCTTAAGGCGCTTCGTAGCCACCTTGTTGGCACGCTTGCCGCGCTTGCCTATGATGTCGGCGTTCTCCACAGCCTTCTTGTGGAAGATAACCACAAGTGCTACAAACACGACGAACGGCACAATCAGCCATAACCAGAAACCCACAGATCCAAAGAAGAGGTGCGCGGTATCAATCGTGTCGTACATGCCCTGCTTTATAGGCCTTATATCGGTCGGCTGCGCCTCAGAATAGTCTGTTACTGACGTACCCTTGCCATCGCCCGGCTCTACCTTGATGGTGAGCGGCGACGTCTTCACCGTCTTGTACTGATTGCTTGCCGTGTCATAGTAAGTGAGCGACACAGCAGGTATGGTATAGTTGCCCTGGTTGCGCGGCACCACAAGAAAATCGTACACCATGTTGCCTTCCAAGCCGTTCGTTGTGAGCTTGGTCTTGTCGGTCACCTTCGGGTCGTACTTATCGAAGTCCTTCGGGAAGGTAACAACTGGCTGCTTGATGAGTTTAAGGTTGCCATTGCCACCCACCACAACACGCAACGTTACAGGCGTTCCTGCCTTCACGCTGTTGCTCAGAAGCTGCGAAGATATTGAGAAGCGACCTACTCCGCCCGAGAAGTCGGCAGGCTTCTGCGGCAGTGGGTCTACCTGTATATCTATAGCCGGTGCTACGATGTTTCGCTTCACCTCTATATATCCCGAGCCACCGTTGAAGAACGCCTCGAACGGGTCAACATTACGGTTTTGCATAACGACAACACCCTTGAACGTGAGGCTCGGTATCGTCATCTTGCCAGTCATTTGCGGGTACATCACATACTGGCTCCACGTTACGCAACGATAGTTTCTGCCGTTCAGCTTCTCTATGTGGAAGCTCTTCTGCTGCGGCAGAGGTATCTCCTGCGTGTGGAATCCCTTAAGGTCGGGCATCTTGCCATCGAGCGACGTAAGGTCTACGAGGGTGTATACCTTGTACGTAAGCAATATCGGCTCCTGCTCATGCACGTGTTTCTTGTTGGCTGTCACCTTCACGAAGAGATCTTTAGAAGATATTCTGCCTCCCGAACTATGCGACGGCGAAACGGCGTCATCGTGCATATTTGGCGCCGACGAACCGTTGTTGCGTGTGGTGCCCGACACCTGTATGCGGAATGGCCGCGAGGCGATTGTCTTGCCGCCTGCCTTGGCGTGTGCTGCACCTATGGTGTATGAGCCAGCTTTCTCCGCATAGAGCGTGTAGGTATAGGTTATCGACGACGAGCGGCTGGTATGTCCGTTCACAATCTGATAGCTCGACTGCTGCGATGTGTACGGACCAGCTATCACTTCCAGACCGGAAGGGATGGAAGCCGAACGGAACTCGTCTACCGACACATTAGCTATAGTGTACGACACACGGAAGTTCTCGCCAGTAGCAACGTGTGTAGGGGCAGAAACAGAAATGTTTTGCGCACATACCGTGAGTACATACGCAAAACATGTCAGTAATAGTGTGGTTATCTTCTTATTCATTCTGAATGATGTATTTTTATGTGGTCTACCAGTTTTTCTGCAACTTGCGCGATCTGTTCTGACGCATGGCGTCCTTTATGCGTTGCTGTGTCTGCTGCTCCTGCTGCATGGCGGCGTTAAGCATCTGCTCGGCGTTCTCCTTGCTCATCTTTTCCTGCTGCTTCTGCTGCTGTTGCTTTTGGTTCTTGTCTTGTTCTTTCTTTTCCTTGCTCTTGTTCTCGCCCTTGTTCTCGCCCTTGTTCTGCTGCTTCTTTTGCTGTTGCTTGTCCTTGTTCTGCTTGTTCTTTTTCTGCTGGCGCATGCAGAGCGCAAGGTTGTAGCGGGTCTCGTTGTCAGACGGGTTGTTGCGCAGACTCTCCTTGTATGCCTCCGCAGCCTCGCCGTACATCTTCAGCGACTGGCATATCCATCCGATGTTGTGGTATGCCATAGCCTTACGCTTCGGGTCGGTCTCTATCTTGCCAGCATGCTCAAACTGCTGTATGGCTGCCGAGTCTTTCTTCTGCATGAGCAAGGCGCAACCGAGGTTGTAGAGCGCTTGCGGATTTGACGGGTTCTTGTCTACTGCCTTGCGGTATTCTGCCTCTGCCTTCACATAGTTGTCCTGCTTGAACCAGCGGTTGCCGTAGCGTATGTGCTGGCGGTCGGTCTGCGCAAAGCCTACCAATGCCTGAATCATCAAGATTGAAAGAACTAAAAACTTCTTCATGTTGAATATCGTTTATTTCTTGAATAGTCTGAAATGTTTGAACAACGGATTCTTCTTCTCCATGATGCACGCCTCCACTATCAGCAGAACGAGCAACACGATGCAGAACGACTGGAACTGTTCGGCATACTCGCTGTAGATAACGCTCTCGGTCTCGCCTTTCTGGAGCTTCGAAAGCTCGTCGTTCAACTTCTCCTGAGCGTCGTTGGTGTTGTCTACATGGATATATGTGCCGCTACCGGCACGGGCTATGTCGCGACACATGTCTTCGTTGAGAGCCGACATAACGATGTTGCCTGCATTGTCGCGGATATACTCGCCGCCGCCAACGGGTATCGGAGAACCCTTTGTGCTGCCTATGCCGAGGATGAACACGTTGATGCCTTTCTTGCGTGCTTCCTTGGCTGCATCCAACGCTCCACCTTCATGGTCCTCGCCATCGGTTATCACAATGATCGCCTTGCCTACACCCTGCTGCTGCGTGAAACTGCTCGATGCTACGGAGATGGCGCGTGCTATATCTGTGCCTTGTGTGGAGATGAGCGCCGGACTGATGCCCTGCAGGAACATCTTTGCCGACACATAGTCGCTCGTGATAGGCAGCTGTACGAAAGCGTCGCCAGCAAACACTACAAGACCAATCTTGTCATTAGAGAAGTTGTCAACGAGGTTCTCTACAAGCATCTTGCTCTTGTCCAAGCGCGATGGCGCTACGTCCTGAGCCAGCATCGAGTTACTGATGTCGAGGCAGATGATGGTTTCTATGCCGTTGCGCTTATCGTTGCTTATCTTTGAGCCCATCTGCGGACGAGCTATTACAACCACAAGCACGGCAACGGCTGCCATCGTAAGCCAGAACTTCACGCGGCGACGCATGGTCGAGGCATCGGGCATAAGCTGACGCACAAGGTCTTTGTCGCCAATGCGCGTTATCTTCTTTTGCCTGCGCCATAGGCTATAGTATCTGACTGCTACCAGCACTACCACAAGCCATAGCAGCCATAAATATTGGGGGCTCTCAAATCTGAACATTGTTTTAAACTTTGAATTTTGAGTTTTTATTTTGGCAACAGCCTAAGGCTATGCCACTAAAGACAACACAATACGGTTGTTGCAACCCGTATCTGTAGCGGATTCCGTACGCCGCCAACCTTAAGGTATTCGGCGAAGAACCGTAAAGCGTAGCAGAATCTCTGCTACAAGCAGCAGCAAAGCCACAATGGCAAAGGGCTGATAAGCCTCGTAGTGCTTAGAGAAACGCTTAACGTCCATCTTTGTCTTCTCGAGTTTGTCGATGTCCTTGTATATCTGCGACAGCTCTCGGTTGTTTGTTGCACGATAAGAGTTGGCATTCGTTATCTGCGCAATCTCACCCAGAGTCTTCGTGTCTATCTCTACCGGCATATTCACATACTGAACGCCTCCGGCTACTGGCACGGGATAAGGTGCCACTTTGTTGGTTCCTACCGCAATAGTATATACACGCACGCCAAGACTTTGCGCTATCTCTGCACTCGTCATCGGCGAGATGTCGCCCATGTTGTTGCTACCGTCTGTAAGAAGGATTACGACCTTGCTCTTTGCCTTCGATTCCTTCAGTCGCGAAACGGCGTTTGCAAGTCCCATACCAATGGCTGTACCGTCTGAGATGATGCCGCGTGCAGCTATGTCTGTACGAACTGATCCGAGCAGATTCAGAAGCGATGCATGGTCGGTAGTCATAGGACATTGTGTGAACGACTCGCCGGCAAAGATCGTAAGACCGATGTTATCGTTCGGACGACCAGCCACAAACTCTGCTGCTACGTTCTTGGCTGCCTCAAGACGATTTGGCTTCAGGTCTTCAGCAAGCATAGACGTCGAGACGTCCATAGCAAGCATGATGTCGATGCCTTCTACCGACTTGTTGTCCCAAGAGTTGCGAGTCTGAGGACGTGCCATGACGCACACAATCATCACAAAGGCAAGGCAACGCAGAACCATAGGGGCGTGCACTATGCGCTGTCGCCAGCTCTTGGGCGCCTTGTAGTAGGCAGCCACGGTGCTGACACGCATGGTAGGTTCGCTATGCTTGCGATTGCGCCAATACCATATTATATAAGGTATCAGCAACGTGAGCAGTATGAAGTATTCTTTATTTACAAATTCCATTGTTGTATATTACTTTCGTTCTGTAACAGCCTGCCCTTACATAAGGAGCAGCCATACACGATAAACCACATAGCCTGCCAGTGCGACTACAGCCACGGCGATAACGCCCAAAAGCGTATTAAGCGCAACACGCGTCTTGCGTGTACGCACCTCTTCCTCACTAAGTGTCGGTTCTATACGCTCTTCTGTAGGAGCATCCTCACGCTTGGTCTGGTCTATGAAGTTAATGGCGTTAAGAAGGTTCATGTCTTTCTCGTTGAGAAGTGCCGAATATTTCGCAAACTTCACAAGGTCGGCAGTCATGAACAACTCGCTTAGCTCTGCAAGCATTTTTTCGTCGCCGGCACTACGCAGGTTTTCGAGAATCTCCGAAGAGGTCATCTCCATAGCGTTGAAACCGAAACGCTCGCGTATATACTGGCGCAGGGTGTCTGTAAGCTGCGTATAGTAAGCCTTCTGGTCATAATCGGCTGTATGCGACTCGCCCTTCAAGCGGTTCATCTCGTCCAATGCCTTCTTGTGTGGCGGCACTTTCTTCACGATACGTATGCGGGCAACAATCGGTTTGTTCTGCTTCAGACGTACTATAACCCATGAGCCTAACGCAATAAGTAACAGCACGATAAGCGTCATCCAAATAAGCGGCGTCCACTCTGACCAAAGGAACGGATTGTCCTGTACCGACTTCGGCGGGAAGAACTTGTCCATGTTGAGAGTGTCTACATCGCAAGTGATAACCTTAAGCGCTACGGGGTTCGACTTGTAGCTCTTGCCGTCTACCTTCACCGTGATACCAGGTATGGCATACAGTCGTTCGTCGAAACTCGTAAGCGTAAGTATCTTCTTCACGCTCCAATAGCCGTCGACAACAGCCGTGTCGCCCTTCGAATCGTCAAGCACCTCAACACCAGGCACAAGATATTGCGAACGCTTGTAGTGCGGATACACAATCTTTGCGCCCTGACGAGCTGTGATAGTCAGTTGAAGATGTGCCTGTTCGCCAATCATTATCGCAACAGAGTCGATCTTAGCCTCAACACCCACCTGCTGTGCGGCAGCCATCGTGAGTGACGACACGAACAATATGAGAGTTATTAATCTTTTCATTGTTTAACTGTTTCTTGATGAGAACAAAGTCATCATCGCTTTCACGAAATCCTCATCGGTAGCCACAGACATCCAGTCGACATTTGCCTGAGAGAATGTCTCACGAAGTATCGCCTCACGCTCCGTCCAATAGCGAGCATGAGCAGCACGCACCTTCTTGCTTGAGGTATCGATATACATCTCGCTACCCGTTTCTGCATCCTGCACCTTCATAAGTCCTACATCCGGCAACTGCTTTGCCCAGCGGTCGTAAACCTGCACAGCCATAAGGTCGTGCTTGCTGTTGGCTATCTGGAATTGCTTCAGAAAGTCCTTATTGTCATAGAAGTCGCTGATGACGAATGCGGTTGTGCGGCGCTTCATCATACGTGTGAAGTAAGCCACCGCTTCGCCAATGTTCGTTTTCGTACTTTGCGGATGAAAGTCGAGCATCTCTCGTATTATATACAAGATATGCTTACGTCCTTTCTTCGGTGGAATATACTTCTCTATACGGTCTGAAAAGAACACAACACCAATCTTGTCGTTGTTCTGCATAGCGCTGAAGGCGATGGTAGCAGCAATCTCAGTAGCCATCACCGACTTCATACACTTGCGTGTGCCGAAATCGAGCGACCCCGAGACATCAATCAACAACATAACGGTGAGTTCGCGCTCCTCCTCAAACACTTTCACGTAAGGCTTGCGGAAACGTGCTGTGACATTCCAGTCTATGTCGCGAACGTCATCGCCAAACTGATACTCGCGAACCTCGGCAAACGCCATACCCCTACCCTTAAAGGCAGAATGGTACTGGCCTGCGAATATGTTCTGGCTCAGACCCTTCGTCTTGATTTCTATCTTGCGAACCTTTTTAAGTATCTCTGACGTTTCCATTGTCTTATGTTTAAGGCACCTCTACCTTATTTATTATCTTAGATACGATCTCCTCACTTGTGATGTTGCTTGCCTCAGCCTCGTATGATAGACCTATGCGATGGCGCAGCACGTCGTGTGCAACGGCACGCACATCCTCTGGCACTACGTAGCCGCGACGCTTGATGAAAGCGTAAGCACGTGCAGCCTTTGCAAGCGAGATACTTGCACGAGGCGAACCGCCGAAGGTAATCATATCCTTCAGTTCGCCCAAACCATACTTCTCGGGGTAACGTGAAGCGAAGACTATGTCAGCAATATACTGCTCAATCTTCTCGTCGATATATACCTCTTCAACTACCTCGCGAGCCTTCAAAATCTCCGCTGCAGTTGTTACTGGCAACACCTTCTTCTCCTCACCACGCAGATTCTCACGGATAATGAGTTTCTCCTCCTCAAGTGTAGGATAGCCGATAACCACCTTGAGCATGAAACGGTCTACCTGAGCCTCAGGCAACTGATAGGTACCCTCCTGTTCAATAGGATTCTGTGTAGCCATTACGAGAAACGGATTAGGAAGCTTGAATGTCTGCTCGCCGATTGTAACCTGATGCTCCTGCATAGCCTCGAGTAAGGCACTCTGAACCTTAGCCGGCGCACGGTTGATTTCGTCCGCAAGTACGAAGTTCGCAAATACCGGACCCTTCTTCACATGGAAGTTCTCGTCCTTCTGCGAATATATAAGCGTACCTACAACGTCGGCTGGTAGCAAGTCGGGTGTAAACTGAATGCGGCTGTAGTCGGCATCGATAAGCTGTGAGAGAGTTTTTATGGCGAGAGTCTTTGCCAAACCAGGCACACCCTCCAAAAGGATGTGACCATCGCTAAGAAGCGAGATAAGCAACGACTCGATGAGGTGTTTCTGTCCAACAATCACTTGGTTCATACCTGTCACCAAGTTGGTGACAAAACTGCTTTGCTGTTCTATCCGAGCGTTAAGCTGGCGGATATCTATTGATTCTGACATAATAGTTTATGTTTAATATTTACTCGTTAAATCGGGCACAACCTTTATAGCTGCGCCATAAATTAAGCGCAAAATTACTGAAATAATAAAACAGAGGCGAAATATATAGACTAAAATATATTAAATAGTCGAAACATTTCACTAATATTGAACAATCTTAAACCGATTTGTCAATTCTGCATACACGCGCTGAACTGGGAAACCCATAACATTATAATAGCTACCTTCTAATCCGGTAACGCCGATATAGCCTATCCATTCCTGAATGCCGTAGGCACCAGCTTTGTCGAATGGCTTATAGTGCTCAATATAATAATCAATCTCGGAATCTGTCAGTTCCTTGAAAGTAACTCCAGTCATGACCGAGAAGCTATGCTGCTCCTGGTTGGTCTTCATGCAAACGCCAGTAACGACATGGTGTGTGCGTCCGCTTATCTTACGCAACATGGCGTGAGCCTCAGCTGCATCATGCGGCTTGCCGAGGATATCGTCGCCAACAATCACCACCGTGTCGGCAGTAATCACGAGTTCGTCGTCTGCCACTTCATACGCAGCAGCCTTTTCACGTGCTATATACTCTGCCACATCCTTTGACGGTAGCGTTGCAGGGTACGATTCGTCCACACCTTTTATTACTTTCACTTCAAAATCAACGCCAAGACCGGCGAGTAGCTCTCTGCGGCGTGGCGAATTACTTGACAATATTATCTTCATCTCTGCGTACTATTGCTTGTTGATTATTTCCATTTGTTGACGTACCGACTCTTCGTGAATCAGTTCGAATATATGCTTAACGAAATCCGAATCCATACCACACAAGTCGCCTTGTGCTCCACGCTTATCTATTATCTCTTTGTATCGGTTAGCCTGCAGAACTGTCATATTATGCTCTTTCTTATAGCAGCCTATCTTTCGGCAGATGTTCATACGATTAGAGAGAAGTTCAACAAGATTGTTGTCGAGAGCATCTATTTGCTCACGCAAGCCGTGTATGCCTTCTATATCAATGTGTCCGTCGCGAATTGTAAGTTGTGACAACATTATGTAGAGTTCGTCGGGCGTAATCTGTTGTGCTGCGTCGCTCCAAGCTTCATCCGGAGAGCAATGAGTCTCCACAATCAAGCCGTCGAAACCAAGATCCATAGCCTGCTGGCTAAGTGGGGATATAAGATTACGCCTTCCACCGATATGACTTGGGTCGCAGATTATCGGCAACTCCGGTATGCGGCGGCGCAATTCTATAGGTATCTGCCACATTGGGGCATTGCGATAAATCTTGTTATCGTAACTCGAGAAGCCACGATGAATGGCAGCCAAGCGCTTGATGCCTGCCTGATTGAGACGTTCCATCGCTCCTATCCACAATTCGAGGTCTGGATTCACGGGGTTCTTCACAAGTACGGGGATATCAACGCCACTAAGCGAATCGGCAATAGCCTGCATAGCGAAAGGGTTGGCAGATGTGCGAGCTCCTATCCAAAGGACATCGACACCATATTCAAGAGCGAGCTCCACATGTTCGGGCGTAGCAACCTCTGTAGCCACAAGCATTCCTGTCTCTTCCTTCACACGCTTCAGCCACGGCAAAGCCTTCTCGCCGTGTCCTTCGAAACCGCCAGGCTTGGTGCGAGGTTTCCAAACGCCGGCACGATACACGTTACAACCAAGCGAAGCGAGTTGTCGGGCTGTTGACATCACTTGTTCTTCTGTCTCTGCCGAACATGGACCAGCTATGACAAATGGACGCTGTCCACTGCCTTTTATATTTAGAGGGATCAAAGACAAATCCATCGTTTTCAGTTTAAAAGTTGTTATTTTACAAACAAATGTATAACAATTATTTCTATCCTACAAATAAATTATGATTAATTGCCACATTTACATCTTTTCATTGTAACTTTGCGTCTAATAACAAGAACATTTTGTCTCGCAATATACAAATATGAACAATATAGGCAGCAATAATGCAGAAGAACTGCTGAAACAAAAAGGTGTGCGTCCTACGGCTAACCGCATTCTCATTCTGAAAACGCTTCAAAACGAACATCGCCCCATGAGTCTTTCGGCGATGGAGGCAATATTGTTGCCTATGGACAAGTCGAGCATCTTCCGCGTTCTTACACTTTTCCTCGAACATGACATCGTGCATGCTTTCGAGGACGGCAAAGGTGCGCTCAACTATGAGCTGTGCTCTCATCACGACTCGCACGACCATACGGCAAGTCACGCCCATTTCTATTGCGAAAAGTGCGCACGCACCTTCTGCCTGAAAGACATTCCGGTAGAGAACGTCGCCCTACCCGATGGTTTCAAAGCCAACTCCTTATCATTCATCATTAAGGGAGAATGCCCTGAATGTAGCAGACGCAAATAAAGTTACAATCCGAAATATCACCATCCGAAGGCTCTGCCTTCTGTCATCCATTTTCCTTGCGCCTTGAGCACTTGCTCAATGATATCGCGACCTACTCCACAACCGCCTCGACGCTGACAGATGTACTTGCTGACCGACTTTATTTCCGCGCTTGCGTCTGCCGGGCAGCAAGGACAGCCTACGAGCGACATCACTTCGTAATCTGGTATATCATCGCCTACATATATTACTTCGTCATCAGACAGCGAGTACTTAGCCTTGAACTCGTTATAGGTCTTTATCTTCACGCTACAACCCATATACAGTTCCTTCACCCCAAGCGCCTCATAGCGTTTGCGTACCGCCTCGGTATTTCCACCCGTAATGATACAGACGTTCAGACCTACCTTGCAGGCATATTGTATGGCATAACCATCCTTCAGGTTGGCAGTTCGCAGAGGTTCGCCTGTAGGAGACACGGTGACAGTATCGCACGAGAGCACGCCGTCCACATCAAATATTACGGCACGTATCTTTTTTAAATCGTAGTCAATCATTCTTCTTATCAAAACAGTTAAACACAAGCATTTACGCTCTATTCTTCAATATGTAATCGGACAGGACACTATACACCTCGCTCAATTCCTTGTCGTCTTCAAGCAAAGCAAGATGCTTGCCAACTACACCAACGTCTCCTCTCGAAGCTGGTCCAGTCTGCGCTTCTTTCGGATGTAATCGATGGAGTTTAGCCACAGTCTCATCGAGAAGCGGAAGCATCACATTAAAATCGAGTCCATGACGTTCGAGTATCTTTGCAGCCATAGTGTTGCACACATTAGCAAAGTTGCAGGAGAAAACCGCAGCAATGTGAAGCCATTTACGGTCAGCCTCCTTAAGTTCGCGAACATTATCGGAGAGACGTCGTGCCAACTCCATTATTATATCAAGCGTCTGCTGGTCGGAAGCCTCAACAAAACAAGGAATGGTTCTGAAGTTCACTTCTTTCTGCTTTGAGAAAGTCTGCATTGGATAAAGCACGCCATAATGTTCTGCTTTACCCGTGAACAGACTCATCGACATTGTGCCTGCCGTATGTATAAAGACGCCATGCTTGCATCGGCTGCAAAGTTGTTCAATCACATCAAGCATTGCGTCGTCTTTTACAGACACTATATACACATCAGCATCCTTCATTACACTATTCCAATCGCTTGTAGCACAACTATCTACAGTTTCAGCGAGCGCTTCAGCCGAAGCAAGTGTCCTGCTCCATATCTGCGCTGGCGTTTCTCCTATCTTGGCAAGGGTTTTGGCAATGTTTGTTGCCACATTGCCAGCTCCTATCATTACTATTTTCATAAGTTCTTTTCCTGTTATAGCTACAAAAGTAAGCAAATGCGCAGAAAAAGCACGGAAAACGAGTCGATTTTTAAAAAAGATTTGCTATTTTTGCCACATGAAAGAAGAGGTTAGTGTTACTCTGATAACTAAAGCATCCGATTTGCCCGGCATAATATGCGATGATTTCTTTCAAAGTGTAGAGTTTTTCAAGATACTTGAAGCCACACCAAAACAGAAACCATACATGGCATTAGCTACTGACGGGCAGGGACATATTGTGGCACATCTCTTGGCTGTAGTGTCTTACCACCACTTGCTACTACCCCCGTTTACCTATTCGCATTGCCACATATATGGCGAGGGCGTTTATGCGCCAGAAGTGGAGAACAAGGAAGCTATCTTCTCGCTCTTCGTGAAAGCAATAACTGCCGAACTGACACACAAGCTGTGCCTGTTCATAGAGATAAGCGACTTGAGCAGCAAGATGTTCGGATATGGCAAACTGCGCGAGAACGGCTTCTTTCCTATACAATGGCAGAAGATACACAACTCGCTGCACTCAAAACATCCTTACGAACGTCTGCCGCAGAAGTTGCGTGACAAGATTGCCGTTGCAGAACAGCGCGGAGTGAAAGCCGCAACAATAGAGTCTGAAGGCAAAGAACTGCAGCAAGCCGTGAAGCTCATGCGCCACTACTTCAGACTGAAGCCTCGACGCACCGTGCGTAGCGGCAAGCTCTTCGAAAACCTGGCAACAAGCAAGCATTGCAAGATATTCGCAACAAAATACCGAAACCGTATCATCGGCACATGCGTTTGCTTCTTCTTCGGCGGCAACGCCTACATGTGGCAGTTGGCTTCGCGCCGCAAGAGTTTCATGATGCTCTACCCTGCTACATACACGGTATGGTCTGCATTGAAGTATGCACACGAGCATGGCTATGCACACATGTACTTCCTTGATGCCGGACTGCCTTTCAAGCGCAACCCCATGCGCGAGTTCATCCTCAACTTCGGGGGCAAGCAAGTTTCTGAATACCGCTGGTTCCGCATACAGTTTCCTTTGGTAGGCAGGTTCATGGATTGGTTCTATAACGAGTAACGGCATACAATGATAAAGACATAGCATGCTTAAAAGATATCTCTAACAGACAGACACCAAAACAATAAAAAAAAATAAACAAAAACTCAATAACAATGAAAGCACTCATAGACAGAATTCAGAAAGACGGCAAATGCTACCCTGGTGGCATTCTCAAAGTAGACAAGTTCATTAACCACCAGATGGATCCTAACCTTATGAAGGACATCGCCGTGGAGTTCATACGCCGCTTTGCAAACACCAAAGTGAACAAGATTCTTACTATTGAGGCATCGGGCATTGCGCCGGCTATCATGATGGGATTTCTGATGAACCTTCCGGTTGTGTTCGCAAAGAAGAAGAAGCCGAACACGCTCGACAACATGCTCGCTACAAAGGTTACGTCGTTCACAAAGCAGCGCGACTACGACGTGGTTATCTCACGCGACTACCTCACTCCTGACGACCACGTTATTTTCATCGACGACTTCCTTGCATACGGCAACGCAGCCAAGGGCATCATCGACCTCTGCAAGCAGTCGGGAGCCACACTCGAAGGCATGGGCTTCATCATCGAGAAGGCATTCCAGGATGGCGGACAGTATCTGCGCGAACATGGTGTGCGTGTAGAGTCGCTCGCTATCATTGAGTCGCTCGACAACTGCGAGATTAAGATTAAAAACGCATAATGAGGAACGACCTTCAACTCCTCGAACTGCTCCTAAAAGACCAATCGCTCAGTTCGCCCGAGAGCAACTCATACATCTCTTGGGCAACTGACGATTACAGTGTTACTGACGCAGACAAAACGGGCGATAACAGCCCGTTTTCGTTTAATGCACAGATAACACCGGAGCTGGTCAGCCACCATCAAGACCTTATACAGCCTCGCATAAAAAAACATCCATCCATGCAGACATCACGCTCGAAAAACCGTGCAGAGGTCTTCACACCAGCGTGGATATGCAATGCGCAAAACAACCTCGTCGATGAGCAATGGTTCGGCAAGAGAGATGTGTTCAATACTGAACATATCGACGAGAACGGCGAACACGCATGGGTGACATCTCAACAGCCTGTCGTCTTTCCGAAGAACCGCACATGGATGTCATACGTGCGAGCAAGACGCATGGAGATAACCTGCGGAGAAGGACCTTATCTGGTTTCGCGCTACGACACAACAACGGGCAGACTGATTCCTATCGGCGAACGCATTGGCATGCTCGACCGCAAGTTCCGTATCATCAACGAGAACACTCCGTCAGAGCCAACAAAGGCAAACAAGCGCCAATGGATTCGCAAAGCCTACCAAGCACTTCAGTCGGTATACGGCTTCGACAGTCAGGGCGACAACGTCTTTCTGACGCGCGAGTCTGTATTTCTTTCGTTCTGCGAATACTACACAGAGCGTTGGCACCGACAGCCCCACCGCGACGCCGTCTTGAAGGCTGCAGAAATCATTTCATGGAATATATGGCAGATGGACGGACTGAACTTCAACGTTCCCAACTCCGACCGCGATGCCGTCATCATGGAATGGCATAACGCCGAACCGCTCGACGGCAAGAGAATTGCTTACAAAGACATAGTGAAATAGATATACGACTGAACAGTCGCAACTAAAATACTCAACAAGAATGATATCAACAGAAAGCATAGTATTCCGAGCAGAACAAGAAGAAGCTATCGACTTCACGGTGACGGCTCTAAAACGCTCACGCAAGGTGCTCTGGAATGCAAAGATGCGCTTCGGTAAGACGCTCTGCGCTATCGAAGTGGCACATCGTCTTGGATACAGACGCACACTCGTACTCACTCATCGCCCTGCTGTGCGACAGGAGTGGTTCGACTCTATAGAGAAACTGCAACTTGAGGGATGGACATACGGCAGCCGTACAACGTCTGCCATGTCTGAGGACGAGCGAAAGCGTCGTGGCGCGTCGTTTGCCGAACTTGAGGATGCTGCAAAAGACAAAGACACCCACTACGTCTATTTCGCATCTATGCAGGATTTGCGCTCTTCTAAACGCGTGAACCAGCAGAAGGGCATTGTGAAGAACGATGACGTGTTCTCGGCAAAGTGGGATTTCCTTATTGTCGACGAGGCGCACGAGGGCATCACGACACGCCTCGGCAACGATGTTATAGTCGAACTGCAGAAGCGTCGCAGCATGCGCACGCTCTATCTCTCGGGCACACCATATAGTATACGCCAGAACTTCGACACCGCAGACGTATACAACTGGGACTATTGCATGGAGCAACGTGCAAAGGAGCAGTGGGACAGTTCCGCTGCCGGCGCTCCGAACCCGTACGCTAACATGGCGCGAATGAACATCTTAACTTACAATCTGCGCAACACATTCGCTCCTTATTTCCTTACAGACAACGAGGGCTTCAACTTCGCAGAGTTCTTCCGTGTTGACGAGGCTCAGATGTGCTTTGTACACGAAGCCGACGTAAGAAAGTTCGTCAGCCTTCTCGCTACAGCTCCTCAGTATCCGTTCGCTAACGAGGCGCTGAGCCAGTCGCTCTGCCACACATTATGGTATATGCCGGGTGTGAATGCAGCGCGTTGTCTTGCGCAGATGCTCACAGAGCAGACTGCCGAGAATCCATTCCGCGGCTATAAGGTTATTAATGTAGCAGGCGACGGAGTATCTTCGCAGACTTCCCCGCTTGAGGAAGTGAAGACGGCTATCAGCAGCAACGAACGCACCATCACTCTCTCTTGCGGACGTCTCACAACGGGTGTTTCCATACCAGAATGGACAGCCGTGTTCATGCTCGCAGGTTCAGCCGAAACGGGTTGCGCCCACTACTTCCAGACCATTTTCCGCTGCCAGAGTCCGTATCGTGAGGGCATGAAAGCCGAATGCTACACTTTCGACTTCTCGCCTGTTAGAACACTCACAGCCATCGACCAGTATATCAGCAACAACCTCGCTACGACCGATCACGAAGCACGCGTGCAGAAGCTCACCGAGTTCCTTCACTACTGCCCCACCATCATCGTAGACGGAGGCAAGCGCAATCAGATTGACACGGAGACATTCATCCGCTATATCAACACCTCATACTCTACAAGCCTCATCCGCAACGGCTTCCACGGCGACTGTCTGTATACCGACTTGAACAATCTCGGCAAGAACGACATACGCCTTCTCGAAGAAGTGGCTGAAGCAATGGCTAATGCGATGCTCGAGGAGCGCCGACAGAGAAACAACGACATTCAGGCTGCGAAGAAACCGGCAAAGAAGGCTAAGAGCAAGACTGCCGAAAGCGCAGAAAAGCAAAACGAGACGACAGCCGCTCAGTCGAGAGAGGCTGCAGCTATGGCACGCCTCACCCCACGCCAGCGAGCAATAGCCATATTGAGCCAGATATCCACCCGCTTCCCTATCATGATTTACGGCACGGTGGACAACATCGAGGGTCTTACCATCGACTCGTTCCTGCGTAACATCGACGCCGAATCGTGGCGCCATTTCATGCCGCGTGGCATCACCATGCAGCTCTTCAAGCGCCTTAAGCACCTCTACCGCGAAGACATCTTCGTGGCCACAGCCAAGGCTATCGTTGCACGCCTGCGCCATGCCGACACACTTGCGCCGGACGAGCGTGTGGCTGAGATTGCAAACATCCTCTCCGACTTCTCTTACCCCGACCGCGAGACCATTCTCACTCCGTGGAACGTCGTCAACCGTCATCTCTCCGACACGCTCGGCGGCTACTGCTTCTTCGACGACAAGTTTGAGAAGCCGCTCGCGCAGACACGTTTCGTATACAACGAGGGCGTAACAAACCGCACGCTGATGAATCCGAACGCACAAATCCTCGACATCTGCTCGAAGACGGGCCTCTACTCGCTCTACGTTGCCTACTCTTTATATAAGGTGCGTAGCAGCCAGTCGCAGGGTCTATTCGACATGCTGTCCGACCAGGAGTCATGCTCTATGTGGAAGGAGGTTGTTGAGCACAACGTGTTCGCTGTCTGCAAGACTGCCATGGCTGCCTGCATCACACGCCGCACACTCGTTGGCTTCGACAGCGACGTGAAGCCCAACATCATCACCATACCCGACCTCAACAGTCAGGTGATTGTGTACAAGACGAAACTTGCCAACACCCTCAGCGACCCACGTAACTATCCAAATACAAGCACAAACCAGAAAATGAAATTCGACGCAATCATAGGCAATCCGCCCTATCAGATGAATATCGGCGAGAAGAAAGACAACTACGGCATACCGCTCTACAACCAGTTTGTGGACATTGCCCGCCAGATACGCCCGCAATTCATCACGATGATAACGCCTTCAAGATGGTTCACCGGCGGACGCGGACTCGACCAGTTCCGCCAGTCGATGCTTGGCGACACACACATTCGTGCCATCTTCGACTATGTAGACTCTAAGGATTGCTTCCCTACAGTCGATATCTCTGGCGGTGTGAGCTACTTCCTGTGGGACGCTAAGCACAAGACCAACTGCCAGTTTACGAACCACTTCGGCGGCAACGCAAACACGCTGCCCCGCAAGCTCGACGAGTTCAATATCTTCGTGCGCAACAATGGTGCTCTTTCGCTCATCCACAAGGTGAAGGCTATGTCGAAGACTATGCTCAACGCACAGATAAGTCCGCAGACTCCGTTCGGCTTCGTGTCTACATACCGCGGCACCGCACAGCCCGAGACCGACCCTACATGCGTAATGCTGAAGTCGTCGGGCGACGCATCGTACGTGCTGCGCGAGGACATCAAGAAAAACCAGCAGTGGATAGACCTCTACAAGGTGATCTTCTCGAAGGCTACCTGCGAGCATGCCGGAACACCCGACCGCAACGGACAGTATCGTGTGCTCTCGGCTCTCGCCCTCCTGCAGCCACAATGTGTCTGCACGCAGAGCTATCTTGTAGCTGGCGCTTACGCCACAGCCGAAGAGGCAGAAAACCTGCTCACATATCTGAAAACAAAGTTTGTGCGCTACCTCATCCTGCAGACTATCACTTCGCAGGACCTCTCGCCGGAGAAGTTCATGTTTGTGCCGCTGCAGGACTTCACGAGCAAGTCGGATATAAACTGGAGTGCTACTGTTGAGGAGATAGACAAGCAGCTTTACGAGAAATATGGTGTTGACGAGGCGGAAAGAAGCCTTATCGAAAACACTATTAAGGAGATGTAAAGTTATCGTATACCGAACGCCGCCCGATCGATTGTGGATAAGTTCTGCGACACAATACAGCAGCAGATGG
>OQWE01000070.1_pt1 | contig 30017 bp, 10 predicted proteins | sample 1691591 | NCBI WGS metagenome assembly OQWE01 (sample SAMN03418265, study PRJEB22391) | human gut metagenome | biome: human-gut; feature: organic feature; material: feces | host: Homo sapiens | place: Tanzania | collected 2013-01
TCTTGAGACAGTTGAAGAGGCTGGCATCAAGGAAGGCGACAAGATCAAGGTGAAGTTGATGGAGATTGATCCTAAGACTGGCAAGTACAAGCTCTCTCACCGTGTGTTGATGGAGAAGCCAGAGGGTTATGTTGAGCGTGAGCGTCGTCCACGTCCAGAGCGTGGTGAGCGTCGCCCTCGTCGTGATGACCGTCATGAGGGTCGTGGTGAGCGTCCAGCTCGTCAGCCACGCCGTTACGAGCATCGTAACGACGAGCAGGCTCCTAAGGATTTCAACGATTCTTTGGATCACAACAATGATTAATCATCTTCAGAAAATGATAGATTAATCATTATCCGATTCGAATATATCATTTCGAATATATATATAATAAGGTGTATCTCAGCAATGGGATACACCTTTTATTTTTTAAAACTACAAGGAAATTCCTTAAAAGTTTTAGTGAAAGTTATCGGGGCGTATTGGGCAGATGGTCAGGAATATGTCCTCTTTTTGTCGAAAATATAGTTGCATTCATAGGAATGCAACACCTAAATTATAGGAATGCAACTATTTTGTTGAGGAATGCAACACCTTTTTTCGTTTTTTTTCTCTAAATTTGTCAACCAAACCTATTGATTGAATTTGTTAATGATTCCAGACAGCGTTTTTAAATTACAGTAAAAGAGTGTTTGGTTCCAGTCTGATTTGAATTCCAGTAAGAGTGAATGGTCATGTTCTTTGATATAGGTAAGAGTGAATGATAAAGTTCTTCGATATATATTAATTCTAATAATAGTTTTTATGAAGCATTTTCTACAACAAATGAAAAGAGATGCCCTGGCTCCTCCAAGAAGAGCTTGGGCTATGCGGCATTGGGTATTGAGCCTGCTGCTATTGGTAATGTTACAGTTTGTGGGTTCAACAGCCAAGGCGCAAACGCCTTGGGTGTATGATGTGCATGGACAAAATTTTCCAGGAACGTTGCACGTTTATTTCAATTTCAACTTTTTCTGTTGGGATGGAGATAATGGTGCATACGATGATGAGGTGTGGCTCCAGGTGAACGGTAAAGATGTTATCAATCTTAAAACAGTATGGAGTCTTATTTCGGGTAGTCGTAACAACGAAGATAACCTGAAGAAGAAAAATTATAACTGGGTAGTTGGTACTCCAAAATCTTTTTCCAAAAATGGCTATAGAGGCACGGTCGCTCTCAGTAACATTCGAAATACAGGAGGCAAATGGATGGGTACTACAGTTGATCTTATTCTGGAACGTTGGATTTACAATAATTCAAATGAGATTACGATTCGAGGAAAGTGGAGATATAAGGACAACTCTACCAGTAATGACCTAAAAGTCAAAGTCGGAACATTCAACTTCCCTTCGATGTCTTGGCCTGACATTGATTTTAAGCGTACTGCCAATGGGGTAGTTCAGGCTTATTCCACGAATTTGCTAAAAGAAAAATATAATAACTGTGGGGGTAAAGATAAATCGGGTACTTTAAGGTATGCCTATCGTTTCTCGAAGAAATATGAGGGAAACGTAAATTGGCCAAGCGAACCGATCAAGATTGAAACTTATTGGGATAATCTCAATTCTACTCCCAAGAAGGTGAAAACGGATTTTGTGGATTGTACAGAATCTGCAACTTCGGCTTATGTGACAATGAAACTTGACAATTTTGAGGCTCATTGCCTGCATCCTTTTATCACTCGTTTTGCGCCCAATTATAGGTCATATCCTCTTAACGGAAGCCAATGTATAGAGAACAATGTCTATTTTAATAGAAGTTATGAGAGGGACCATTGGGTCAATGGATATCCACGTCCAAAGTCGATTTCTACTTCTACCAATTCCTGGACAAAGAATGTGATCCTCTCTTGGACACCGGAAATTGCTGATCCTAGCCATGTTACAAAAGAGGGTAAGTGGGTGGTTTTCCGCAGGAAGAGTGGTTCGAGCACTTATGAAAAATTGAAGGAATTGGCATATATTGACAAGCAGGTATCATATACAGATGAGGATACTAAGGACTACAATACTACTTATTATTATTATGTGGCATTCCAACCGAATGAATGGAATACTTCCATAATGAAGCCAGAGGATGCTACCAATTTGTATAAGAGTACTTATACGTCTATATCAACGAGCAACCCTCTGAAGTCTATATTGGCATCGAATAATTTGGATAATAAAATTACAGTGACTTGTAGTTTCTATTCTTTCGAAAATGCTACGTCTTCTAACCCTTATAAACTTCTGGTTTATCGCCGTGCAAAAGGTACTACGGATTGGGGAGAAGTCTTCCATGAGACAACTATTAGTGACAAGAACGTCACAAGTCATTCCTTTGATGATACCAAAATTGCCAATGCTTGCGTGAAATACCAATATATGATGAAAGTTGCAGCACAAGAAACAACTTTCACAAGTAACATATGTGATGGTGGTATTGATGGAAACTCTGAGGTGACTAGTGTCAATGCAAGCCGTGGAGCTTACAGCGGTACAGTGCGTGTCAACTGGGATGTCAAGCAAGTAGGTACAGACTTGACCTATTTCAATGTGCGCCGTCGCCTCTTAGGAAGCGATGCGGAATATCAAAATATATATACTACTTCTGGTGTGGCTGAGACTTATACATACGAGGATAATTCTGCTCAACCAGGCTCTTACTACCAGTATGAGGTGGAATGTTATCGCAAGTGTAAGGAAACAGGAACTATTAGTCCTGGTGCATCACAAGAAACGGATGGTTTTGCTCTTGCTACGGGAGTTGTCAGCGGTCGTATATCTTATGATACAGGCACGGCAGTGGAAGGTGTGAAAGTGATAGCGGAAGCAAATAATGCTGATGGAGAAAAACTGACGGCATTCCATGCGCTCAGCACTACCAAAGATGTGACCTGTCAGGTGGGTATTGCCAAGCCTAAAGAGACGATGGCATCTTTGTTCGGTAATCCATGGACTGCACAGACGTATATCAAGATAGACCAATTCCCGGAAAATGGTATGCACGTCTTCGCTACCAATTTTTTCTATTTTGCAGTTGGATCTACAGGTGATCTCAGTATAGGACTATCTTATCTTAAAAATAACAATCTAGAGATTGACCGCCGTTATTTGGACAAGAAAATTACAATAGCGAAGGGCAAGTTCTATAATGCATCTGTTTCTTTCGATGGAAATGCAACATATACAGTGCGTGTTATAGAGGAAAACGGAAAATTCCAAAGTGCCAAGGTGCAGATTTCAGATCCAAGTGCATATAAGATGGTTGATGCCATTTTGTCTGCAAATAGGGATTACTTGCCTGAATCTGGACTTTGGTATGGAGATAGCAGAGTTGATAACCAAACTTATTCTGGTGTCATCGACGAATGTCGCTTCTGGACAAAGGAATTGACAGACGACCAAATCAAGAAGAACTATAATCACACGCTGTCGGGCAGTGAAGATGGTCTCTACTTGTATTATAAGTTTGATGAGGGTATTACTAATCAAACCATAGCTTATGACTACTCGAAGACGGGTGGCGTCTCTAATGGAAACCATGGAAAAATCGTCGACATGGAAATCACCGATGACGTGCCTTCTGAGAATCAGTTGTCCTTGTCGGCTATTACTGATGTGAATGGTAACTACACCATCAGTGGCGTGCCTTTCTCTGGCGATGGTACCAGCTATACTATCCGTCCTTCCATGGGCGGACATGAGTTCTCTGCTGCCAAGGCAAACCGCTTTGTTAGTGCACAGTCGCTTGTTCACAATGGTGTTGACTTCCAGGATGTCAGTTCATTCCCTGTCAGCGGTGTCGTATATTATCAAGGTACTACAATCCCTGTAGAGGGTGTGCAGTTTGCCGTGGATGGTGTGTCTTGTACCAAGGACGGCGAGTTTATCCAAACCAACGAAAAGGGTGAATATACCATCAGCGTGCCTATCGGCTATCACTATATCAGTGCCAGCAAGATCGGTCATGAGTTCTGCAATGCAGATGGCAAGTCGTATAAGGGTATGGGATATTATCCTACCCAGAATGAGGATGCTAATAAGATGGAGACATTCGAGTTTACTAAGCCGATGCCTAATATTATTTTCTACGACACCACGCTTGTACCTATCGTAGGTCGTGTGACGGGTGGTGCGGTAGAGAATGAAAAACCGCTTGGTTTGGGACAGTCTGTCAACAACATTGGTCAGGCTACATTGACCCTGAAGGCTTCTGATACTTATAGTATGAATGTGAGTGTGGAAAAGAATGGACAGGCTTATGAATATGTGACGGCAAAGACCGATAGAGTATTTGCTGTTCCTGCTGATGCTGTTTGTAACTCAACTACTACTGTGGGTTCCGGTTCTGCCGATAATGCACGTATCATTACCATCAAGACCGACCCTAAGACCGGTGAGTTTGCTGCTATGGTTCCACCGCTTCAATATACTGTGACAGGAATTAAGATTGACAGCAACAGCGATATCAGTTGGAATACGGCTGAAATCATCAATGCTACTGATCCACAGGCTACATCTGCCGATTCTATCGAAGTAGAGGATGGCTATAAGAAGTTTGAATATGTAGCATCGCTGAAGAAGAGTTACCGCAGTCCGGCTATCCTGGATGTGGTACAGAAGAATGTAGAGGCTGAAGGTGCCTTTGGTGAACCAACCTATGAGCTGGTTGCTGAAGATGGCACCAAGAAATCGATAGAACTATATAATAAGGAGAAAACGTTTACTCTGCCAAAGACTGCAAATGCGGATGCCTATACCTTCGGTTATCCGATCTTCGTTCAGGGAGGCAACTACGAGTTCGACCTGAGTTTGTATGAAAAGTATTACAACCATGACGCAGATGCTCCTGTCAAGGAGTCAAAGGTGCCATTGGCAAACAATACGGTGAACATCACCAACCAGATGGGATTTGGTACTTCTGTCTATGTCACTGGTGACAAGGACGGTGAGGTATATGAGTCTTCTCAGACTGAAATCGAGCTCGACTCTTTAGGTCATGGAACCTACTCTTGGCAAGCTGGTTCTCCAAATATCCTGACTCCTTACACCCGTACGCTCACGATGAGCTATCCTATAGATGGTGTGGAGAAGAACTGGAGTGGCAACGGATTCCAGGGCATTGTCTTGGGACAGTTGACTTCGGGTAGCAACTTCGTGACCTCTGGTCCTGACGAGGTGATTATGATTCTTCGTGACCCAGCAGGCTCCGGATCAAATGCTTATATCGAGGAAGGACAGTCCTTCTCTACCACCAAGATGCGTGGTGGAACTATAAAATATGCCAATGAGACGAGCGTCAAGGCAAGCATGGGTTGCGAAACTACCATTACAACCGGTACGGCAGGTATGGGTGCTTTGGTAACTAAAGATACCAAAATAGAAGTGAAGAACGAGTTGGAAGTGGGAGTCAAGATTGACGAAGAGGTGAGAATGGGAAATACCACTGTCCAGACCATTACCACTACCAAGCGTATCTCTACCAGCGATCAGCCGGAGTATGTAGGCGATCAGGGTGACGTATTCATCGGTTCTTCTGTGAACTACAATTTCGGCAATGCCCGACAGGTAGGTATCTATGCGGCTGATGCTAATAGTGTGCCAGCGCTGGAGAAACGCGATGTGATGAGCGTGGGTACTCGTTATGGTACTGAGTTCTCCTATACTCAGAACTATGTGGAGAATGTACTGCTGCCAAACTTCAAGAAGTTGCGTAACTCTTGCTTGGTACATGTGAACAGCTATGATGGCTATGTCAATAACACTGACAAGCCGGTTTATATCACCAAGTTGTCTAATACTGATTCCAGATTAGGCTCCAACAATAGTGATAAGAAAGTTTGGGGAGCCAAGGCTTCCAAGTCTGGTGAACTTAGCGGTGAGTCTTATAAGATGGTCTTGCCAAAGAGTGCATACAATGGTTCTCAATTGAAGGACGACTATGTGGCAAGCGATACCATCGCCTGGTATAATGCGCAGATTTCTGCATGGACACAGGTTTTGGCCAACAATGAGAAGGCAAAGGTGACTGCCATCGAGAATGCTGAGTACAAGCGTACGAACTATTCTTTTGATGCCGGTTCAAGTGTGTCCAGTTCTACCCAATCGGTGAACAGTAAGGATTTCACCGTGGAAAGCGAGACTTCGCTGCTGATTGTAGGTAGTGGAAAACTTGGATTTGCATTTGATGGAAATGGTGTTGAGGTTTTTACAAAAGAAGAAAAGGGAGGTGGCGCGTCTACCAGTGATGGCAGCACCGAGGAGTCTTCTCGTGAAGTGGGCTTCTCGCTTGTAGAGACAGGTGATGCCGATGCACTTTCTATTGATGTCATCGATGCTCCTGATGGATTTGGACCTATCTTCTATACTCGTGCCGGACAAACCAGTTGCCCATACGAGGATGAGGTGAACACCAAGTATTACAGACCGGGTACTACCATCCAGACAAAGACTGCTCAGGTGGAGCAGCCTCATCTCAGTGCCAAGGAAACTTCTGTGACAGGTGTACCAAGTGGCAAACCTGCTACATTTACCATCTACTTGCAGAATACCAGTGAGGCTGATATCGACAGTTACTTCAACTTGAATGTGGTCGATTCTTCCAATCCAAATGGTGCTGCTGTCAAGATGGACGGTAAGGATGTGACCGCTGGTCGTACCATTCTCGTACCAGCAGGTGAGACTGTAACCAAGACGTTGCAGATTTCACAGACCAATCCTGACATTTATGATTATAAGGATTTGCAGCTTCGTATGTCAAGCACCTGTGATAGCAATATCGAGGAAATCCTGAAACTCAGTGCCTACTTCCAGCAGACGAGCAGTGATGTCTCTCTGAAGGCAGCTGAGAGTGCCATCAATTTGGAGACGGGTACTTCGATGCATCTTACCATCAGCAATTATGATAAGAATGCTCGTGGTATGAAGAGCGTTCGCCTGCAGGTACAGCAGCAGGGCAATCCGCAGTGGCTTACCGTGAAAGAGTGGGTAGTCAGCGAGAAGGAAGCGGCTGCTGATAAGAACAAGGGCTTGTTGCCTGATGAAGGTACATTCAATTATGTCTTCAGTATGGCAAACAATGATACTTATCCTGATGGACAATGGAATATCCGTACCATTACGGTGAGCAACTTCGGTGGTGAAGAGGTGACGAAGTCTTCTGAGGTCATTTCCTTCTATAAGGATATGGCTCGCCCACAGGTGATTAGCAATCCTAATCCATCTAATGGCGTACTTACCGCTGACAGCGAAATCTCCTTGACTTTCAACGAGGATATTCGTTCTGGTGCGATGAGCAAGGCTGACAACTTCTCTATCCAGGGAGAATTGAATGATGCACAGGTGGCTCATGATGTGGCTCTGAATCTGACAGGTGGCGAAGGTGCCAAGACCAATGCCAACTTCAATTTGAACAATAAGTCGTTTGCGGTCAATATGTGGATGCGTTACTCTGCCAAGGGTGAAGTATTCTCACATGGCACGAAGGCTGGTAGAATGACCGTGAGCGTGGCTGATGATGACAAGATGGTAGTTGATGTCAATGGACAGAAATTTACCAGCGACAATGCTTTCAAGAAGAATACCTGGCAGTTTGTCAGCTTCAGTTATGATGCAGAGAAGCAGACCTTCAATGCCAATTATGCTTATGATGCCTTTGATGTTGTCTTGTTCAACAATTTAAAGGTTGGTGAGTACAAAGGAAATGGTCCTGTCACATTGGGTGAGAAGATGCAAGGTCAGATACATGATGTCAGTCTTTGGAATCAGGCTCGTCCTTGGAGTGAGGCTCAGAATGAAATGTACGAGCGGAAGACCCGTTATAGCGATGGCTTGATGGGCTATTGGCGACTGGATGAAGGTCATGGTGGTTTGGCTACCGACTATGCTCGCAGTCGTAATCTCGTTTTGCCTTCTGCTACAGCCTGGTATTTAGCAAGCAAGAATTATGCACTTGCCTTGGACGGAAAGACCGTTGTGGCTGTGGATGCTTCCAAGATTGCCACAACCCATGAGGAAAGCTATTTGGCTGAATTCTGGTTCCGTGCTGAGGAAAAACAGAATGGTAAGGCGAATGTCTTCGGATTCAATAACAAGGATAAGTTCGACATATTTGTTGATGAGGCTGGTTTGCTCAAGATGAATGTGAATGGCGCTGATTATGCAATCGGTTCTGACAAGGTGACTGACAACCAGTGGCACCATGTAGCTGTCAATGTGCTGAAGAGTACATCTGGTTCTGCTACGGTTTATCTCGATGGTGTGGCTAAGAAGCAGATGATGGCTTCTGTTCTTCCTGCTATCCAGACAAGTAAGTTGCTCTTGGGTGGTAAGTATGATGGTGCTCAGGCTACGGATATGCTGAAGGGTGCGATAGATGAAATCCGTATCTGGAAGGGCCGCCGCATGGGTGATGTCATCAAGAACAATATGTATGCCCGTGTCAATAAGGCAAGTGATGGCTTGATAGCTTACTATCCTTTCGAGGAGGGTGGGCTTGATGAAGGTAATGCGCCTACCATCTTAGCAACGCTCTCTGACCAGAGTGCTACACGCTCTGGGGCAGTTAAGCCTATCAATGTGCCTGTAACTCTTGCGCCAACTTCTGATAATGTACCGGCATTGAAGTCTGTACCTGATAAGCAGAATGTAAGCTTCGAATATGTGGCAAGCGAGCGTAAGATTCTGGTAAATCTCACAGAGCAACCACAACGTATCGAGGGATGCACGCTGACTGTAACGGTCAAGAATGTACGTGACAGTCACAACAACTATTCTGAGAATGTGACATGGGATGTCTATGTTCGTCAAAACCAGCTGGTATGGAAGCAGGATGAAGTAGAAACCGTGAAGCATGGTACAGAAAAGGTAAGCATCGAGGCTGAAATCAATAATAATAGTGGTACTACAGAGTCTTGGACTGTAAGCGGTTTGCCATCTTGGCTCACTTTAGAGAATGAAACGGGCTATCTGCCTGCGCTCTCCAGCAAGAAGTTGACCTTTGCGGTTGATCCTGCTCTTGCCATCGGCAGTCAGGAGGCTACGATTTACCTGACCGGTAACTTGGGCGTACCAGAACCTATGGTCATCAAGGTGAACAGTACGAGTGTGGCTCCAGACTGGAGCGTAAATTCTGCAGATTACGAATTTACGATGAATGTCAATGGTCAGCTTGAAATCAATGGTGAGATGTCGCAAGACGTGAATGATATCGTGGCTGCCTTCCGAGGTGACAGATGTGTGGGTGTGGCTAAGCCTACTTACTTCTCTCGCTATGATGCTTACTATGTACTCATGAACGTATATGGTAATGCTGAGGACAACGGCAAGGACTTGACCTATAAGGTATTTGAGGCTAAGACCGGTAGAGTTCTTCCGATGGTAGAGGTGAGCATGGACAAGGCTAACATGTTTGTGACCGACAATATCGTCGGTACCATCTCTTCACCTAACGTTTGGAATGCCCAGGAAAAGGTAGAGCAGATCCTGAATCTCAAGAAGGGATGGCAATGGAGCAGCTTCTATGTGAATCCTGATAATGGCAGTGCTGACGAACTTCTCGCTGGCATCAAGAATCAGGTGAACTATATGATCAGTGAAAATGGACAGTGGACTCCTACCAGCAATTCCATCAACGAGGTGGTAGCTGGCGAGATGTACAAAATCCAGGGCAATGCACCTGTATCTCTGTCTGTTGTCGGTGATGCTATTGATGTTGCCAACGATCCTGTTGTCATCAAACCTAATTGGAACTGGATTGGCTATAAGGCTCCTGGATACGTTTCTCTCGGCAATGCGTTTGCTGATCTCGAACCTCAGGAAGGTGATGTTGTCAAGAGTCAGACTGCTTTTGCTTCTTGGAACAGTAGTGAATGGGTAGGCTCTTTGGAGGCTTTGAAGTCGGGCGAGGGTTACTTGTATTATTCTACTCGTAATCAGCAGCAGACTTTCCATTATCCATCTGCAACTTCTTCTGCCGCCAGGGAAACCTCTATGGCTAAGAGCATGAGACTGGGTGGAGATGATGCAGTGAATGAGAAAACTGAGATTGCCCAGATGCATCAAGGCAATATGAACGTCATTGCCCGTGTGGTAGATAAGCATGGTGCAGTCCGTTCGGATGCCGTAGTCAGAGTGATTGATGGTGATGGTGAACTTCGTGCCTTGACTGATGAGGCTCATGCGGATCTTTATTTCATCACGATTGCTGGTGAGAACAGTGGTGCTAACTTGCGCTTCATCGTCAGCGTGGATGGAATGGAACAGGTGATTCCTGGAACCATGTTCTATCGTGACGATGCTATCGTGGGTAGTCTTGACCAACCTCTCGTCATCGATTTGGCTTCTACCACAGGTATTGGCTCTGTCAAGACGGATGAGGATAGTTCAGAAGCAACGTATGACTTGAACGGTAGGCGTGTGGCTAAGCATGCTATCGAGACTGTTGTCATTCGTGGTAACAAGAAATTCGTTCATCTTAACAAGTAAGATTTATGAGAAAATTCTTTTTAATATTATGTCTGGTTTGTGTGGTACAGGGAATGTCCGCACAGACCGACATTCACGACAAGTATTCTTCCAAGTCTGAGGCTTGTGAGGATGGTACTTATCGAAAGTCTGACGGATATAAGAAATTTGGTCAGATTGGTTGGGAGAAGGAGAGCGGCTGGCGCCAAATCCAATATCTTGACCGTTATGAGCGGGAACATCGCATATACAATACCAATTCTTTCTTGTACTGTCAGGTGATGTGGAATGATGTTCTCCTGGATGACTGTGAGATTGTGGCTTTTGATTCGAAGGGCAATGTAGTGGGCAATCAGTGTCCTGAACCTTTTCCGCAGAAAGCAGGCAACCTGCATCACGTGGCCATCATGGCTATCTTTGGGGATACGCCTCAGGAGAAAATTACCTTTAAGGTAATCAAGGGTGCTGGTACGGTTGCGGATCCTATCAGTGAAAAACAGGCTGAGGAAGTTCATCTGTTTGTTCCTAATGGAACGACGGGACTTGTTGATGCTGATGGGGATGGTCGTCTGGATACCTGGAAGCCTGTTGTGCTCCATGTCAAAGAAACACCTACTGCTATCAGGGAGGTTTCATCAGACTCTGTGAAAGGTATAAACGACAAGATAGTCTATACTTTATCTGGTCAGCGCATCCACAAGGATGCAGTCTCTCCTGGTACAATCATATTGGTCAATGGAAAGAGATATTTAGTTAAATAAGTTGTATTCAGATCGTGTGCTTGCCTATGGCAATAAAGTGCCCTCAGTAAGGGCACTTTTACGCTATGGGCAAGTTTTTTTTCTATCTTAGTCCTTTTTCTTCAACTCGTATAGGCATTTACCCTTCACCCTTCATCTTTTTGCCTGAAACCCCCATAAACACTGGGGTTCTGGAGGTGAAGGGTAAAAATTCACCCTTCACCACCCATCTTCACCCTTCACCGTCTGTCATCTGAATGTTATTTCTGCCTTAATAGAAGCCTGCGCTTAGTCTTCATAGAAGCCTGCTTCACTCTTCATAGAAGCTTACTTCACTCTTAATAGAAGCCTACTTCACTCTTCATAGAAGTCTGCTTCACTTTTCATGGAAAGCCGGAAGATGCTAAAATAAATAACGGGTGGTGAAGAATGGCGAAAATTTTTACAAGACGAAGGGTGATGAAAGGTGGTGAAGGGTGGAAATGAGTAATTGCTTGAGTAACCGTCTGAGTGTCAGTTGTTTATGTGGCAGAGGTGAAGGGTGAGGCGCTTTTATACAAACGAAACGCTTTCTCGCAGGCGAGAAAGCGTTTCTAACTTGTTATATCAAGTGTGGCCACTTGATGTTTTATAACTCATGTCCGAGCCTTTTATTTGAATGGCATAAACCAGTTTTCTGGATTGCTGAGGTCTATGCTGAGATTCTTGAATGCAAGCTTGTCACGAAGCCAGAGTGAACCGTAGTTGGTGCCCCAATAGCTGTCTGTGTTCTTGTGGCGTGCAATGCGGCAGAGGTCGCCATAGCGGGAACCTTCCCAAGCAAGCTCTAATGCCATTTCATCGCAGAGCAGGTCTTCTACACAGTCCTGGTTGATTCTCAAACTGTCTTCTGCTGTTGCATTAGCAGGATAAGCATGGCCCAACTGAGCCAACTTCTTGTCGATCTCATTCTGGAACTGATAACCGGAACCATTGCCCATGGTAAAGCCAGCACCGCGAGCGTGAATACCCTGATTACCAAAAGAAACACCGTTGGTTTCACTTTCATCATTGAAAACAACACGGTTTTCTGGAGTCAGGAATGGCAAGGTGGTCTTGAGGAACTTGATGCCTTCCTGGGTCATATAGGTGGTGTCCTCTTCCAAGGTATGATTCCATCCATCCTTCAATACGGCGAATGCTACATCAGGATGTCCCATACGGTTTACAGCCTCAGCTAACTTCAGATAGATACCTGCTGTTCGGTACAATGTGATATTGGCATTGTAATACTTCAGGATGACCTTAGTCAATTCCACCTGTGTACTAAACTTCACTCTTTCGTATGAACTGTGGTAGCGCATATCACCGATAGAGGCTTTTGCATATACCAGGTTCTTCATGTTGAATTCAGAACTACCGTTACCATTTCCATTCGCATAGTAGTAGTCCTGACTGTTGCTCAAATTCAGATAAGCATTGGTAGGTTCGAGAGAAATCTTCTCGTTTACCTCCGTACCATCAGATGAAGTATAGTAATTGTATCCGAAGAGACCTGGTAAAGCTGTAATCTCACCACGCAACTTATTGGTAGCCATTGCTACGTAAGTATCAGTTTCCAGGTCGTTCATATAGCAGCCTTTCCAGTCTGATGTGGTGGAAACCGTATTGTAGTATCCCAATTTCAATGAATTAGGGTAGCTATTGTAATCAGGACTGTAGGTAGGTCTTGCAAAATAGTTTTTGACCGTCTCTTTGTTCTTCTTCAGGTATTTGAAGTAGTGCTCTACAGCCTTTGCATAGTTGCCTGATTCCAGATACAGGTCTGCCAAGATCAATCTTACAGGAATCATCATCTTCGCTGTATTGACCGTCTTGTTGTTTCCTGCATCATTAGTACCTGCGTCAAAGTTATCCCAGTTAGGTACAGGCAGATCTACATACTGCTCCAGGTCTGGAGCCAACTCAGCAGTAATACCATTGATATCTTTCTTCTCTGAACTTGCTGCATTCTCGATGCCGGCGATATCAGTCAGCGGCTTGGTATAGAAAGGAACCTTGCCGTAGTTGTGGGTCAACTGGAGATAAGCCCATGCACGGATAGCCTTTGCCTCTGCATACTCCTTCATCGCAACTTCACTGGAACCAGTAATCAGCGTGGTATCACGGTGAGCAATGTAGTAGTTGCAGTTGTTGATGATACGGTAGTAAACGTATGCAGAATCGTACTTGTTGGTGCCAGAGTAATCGAAAGAAGCCAGTTTCTGCAAATCGGTTGAAGCGTCCTTCGTGGTGGTCAATAAGTCACCACGAAGTTCGTTGATAAGCACATTCTGGTCGATGGCCTGCTGTACACCCTTCAATATACCATTGATGTAGAACATGGAGTCCACTTTATCATCAAGCGATGGATTGGTGATGTAGCGGTTGGATCCATCATCGAACATATCACTGCATGAGTTGAGTGTGATAGCAGCCATGAGTGCTGCAATAAAATATTTAATTTTTATCATTTTTTTATGCTTTGTGATTGTTGTACTTTTATTAGAGGTTGATCTTCACGCCGACAGTGAAGGTGCGACCTTGTGATACGCAACCTGTGTCAATGCCCTGGTAAAGAACTGCATTGGATACAGACATCTCTGGATCTCCGCCAAGATACTTGCTGATGGTGAAGAGGTTGTTTGCCTCTGCCCATACCTGAAGTCCCTGGAGCCATGAAGAGTTGACTGGTATCTTGTAGTTGATATTGAGGGAGCGGAGCTTCAGGTAGCTGCCATCCTCTATCCAGCGGTCGCTGAAGCGTGAGTTACCCATCTCGTCTCCATAAGAGATGCGAGGCATATTGGTTTCCTGACCTTCTACTCTCCAACGACCTGCCATGGCGCTGCTCTGGTTGTAGAAGTTGTTGCCACCCTCGATGATGCTGCGCTGATAGTTGTAGATATCATTGCCGATAGAGTAACCGAAGATTGCTGACAATGTCAGGTTGCCCCATGTAGCGTGAGCAAAGAAGTTACCATACAACTTAGGGTTTGGATTACCAATGATAGTCTTATCGCTCTCATTGATGACACCGTCGCCGTTGAGATCTACGAAGTGCATGTCACCTGCCTTGAAATAGCTCTTGGCTCCGGTTTCATCTACCTGATAGAGATAGCCGTCCTTACCTGCAGCCTTTGCCTCTGCATCGGTAGAGAATACACCTGCTGTCTTGTAACCGTAGAATACGCCTGCACTGTGATTGACGAGTGTTGCGATGTTCTGGTTGCCGTAGATGCTGGATGTGTAGCCTACTGCTGCATTCTCCTGACCATTCAGGGCAAGGGTTGTGTTGTTAGGAAGCGACTTGATTACGTTCAGATAATGACCGATGCTTGCTCCTAATTCCAAAGTGAACTTGCGGCTGACGATAGGCTTGCCGTTGATGTGTACCTCTACACCCTTGTTGTCCAGACTACCCTCGTTGCTCCAGTAACTCTTCACACCTGCCACAGGAGTGGTGAAGTCCTTCAATGTAAGAAGGTTGGTGGTATGGTTGAAGAAGAAGGTGAAGTCCAAACCTAAACGGTTCTCCAGCCACTGGCTCTCGAAACCTGTATAGAAGCGGCGGGTCTTCTCGAAAGTGATGTTCTCATTACCGATATTGTTGAGCTGTACGGCTGGAATGTTGTTGTGGAGGAACTTCAACACTTCGAAGGATGTGCGGGCAGCCTTGTTGTTGATGTTGTCATTTCCTGTCACTTCATAACCAGCGTTGAGGCGCAAGTAGTTGAAGTTCTTGTTCTTTGGAGCCCAGTTCTCATTGGTTACTACCCAACCAGCCTGAATGCTTGGGAAGAAGCCCCATGCTACATCACCGATTCGCAGACTTGTAGCCTTCTTACCGAAGGTACTGCTGCTCTCCATAGAGGCTGCTACCTGCAGGAAGTAGCGGTTGCGATAGTTGTAATCAGCCTGAGCATACCAGGTGAGTGAGGTGTTCTTGTAGTCATTACCTGTGGCATCCTTGAAGTCCATGCTGTTGGATACGTTAGGCAACTTGTCATTACCGGCTGTACTATACTGACCTGTAGGGTTGTTCATCTCATAGTTGTAGCTGAGGTATCTGAAACCACCCATTGCCTTGAGTGAGTGAGCACCGAAGAGGCGTGTGAAGTCCAGACGGGTATCACTCATCAGGGTTTCTTCCTTAGCGAAGATAGAAGCTGACTGCGTCTGAACTCTACCCAAACCTTCTACATAGTAGGTAGGAACACCGCCCTTTGGACGATAGTAACGCTGGGAGTTACGGTTCAGCGTATAGTTGATGTTCTCTCTCAATGTCCATCCACCCTTGAATTCAAACTTAGGAGCCAGACGGATATGGAACATAGAGTTCTCCATACGGTTCTTGTTGTTGCCGCTACCATTTTCCAATAAGGCTGTTGGGTTTGCCAATGAGAGGTTCTGATTCAATGGAGTCAGGAAGTCATCTGCATCTGCCAATGTAGAGGTCAACTCGCGGGTTGTATTGTTGTAGAGGTATGGATTCAGGATAGGAGCCTTGATCAGCGCGAGGAGGGTAGGAGATGTTACGGTACCCTTGCTGAAATCGCTTGGTGCTCCATCGTCGAATACATCACGGCTCAACTTGACATAGTCGATGTCAAACTGGGTTGAGAAGAAATTCTTGATGATGCTCAGGTCACTGTTGAAGCGGATGTTCACACGGTTGAAACCATTCTTCTTCACGGTGCTCTGTCCGTCTGTATAGCCGAGTGAGAGGTTGTACATACCTACCTCGTCACCACCCATCACATTGATGCTGTAGTTCTGGCTCAATGCAGTCTCATATACTTCCTTGCTCCAGTCTGTATTATTATGGTATGTCTTATAATAATAGTTGTTTGGATCTGTGGTCAGGAAGTTGAGAGAACCCTTTTCCAAGAACTTGTCAATCTTAGGATAGGTACTGAGCATTTCGGTAGCGTAGCTCATATACTGGTCTGCATCCATCACCTTTGGCAGGCGTGGCACCAGGTTGACACCCATACCGATGTTGGCATCGATACGTGTAGCGATGGTTCTACCGCGGCGGGTCTCCAGTACGATGACACCATTGGCGCCCTTGGCACCATAGATGGCAGTACCATTCTTCAATACGGTAACCTTCTCGATGTCGGCAGGATTGATGTTCAGCAACTGGTTGTTGAACATACCTGTCTGAAGTGAAGTGCCGTCATATTGCATGTCCATAGGCACACCATCCAACACGATGAGAGGCTGGGCGTTGGCATTCAGGGAGTTCAGACCACGGATAAACATGGCAGAACCGATGCCAGGAGCACCTGAGCGCTTCACGGTGCGTACATCAGCACCCAATTTCTCGCCGATGAGGTCTTCTATAGAAGTCTGTGTACTTACCTGTGCTTTCAGGCTTGCCTCGTTGCCCAACTTCGTACCATTGGTGTACATCTCGTTGAACTTGTCGCTGAGCATCTTTGCCTGAATGTTGTTGACACCTGCGATAGATACCTGCTGGCTTGCATATTGTGAGGTAAACAGATAAAGCGAGGTGGTGAAGGTAGGCACCTTGATCGTGAAGGTACCGTCCTCGTTGGTCATGGCAGCATAGCGAGCATTTCCAAGTGCCTGGATCTGCACACCGCTAAGAGGCTTGCCGGTGGCAGCATCGTAGATGGTACCAGATACCTCTTTCATCGGATAGTTTGGCTGCTTTTTGTTTACCGTTTCCTTCGCTCTCTTTTCGGCGTTGTCGGTTGTCTCTTGGGCATTGATTTCAGCAGCTACTGCCATCAAGCCCATTATAGCCAATATTCTGAAATTTATCATTGTCTTCAATTGTTGAGTTCGTGTTATTAATAGGTGTATGAATTGAGATCCCAGAAGATTTCTGGCATTTCATCTTTATATTCTTCACCACTTTCTCCGTTCAATGCTTTCTGAGCCTGATAGTACTTCACGGCTTCCATAGGAACTAAGGTGATGCCTGCGATGCGCAGTACTGCACTCTGGTTTTTGACTGCACGGTCTCCACTACGTATGTTGAATACTGGATATGCTGCAGGGTCTGTGAAGTTGCTCAGGTTGCGGTAGCAGAATGATGGATTGAATACACCCATGAATTTGCTCACAATCTTGGATTTCTCGTTCGTACCATAGTCGAATACTACTGATGCTTGGTTGGAAGAAACGTTGAAGTCTTTCTTCAATGGTACAGGAGAAAATCTGGTCAGTGTTCCACCCGCAGCATCGTTCTGGAACGAACGTACCTGGAGCTTCTGTGAGGTTACCTCTGCTTCTTCATTGGTGATGTTGGCAGGTACCATTGTCAGATATACGGCGTATGGAGTGTACCACATTTCCGGTATATAGAAGTAAACCTCTGGCACTGCACCCAGGTTGGATGTTACCTCATAATACTGGTTGGCGTGCATGGATCCTTCTACATTCTTATTTCTGTTGTCGCTGCTTACTGCTACGTTCTGGTTGATGGATACTTTATCCACTGCTGCCTGGAAATTACCGTTCTGTGCTCTCAGGTGGATGATAGGGCACCAGCTGTCCCAAGGCTTTACGCGGAGTGAATCTGTAATCCATGCGTTACCGTTGCTCATCACTTTCTTCTCTGCATTCACAAACAGATCCTTGGCATCATAGACCAAACGGCTGTTCTCACTGTTGTAGTTCAAGGTGTTGCAGATTACGTCGCCTGTTGTACTCTTGATGGAGTCGGTAGCTCCAGTAGGAATATCACCCTTCTGGAAAGCAGGGTTGATGGTGTGACTGTAAATCAGAGGTCTCAGGATAGATGTTGTAGTATATAATTCTGTCAGACTATCTGCATCTAAGGTTACGGCACCAGCCTGATTGTATTCCAATACGCCTGTCTTATCGTTGTTCTTCACGGTGAAAGGCTTGATGGATTTCGGATACTTATAATAAGACTTTACTTTATCATAAGCCGCTTTCCATGCCTTGTCTGTAGGAACAATCATGGTATAGGTACTGTCCTCTGTGGTCAGTTTGGAGTTCAGGTAGATGAACATCTTGTTGCTCTCTACATATACGGTATCAAGATAGGTCATTGCTCCATCCTTGATAGGACCCTCGATACTGTTCTCCTTGTCGATTTCGCGCTTCATGGCACTCTTGTAGAGCTGGGCAAGACTGGTTGTGTTCTCATTGCGCAGGAACTCTTCATAGAAGTTAGGGCGGAAGTCCATGTAACTGCTCATCAGATGTATGATACCGTTCTTGCCTAACATGTTTGTGCTGTCGAGTGCGATATTGCCCAATGTATAGCGTCCATTGCCTTGGAATGCCATTACCTTCTTGTTGAGCAGGTGGACACGCTCATTGATCTCACCAGTAGCTCTATGGTAACCGCGGGCGATATGGTTGTTGAGGAATTCTGCCTTCAGCAAGCTGTCGCTCATGGCATTGTATTTCTCAAAGTCGAAAGCGTCGTTGCTTGGTGCCCATACGGTGTAGCTCTGGTTGGTGGACAAAGCCTTGTCGTAACCTACCTTTTCCATCAGTGCTGCAAAGTTGCTGAGCTTTGGGTTGTTGCTGATTTGCTCCCACAGTGTCTTGTCTGATGCACCGGAGCCGTCAGTAGTTACGTCATAATGGTCATCCCAGTCGGTGCAGCTCTGGAAACCCAAAGCTGCTACTGCTGTCATTATTATATATTTTACTTTCATATCTTTTGTATTTCTATGTTTGTTTTCTTGTTAGAATACATCCTCTGTCAGAGTAGGGTGGTTATACACGCTTACTGGAACTATTTCGATGTAGTCAAGCTCAAACTCAGCTTCTGTATTCTCTGGCATGGCTGTCTTGCAGCGGAACCAGTTGTCCTCACCTTGTTTGAAGAACTGTTTGGTTACGACACGGCGAATATGTGGCTGACGGCTGATGTTCGTACGGGCTGTACCCTCAGCTCCCTTCTTGTAATTACTGAAGTAGTTAGGACCTCTCATCCATCCACGGTTATGCATTGACTTGTCGGTCGCTGCACCTAAGTCGCCGTCCTTGTCTGGGTCTGTCCAGCCGATGGTAGTTGACTCGATGCCCTCTCGCTGGTCGAGTGGAATATCGCAGGTAGTCATCTTGGAACGGTCTGAAGAGTGACCTAAAGAGAACTGTACCATCGTACGGTGTCCGGTGATTACATAGCCGAAGCGCAATTCGTAGGTACCGTCTTTTGGAACTGGTGGCAACTTGATGGCAAAGTCGTAGGCTCCTCTTACGAACAACTCGTCGCCCTGATAGTCCAACCAGCAATCCCAGTCTTTGATAAAACCGTTGTTACCGGTCTTTGCTTCGTCCTTGGTCAGATAATATACACGGGATGACTCACCGTTGTAGATAACCATGTTCTCAAAATAACCTTCTGGGATACGGATGGCACCAATCTTGCGGTCGTTGCGACCGTATCTTGAAGAAAGCTCCTGATATGAATAACCTCTGATCTGATTGGTCATACTTTCATCAAACAATGACATGAACTCGAAACGCATACGCTCGTTGAGTACATTGTTTGGTACTTTTTTCTCGTAGCGTAGAATGCCATTGATAGGATGAATCCAGCCATTGGAAGCCTGGCGGGAGAGTGCTGAACCGCCAGCTACTTGGATACCATCTTCTACAGGTGTATTTGCAGTTTTATATGCATCCTTAGAGTTGGCACCCGGTGTGCTGGTCAATGTAGGATTGTTCAATACACGGTTGATCCAGATTGAACTGACGGCACCGTTTTCCTTTACACCTGTCAGCTTGAACATGGTGTATGGCAATAAGGTACGTACATATTCATATACATCTGCATATTCCAACTCGTTGTATGAGTAAACCAACTTATCCATAGAAAGTGAATATTTCAGGATGTGGTAGCGGAGGAACATGTTCAATGTATTCCACTGATTGGTATAGTCGGTACCTGTGCTGATCTTGATTTCTGGATGATCTTCCAGGTAGCTGTACCAGGAAGCGCAATCTTTGTACCACTCGTTAGCCTTGGCTGCCAACTCTTTCCAGTTGGTAATACCTTTATTCTGGAGTACCTTGTCGGTCTCTGCAAATACGGTGAATCCCACCTTGCAGGTTGTAGGATACTCTGCAAAAGGATATTTGGTTTCTGGATCGATGGTAAACCAGTTGATACCGTTGGTACGGATATGCTCCTTCAACACCTCATCCAGACCCGTCTGCTTCAAGGCATCGCACCAGATACTATAGATACCCATGTTCTCCATTTCGTCTATAATATAATTGGTAGAGCGGTAGAAGAGTTTGTCGATGGTATGAACCACACCGTTTTCCACCTCGTGGTCTTTGTTGATGATCTTGGTGGTTCCATCGATGGTGATGTCGTCACCCACACGCTTTGGTGAGTGAGTGTTACCGCCCATCATGGTGATGTCCGAACCTGCCAGCAAATCATTGCTCGTCTTCTTCAGACCCGTAAGGTGTGCCTCTACGATATCTTTGCAGAGTGAGTCACGTTTCTCGGACTTCCAAAGGCGATCTATCGTGTTTCCCTCACTTACATCACCTGTATAGAGTCCATTGTGATTTGCTGACTTCTTATCATCCCACAATTCTTGGATATATTCTTTTACCGCCTCGTTGGTTGGAGCGAAGCAGGTATAGGTTCCGTATGCAGACAAGCGGTCTGACAAACCAGCATACTCTGTTATCTTTGCGAAATCCGAAAGAGTGGAATCGCTTCGCAAGTAGTCGGTGATGGTTTCACCGGTGAAAGTATAGAGGTTGCTTTCATCTATTTGCTCGGAGCATGAAGTGAAGGCGAGTGCACCGAATGCTACACCTGCTACCATGCCACCTATCTTATGAATGAACTTTGTCATAAAGCTATACTTAATTATGAATTTCTTGAATGTTATTCTTCTGTTCTCTCAGAACTTTGTGTCTCTACCCAAACAGGATTCTGGTGAATCAGCTTGTTGGTCTTGGTCTCACTGTTCAGGATAGGCCAGTAGAGATGTCCCTCGTTTTTAAACTTGTATAGGTTTGTACTATATTTGGTAGCGAGGATGTCCTTGAAATTGTTGCCCTTGTTGGCAAGACTTGGCAGATTACTGCCGTTAGGATCTATCTCGTAGAGCGTCTTGGTAGGATCTACACCCGTCATGTGGCGGTAACAGTAGCGCACCAGGTCAAACCAGCGCTTACCTTCATAGCAGAGCTCGCGTCCTCTTTCCTGGAGGCAAAGCAATTCCATCTTGTCAGCCTTGTTGTAGTTGTCTTGATAAACCAAGGTGTCCTTGAGTGCCGTCGTACTGATAGAACGCTGGTTCACAGCCTGGATCAGGGCAAATGGATTCTTCAGTTTGTTGGTTTCTGTACCTGCTAATTGAATCTGAGCCTCTGCCTTCATCAGCATGACGTCTGTGATGCGGTAGATGATCCAGTTCTGGTCGAACTTGTCGAAGTCACGGAGTGGTTGGATATAGATACTACCTTTCTTTCGGGTTGGAATGTCGTAAATGGCATTTTCTTTGTTCATCATCTTCTTCACCTCATAAGAAGAGTAGTTGTCATCATTCACACCATAGCTGCTGTTGTAGAAGCGGTAGTCGTTTTCAGACTGGAAGTATGTTGCCGTAGAAGCACTCTTGGTTGCTGGAGATGGATTGTCGCCGATGGCACCACCCACTGTAGATGTACCTACCATCATACCGTAGCCAGACTCCTGCTTCTCCCACTTTAAGTAACTCTTGCACAGTAGGGTGTTTGAGTTCTTCTCTCCGTCAAACTGAAGTTCGAGGACGCTTTCAGAGGAGTTACCTCTTACGAAGTTATAGTAGTCAGCCCACAGACCTTTATATAAGTAGTACTGCTGTCTGCTGTTGCGGTAAACTGACTCCTGGCTGGTGCCCTTGATGTTAGCCTCGAAATAGTTTCTGTGGGAGTTGATGACCTTGTCTGCATGGTCAATACATGCCTGATAATACTCTTGGCTCTTGGCAGCATCTGTACCGCTCCAGAGAGAAGCTCTCCAGAGATATACGTCTGCGAGAATGGCATTGATGGCATCCTTGCTGAGGAAACCGGTTGTTCGCCAGTCGCCATCTCCGAAGATACCGTAATTATAACAACCCTTCTCAGCCTCTTCCAGGTCTTCGATACAGAGCTGGAGGGTAGAATCTGGTGCCAGCTGGCCGTCCAACTTCATGTCGTCTGTATTTTCGTATGCCTTTGTCACGTAAGGAATATCGCGGAAGGCACGAACCAGATAGAAGTGGCAGAGGGCACGCAAACCTAACATCTGGGCACGGGCTGTCTGGTAGTCACCCTCGGTGAACTCAGGGTCTTTCTCCATCACCTCTGGGGCATGAGCCAATACGATGTTACAGGTATTGATGACATTATAGAAACATGCCCATGAGTTGTAACCGCTACTTGGGTATAAATCTCCTTTGGAAATATCATCCAATGTAGTGTTTTTCAGTGAAGGATGTTTCTTCAACTCGTCTGAGCGGTAGTCACCCCACATAATCATTCTTTCTATGATTCCTCCATTAATCATGGCGGTGTAAGCGCCAGTTACCACCTGTGTGACATCATCTTTGGTCTGCCAGAAGTTCTCGCCGATTGTCTTGTCGGTAGGATAGATGGTCAGGAAGTCATTGCATGAGCTAAGCGACAGCATACCTAAGGCTGCGACGGCAAAACTCTTGACGATATTGTTTATTTTATTTTTCATTGTTAGTCTCTGTTTTTGTGTTGGATTAAATTCCGATTCTCATGCGGAGGGTGAACGATTTGCTTCGTGGTGTCTGTGAACTGTCTGAAGCAAAGTTCCAACCGTTGTTTGCATGCTCTGGGTCTGTACCGCTATATTTGCTCCAAACGAAGATGTTCTGACCGCTCAAGTCGAATCGCAAGGTATTCAGACCTACGCTCTTGAGGAACTTCTTTGGAACATCGTAGCTCAGACTGACGTAGCTGAAACGCAGGAATGAGGCATCCTCCACGTAGCGGTCGCTACCGAGCCAGTTGTAACCGTAGTTGTAGAGTGCGCGTGGAATTTCTGTCATGTCACCGTTCTTGCGCCAGCGCCAGTTTACGGCTGTACTCTGGTTGGTGGTGTCATACATCTTTTCTACACCCATTCGTGCAAAGTTTACAACCTTGAAACCGGTACGGTAAACGAAGTTGGTACGCAATGACCAGTTACCATAACGGAAGGTGAAACCGAAACCTCCTGAGAACTTAGGATTTGAGTTGCCCAAATAGACCATATCCAATGAATTGATGGTACCGTCATGGTTGACATCTTCGTAAATCACATCACCACCGTCAAACTTGTAGGTCTCACCACCGTCCTTGGAGTTGTAGGTCATGCGCAAAGGCTTACCGTCGGCACCTGTAATCACCTTGCCGTCTCTGTTCAGGGCGATAGGAGCTGTCTTGCCAGCTGGCAGGAAGCGGTTGTTGAGGTAATCCACGAGGTCGTTGTTGTCTCTGATCATGATCTTCTCGTTGCCCTCCATGACATAACCCTGGCGACGTAAGTTCTCCAGATAGTCATAGGAGTACTGATATACGCCCTTGTGGCGCAAACCGAAGATAGAACCTAAGGCATTACCCACCTGGATACGCTTGAAGTATTTACCGCGGCTATCTGCAGACCAGTCCTCGTTGATACCATCGAGTACGGTCTGATCCATCTCTGTGATCTTGTTGAAGTTCTGTGCCACGTTGAAGCTGGCATCCATTGAGAATTTACCTGCCTTGATGAACTTCTTGGCGGTGATGTTGAATTCCCAACCCTTGTTCTCCATAGAACCGATGTTCTTCCATGCCAAAGTGGTATAACCGGTCTGTGAAGAAATGGCAACACCTGGGTTCAGCAAGTCTTTCGTCTTCTTATAATAGTAGTTGAAGTCAGCCTCAATCATGTCGTCGAAGAGTCCTAAATTGGCACCTAAGTTCCATGAGGTGGTCTTCTCCCATTTCAGGTCGCTGAGCTGCAGTCCATCTACACGGGTAGAAGGAAGCAGGGTATTGCCGTTACCATACTGGCTGCCGGCTGCATATTTCGCATACTGCAGATACTCGCTGCTTGGAGTTCTACCGTTCACACCCCATGATGGGCGGAATGCCAACATAGAGAGCACCTTGCGAGACCATTTCATCCAAGGCTCGTCGCTGATGTTCCAGCGGACTGACATACCTGGGAAATAACCCCACTTGTTGTTGTCACCGAAACGGGTTGTACCGTCGGCACGTACTGTAAAGTCGGCATTGTAACGACCCTTGTAAGACAAGTGTGTAGAGAATACGCCTGCCATGCTGCGCCACTCACCATTGCTGGTGGACATGTTGGAGATTTCGGCAGGAAGGGTAGGAGATTGTGCACCCAATGGCAACTTGCGCTCACTTACGTTCTGACCATAGCTGGTACCAGAAGTCAACTCCCAACGACCCAACATCATCCAGGCTATATCTTCATTCTTGAACTTAGGAGTGAAGATCAGCTGGTGACGGGTCTGGAACTGGAATGAGTTGTAGTCATCCATTGTATAGAGGTTGTAGCTATTATCCTTCCAACCATTTGTGCTCAACGAACCTGGGCAATAGGTAGGATTACTCTTGGAGAAGATATCCAGATAAACCTGACCCTCGTAGTCGAGACGGGTCTTGTGGTCGTCATTGCCTAAGAAATAGTAGTTGATGCGGAAGTCAGGAGTGATACGGTAGGTACTCTCGTTGTTCCATGCCAAGTTGGCGATAGCCACAGGGTTACCGATATCGCGTACTGACTTCAACTGGAGAGAAGAAGTACCGCTGATGGATGAACCATATTCGTCCTTTTCTGCTGAAGGCAACATGATGTAGTACTCGTTGGTGTCGATGCCGTTACCATCCTCACGGTAGATACTCATGTTAGGAGCCATGGAGAGCGCCTTGCCCAAAATGTTGGCATAGCTCTTCTGGTTCTTGGTATAAGTCAATGGGAACTCGGTGGTGAACTTCAGTTTGTCACTCACGTAGTATTCCAGGTTCAAACGGGTAGAGAAACGGTTCAATACCTGCTTGATGATGGTACCGGTCTGGTGGTCATAGTTGGCAGAGATACGGAACACGGCCTTTTCACCACCACCCGAGATGGTGAGTCCGTGGCTCTGGTTCCAACCGGTCTGAGTTACTGCCTTCACCCAGTCTGTATTGTCGTTCCAGTTGTTGTACTCAGCCCAACTCTTGTTGTAGTTCAACTCATTGATGTTGGTGGTAGCAGAAGGATTCTGTGTAGGGTTGTAGAGTTCCTCCTTCATCAGCATGGTATATTCATCACCCGAGAGGAGGTTGTAACCCTTAGGCTGCCAGTTGCCCTGAAGTGAGAAGTTGTAGTCGATACGGATCTTACCGCGCTTACCGCGCTTGGTCTTGATACTGATGACACCATTGGCACCACGGGCACCCCAGATAGCGGTAGCAGCGGCATCCTTCATGATGTCGATGCTCTCGATATCGTTCACGTTGATGGAAAGCAAAGAGCTGTAGGTCTCCTCTGTTGCGGTTGACCAGTCTGTATCCTTGGCATCTGGCACGTCCATGATGTTGCCGTTGACAACGATCAGAGGTTCTGAAGAACCGTTGATGGTGGTTACACCACGCATACGCATGGTAGTACCGGCACCGAGGTTACCGGAGTTGGCTACGATGTCGAGACCGGCAATCTGACCCTGCAATGCCTCATCGGCACTGGTGAAGGCAAGACCATCCACGATTTCCATATTCATGGTCTGGGTAGCAACAGATACCTCGTCCTTAGGGATGCTCAAACCATCACCACGGAAACGCTGCTTGGCAGTTACGGTGACTGTTCCCAACTCGTTGGCGTCCTTGAGCTGTACCTGGAAATTGGTCTGCGAACCGATGACCTGTGAAAAGGTCTTGTATCCTACGTAGCTGACAACTAACTTATTCTTCGGGTTCTTGATAGCTAACTGGAAGTTACCATTCACGTCGGTAATCGTAGCGTTCACGTTACGGTTGTTGGCATCTTTCTCTATCACATTACAGCCGATGACAGGACCGAACTCATCAGATACGGTACCTGAGATACGGTGGTCTTGAGCAGAGATTGTCATAGCGCTGCATAAGGCACCTACGGTTATGTATGTTCTTATATTGTTCATTGTGTTATAAGCTTGGTTGTGAAATTATTTGTAGAACTTGATTCCATGCTTCTGTGCATAGTATAGGTTCTTGAGATTCTTCAGGCGTGCCTGGTTGGCTTCAGGGGTATTGCTGGCGAAACCGTCGTCGTAACGTTTGCTCCTGCTGAAGCAGAGAGGCTTTGAAATCTCATGGATGGCTGTGAATGAGGATGTTTCTATAGCACCACTCTTGAAGATGTAGTCACGAGCCATGAAGTTGACCAACTTGTCGCCATTTGCATTGATGATGACTGGGTCGTCACCGCCTTCGTCAGTTACATACAACTTGCCGCTGCCGCCCTTGACTTTGAGTCGTTTGTAGGCAGAACCGATGGTGCAGGAGGTCATGTATGATCTGTTGCCGTTTTCTACTTCCTGTGCATCTCCGTAGTCGATGGTGTTGTCGGCATAGAGTGCGAAGTCCTGGAAGTGATAGCGGATGAAGTTTCTGATAGCTTCTGCCATCTTCAGTGCCTTAGCCTTGGCAGCCTCGTCATTTGCTGAAGCTTTGTCCATTACTTCCTGTACCTGCTCCCAGGTAGGGAGACCATGTTTGAATGCCAAGGTCATGGCTTCATTGTCTGGTGCATACAGGGTGTAGTTGTAGGTGTTGTAGAAGTTGACGTTCTGGTCGAGACAGTCGTACTTCTTGTTTTCTGTTGTATTGCTGGCAAAGACATCGCTGAATACGGTAAACTGCTTCTGTTCGTCTTTATCCATACCGATGCTGGTCAGCAGATTGCTCAGATTGGCTGGTGTACACAGATCCAGGAATTTAGAGAACTGGCTGTTGTCGTTGAGGCAACCATATACGCTAATCTGAGGTGCCTGGATGAGGTGGTCGATGACAAATGCCTTACCATTGCTGTAGCTGGTAGCTTCCTTGATTTCTGAAACTGGATAGCTGTAGGTACTGCCTGCAATACCATTAATCTGTCCACCGCTTACTACGTTTCCGCCGATGTGACCTCCGTGGATGGCAATCTCACCGCCATGCTTGGTCTTGTAGTATTTATTGGTTACACCTATGTTGTCCTTGGAAACGGACTGTGAAAGTGATACGGTATGATAGTTCAGAATGTCAATCAAGCGGTCGGTAACTGCGCCCAACTGAACGATTGTTGAGTCTGAACTGATAGAACCTGTAGCTGGATTGTATTTGAATGCAGATACAGAGATATTCTTGTCCTTATGCACATCTTTATAATAGAAGTGGAGTACGCGAGGACCATCCTTGTAGTTCTTACCTAATGATACTGGATCTACATAATACATGTCGAAAGCTCTATTGCTTGGCAGGAACATCGCATAGTTGGCTGAGCTGGCACGCAGGTAGGCATAGTAGTTTACCTTCAGCATGTCCTTGTCCTGGATAGCCCAGTTGATCACACCTAAGTCTCTTGCCTTGCGGAGCAACGCTGGTGTAGATACGATATTATATGAAATAGGTGGAATCACTCGGTTGAGCATGTAGATGGCACCATTGTTGGCGATACGTACATCGTAGGCATTCTCTTTCTTGATGACATCTTTCAATGTGAGTCCGATTGGGTCACTCGCCTCGTCCATGATGGTACCGAACTTGCTTGGTACTGACTGTACGAAGGATGCGTTCATCATATTGTTGACGAATGAGCGGATGATGTTAGCAGGAATACTGTCTAAGTTCTCGCCGAAATTCTCCTTGGTGAGAGGCTTCTTGGCATAAAGTCCAAGAATGTTGTAACCACCATTGGATGGATTGAGGAAATAGTCTTCTACTGCTTCATCATCAGGAACGAACATCGCACCCATATCGGCGAGCATCGTGCCGTATGTGCTGTAATACTGGTTCCATCCCGGGTCGAAGTTGAGAAGCATATCCTGTGCCAATGCCACCTGCTTTGGATCTCTCTGAAGAGCAACTGCTCCCTGAGAGCGCTCGCTGAAATAGCGCCACTGGAAAATGGAGTCAATCATTGGCTTGCCATTGAGGAGGGCATTGTCATTATAGTTTAATGTGGTCTGGGCATCATAGTATGGAGCACAGAAACGGTCGAGCATGCGGTTGAACCACTTGGTATCCTTGCTCTCTCTGATCATCTGTGCCATGTTGCCTGGAGGTACGATGACACCGTCAGTCTGGTTTACATAACCGTTTTGACAGGTTACGTCCTTAGCTATAATCTTGTTCTTGAAGATAAAGGTACCACCCGACTCGTATGGTCTTCCTGTGATGGCAGCAAAGTCTTCGCTGTTGATACCATTGTTGAGCATCTGCTCCTGGGTAAAATGAACCATCATAGGACGGGTGTTGTCCATTACTACGTCGATTCCACCTTTTATATAAGGAGTCCAATAAGAGTTGTTGGCTGGCAACTCAGAAGCCCATACATGATAGATGGTGTCGGTAGCGTTGGCAGAGGTCTGGTGTTTCATGGCAATGCCTCGGGTAACAGAACTGTTGGAACTTTCCACATTGGAAAGCATTTCCGTCAGGATGGCATTGTCAAGGATAGAAGTGTAGAACAGTTGTTTCTTCATGGACTCTGTCAAGTCTTCATACGACTTGGCGTTCCATTTGTTGTTCTTGAAGAACTCGTTGAATGCAGAGTCGTTAGCTGCAAACACAGTCTTTGAACCTGTTTTTGACATGACCTCCTTGTATCCAAGGTCATCAATCAGGCGAAGATAGGTTTTGAATGTACCATGAAGACTACTGGCTTCACTTGGATTTTCCAGCTCTTCATAGATACTCTTACCCAAATTCGTCGGGATGTTGCCCTTGTCGTCGAGGTCGTAAGAGTCAGTACATGCATAGAAGCCTGAGATGGCTAAAGTAGCGCATATACCGAGCATCGCATGACGCGATTGATTGATAAAGCGGTTGCTCATGTTATTGTTTATTTTGTTGTTTAGAAGTTTCAATGTGTTGATGTTTAGATTTCTCCTTTTAACAGTTATTTGCTATCTTAAACGAAATTTATTCTGCAAATAGCGCCCTCCGATGGTGCTTGTGCTGGCGAAAAATGCCACGCTTTTCCGGATATTTGGAATAGGTTCAGTTTCATTTCGATTGAATCAAATTTTGTTGTTAGGATACTTTCGTTAGTTATTTTGGGTGCAAAGATAGTAATACTTTAATTAAATAATGCTATTTTTATTGAAAAATCTCTCCGCGTTAACGAAGATTAACTAAGTGTTTTGTTTAACTCTTGAATTTTCTTGTTACCTTTTTGGAACAATAAGCGTTAAAATTACACTATTATATAATGTATATTCCTGCTTTTATGTAGTTTTCACACCCATTTTGGTTAAATAATCTAAAAACTAAGCATTTTTTTCGCTTAAAAACTTGTATGTTACGGTTAAATTACTAATTTTGCAACCAGATAAAACTTTAATTAAATGAAGCTAATAACTTCATCAACCTATTAAACCAAAAAAATAACGCATGGACAAACGTTTACTTTATTCAGCAGTTTTGGTTGCTTCATTAAGCACCAATTATGCACAAGCTCAGGTGAATGATCCTGTTCTTCCAGATCCAGTACAGTTGAAACTGGATGGTACTGATACCGTAGCTATCAAGAATATCTTGGCAGACCAGTGGCTTACCAATGGTAATGCTTATGGAACCCAGACAAGTTT
>OQWE01000071.1_pt1 | contig 29994 bp, 25 predicted proteins | sample 1691591 | NCBI WGS metagenome assembly OQWE01 (sample SAMN03418265, study PRJEB22391) | human gut metagenome | biome: human-gut; feature: organic feature; material: feces | host: Homo sapiens | place: Tanzania | collected 2013-01
CTCCGCCAGAAAAGTATCTGCGGAATGCAAAGGGTGTTGCATTCCGCAGGCTACTCGAGATAGGTGGTTTTAAATGAAGAATGATTGCATGGCAGCAAACCCGCCGATATGCTTGCCAAATATCATGTTTGGTTACAATTGCTGTTTTACGAATAAAATTTTGTTTCAGTCATCCCGCCGCACTTATGCCAGATGCTTCGGGAAGATACAAAGTATCCTTGGTTTTGATGAAAGTTGGTTGTGTGAATCCTCCAGCGCAGATTATGCCTTCGGGGTATAGGTGCCCTCGCGCAGATAAGCCTGCAGCTGGTCGTGCGTCATGTGGTCGATGTCGAGGTAATCCAGCGTCCACTTAGAGTCTCCTGCCAGATCGCGCTTGAGCATGGTGGATGCCAGCAGAATCATGGAGTCGATAATCGGAGTCGGAACGTTGTACTTCTTGCCGAGCTGGCTCATCAGATAGCAGCCAACCGGAACGTCCTCGGTGATGTAACGGTTTTCCAGATCGAACGGACCGTCGCCCCAGAAGTTCTGGTAGTTTTCTTCATACGGTACTGCGAAGTCCGGACCCATGTATTCCTTGCCGTACATCGTGGTGCGGGAGAAGAAGTCCTCATAGTTCACCGTGCACAGACCAACTTCCATAGCCTTAGCCAGTGCCTTTTCTTCCTCCCAGAACTTTGCCTGAACCTCAGCGATTGCCGGACAAGCGCCGAATGCGTACAGAGAGTAGTTTGCCTTGTTCTGACCCAGAACCGTGTCAAAGTTCTGCATGGTGGAAACTGCCAGTACCGTGCCCGGAACATGAATAACCGGATTTACGTTGGACAGGTTGATGTCGAGTACGGTGTTGCCTTCTACGAAGCCGTGGTGGAACTCTTCTCCCTTCTTGGAGATGGTAACTTCGCCCTCCGCGTCAATGATTGCGCCGAATGCCGGAATGTAGTAAGCGGAAGCCATGAATCTGTCGTTGTCCTTCATCGGCAGCGCACAGCCGCGGATGGTAGTGATACGGTCCTCTACCTTGCATTCGTTGGTGACAACGCCGCCGCGGCGTACCACGCGGATGCCGTACGGAGCGGTGTACCATGCGCCGACAACAACGTCCTTGGTGCAGCCCATCTCACGCATCAGCTTGCGGAATACGAAGGTGCCGCAGTTATCCGGCAGGATGTGAATAACCTGACCGTCTTCCAGCAGCGGAATCAGTTCACGGAAGATTGCCTCATGACCCAGAGCAACAGCGGCAACGATGATGATGCCTGCGCCCTTGACAGCCTTTGCCAGATCGTCGGTAGCCAGAGCGACGTGTGCGATGCCTCTGCGCTGGTAGCCGAAAAAGCTGAACTGGTTGCCGCTCAGGGTGATACCGGTCTTTTCAATGTTGAGGAAATTGGTCTTAGCAAATCTCGGCTGATCCCACAGGCGAACTTCCTTACCTGCCAGTGCACAGTCAGCAGCCATCGTCTTGCCTACAGCACCGCCGCCCAGAACTGCGATCGGCATGTCCTTCAGATAACTCATATCCATTTTTAGGTTCCTCCTTCAATGTACAGCCGGAAATTCCGGCTTACCTACAACAATACAATTTTGCAATGATCGGGGGCGCTCTCTTTCGTTGACCCTTGGTCATTGACCTGAGGTCATTATACTTTTCAGTCCGCCAATTGTAAAGATGTAATTTCCCACAAAAAAACGCAAACTTTCTTGTGCATATCAACAAATACGCTTGCTTTGATTGCGTGTTTCCCGTAAAAAGCACCAAAAAACAGCCTTCCAATACGGATTGTGTTCCGTATCGGAAGGCTGTTCCATTTCTCAGGTATTATTTGCCGTTTGCGTCGCACACCATGCCCTTGGCGGTAATGCGGATGGCATTGACCATCATTTCGGCAAGGCTGCGGTCTCTATCATCGAAGCACCAGAGTACTTCAATGCCGATCATCGTGGACAGCAAAATCTTGACATAGCTGTCGCTGTCGGTCTCATTATCCAGCACGCCCTCTTGCTTTCCGTGCTCGACGATTTGGTACAGACATTTGTACAGCTCTCGGTCTTTGTTGTAAAACAAATTTTCGTCTGTGTTGAAGTAATTGGAGATAATCGCGCGGATAATGCCCTTGCCGCGTTTTTCATATTCCTCATAGCAGCATCCCACAAAGCACGGGAGCGTATCGAGGAAATCCCGACCCTGTATCTTTTGATAGGCTTCCTTGTACAGCTTGTCCGAGCGTTCAAACGTATAGAACACCAACGCCTCCTTGGATTCAAAGTGCGTGTAAAACGAGCCCTTTGCCACATTGGCAGCGGTCGTGATGTCCTCTATGTTGACATTGTTAAAGCCTTTTTTATTGATTTCTTCTATTGCCGCTTTGTAAATCTTGTTTTTGGTCTCCATTGCCTGCAGCTGCCGCTTGGTCGGCTTCACCGCGATGGTCTTTGCTGCCCGCACGGATTTCTTTTTCCCCGTTTCCGTGTTGCCTTTCAAAGCGTATCACCTCTTTCCTTTTTATATCAAAATATCATATTTTTATCCGTTTTGAATGGTATTACCAATATACACCCTGTTTCTGTCGATGTCAACTAAGATTTTTTCCCGCTTTTTCTCTCTCCCGCGCGAAATGTGCATCTTGCACAATCAAAGCGAAAATATTTTGTCCGCTTTGTAGAAAAGATAATTTACGCATTGACATTAAAACGGCAAATCAGTATAATGCAGGCATCGAAACGTTGACTGAGAGTCAATGAATTACAGTCAGCTTAAATACCTTTTGTAATCAATATTGAATCCTGTTTGATTTTAGGAGATGAATTGTATGTCTAAGAAAATCGAAATCATGGACGGCAACCAGGCTGCTGCGTACGTTTCCTACGCATTTACCGAGGTTGCGGGCATCTACCCGATCACACCGTCCTCTCCGATGGCTGAGCACGTAGATGAGTGGGCAGCAAACGGCAAAAAAAATCTGTTCGGCCAGCCGGTACACGTTGTGGAAATGCAGTCGGAAGGCGGCGCATCCGGTACCGTGCACGGCTCTCTCCAGTCCGGCGCTCTGACCACCACCTACACGGCATCACAGGGTCTGCTGCTCATGATTCCGAACATGTACAAAATCGCAGGCGAAATGCTTCCGGGCGTGTTCCATGTCTCCGCCCGCACGCTGTCTGCGCATGCACTGTCTATCTTCGGTGACCATTCCGACGTCATGGCAGTCCGCAACACCGGCTTTGCTATGCTGGCTTCTTCCTCCCCGCAGGAAGTTATGGATTTGGGCGCCGTTGCGCATTTGACTGCCATCGACCAGCGCATGGCGTTCCTGCACTTCTTCGACGGCTTCCGCACGTCTCACGAAATTCAGAAGATTGAAGCGCTGGACTACGAAGATCTGCGCCCGCTGGTGAATATGGATTCCCTCAAGGCATTCCGCAAGCATGCGCTGAATCCGGAGCATCCGGCAACCCGCGGCACCACCGTAAATCCGGACATCTTTTTCCAGTGCCGTGAAGCATGCAACACCAAGGTTGCCGCCATTCCGGACGCGGTTGAGCATTACATGAATGAAATCGGCAAGATTACCGGCCGCCCGCACAAGCTGTTTGACTACTACGGCGCAGAGGACGCAGAGCGCGTCATCATTCTGATGGGTTCCGGCGCAGAAACCGCCACCGAAGCGGTTGATTTCCTGCTGAGCAAGGGCGAAAAAATCGGTATGATTAACGTCCACCTGTACCGTCCGTTCTCTCCGAAGCACTTCTTCCAGGCTCTGCCAAAGTCCGTCAAGAAAATCGCGGTACTCGACCGCACCAAGGAGCCGGGCGCCATGGGCGAGCCGCTGTATCAGGACATTTGCTCCATCTTCAAGGAAATCGGCAGCGGTATTCCGATTGTCGGCGGCCGTTACGGTCTGTCCTCCAAGGACACCACGCCGGGTCAGATTGTTTCTGTCTTTGAAAACCTCAAGCAGGACAAGCCGAAGAACAATTTCACCATTGGCATCGTGGATGATGTCACCCACACCTCTCTGCCGCGCGTAGAAGAACCGAAGCTGTCCACAGAAGGTCTGACCTCCGCCGTATTCTGGGGCATGGGTTCTGACGGCACGGTAGGCGCAAACAAAAACTCCATCAAAATCATCGGTCATGCGACAGACCTGTACTGTCAGGCATACTTTGTATACGACTCCAAAAAGTCCGGCGGCCTGACACAGTCTCATCTGCGTTTCGGCAAAAATCCGATTCGCTCTCCGTATCTGGTAACCGCCGCAGACTTTGTCGCATGTCACAATCCGTCTTACGTTCATCAGTATGACATGGTTGCCGGACTCAAGGAAGGCGGTACCTTCCTGCTCAACTGCCAGTGGTCGGCAGACGAACTGGATGCACAGCTGCCAGCTTCCATGAAGCGTGCTCTGTATGAGAAAAAGGCAAAGCTGTATATCATCAACGCCATTGACATCGCGCGCGGCTTGGGTCTGGGCAACCGCACCAATACCATTCTGCAGGCATCCTTCTTCAACCTGACCGGCGTGATTCCGATTGAGCAGGCAGTTACCGAAATGAAGGAAGCGATTTACAAATCCTACTTCAAGAAGAAGGGTCAGAAGGTCGTTGACATGAACAACGCATCCATCGACCACGGCATCAACGAGCTGGTTGCCGTTGAGATTCCAGCATCTTGGGCTGCCGCAGAGGATGCACCGAAGGAAGAACATGTACCGGAATTCATCAAGGAAATCGTAGCTCCGATGAACCGCCAGCAGGGCGACGCGCTGACGGTTGGTCAGATGATGAAGTATGGTCTGGAGGACGGCACTTGGCCGGCAGGCACTTCTCAGTACGAGAAGCGCGGCGCCGCAGTAGAGGTTCCGCAGTGGGATATGACCGCCTGCATTCAGTGCAACCAGTGTGCATATGTTTGTCCGCACGCGGCAATCCGTCCGATTCTGCTCGACGAGGCAGAAGCTGCAAACAAGCCGGAAGGCTTCGATACCGTCACCGCAAAGGGCGCCGGTCTCGACAAGTACCAGTTCCGTATGCAGGTTTCTCCGTATGACTGCACAGGCTGTAAGAGCTGTGTCAATGTCTGCCCGATGAAGGACAAGGGCGCGCTGTCTCTCGCACCGCTCGCTTCTCAGCTCAAGGAAGCGCCGAACTGGACCTACGCAGTTGACACCGTTACCATCAAGAAGGACGCTGTCAATGCGAAATCCGTCAAGAATTCTCAGTTCGCAAAGCCGTACTTCGAGTTCTCCGGTGCCTGCGCAGGCTGCGGTGAAACGCCGTACATCAAGCTGGTAACCCAGCTGTTCGGTGACCGCATGTATGTTGCAAACGCCTCCGGCTGTTCCTCCGCTTACGTGCGTCGGAAACGGCGCGGGATTCTTCGGAAATGTCATGCTTTTCCAGATAAGCCTTGGCTGCATCGACAGCGATGCCCTGTTCAGCCAGAGATTCTACAGAAGCGAGAACCTGTGTCTTGACGGCCTCCTGACCGAGCAGATAGCCGTATGCGTATTCTGCGTTGTCCTCGAACAGAGACATTGCCCAAGCCGGACCGTTGCCGTTCTTGTCGGTGGTGTTACGGCGGTCTGGATCACGTTCTCGCCTCCGGCAAGAACATCAACGTTCTGGTTCTCGACACCGAAGTATACTCCAACACCGGCGGACAGGCTTCCAAGTCCACCGCAACCGGCGCAATCGCGAAGTTCCAAGCCGGCGGCAAGACCACCAGAAAGAAGGATCTCGGCATGATGGCCATGAGCTACGGCTATGTATATGTCGCTCAGGTTGCCATGGGCGCCGATCAGGCACAGACGCTCAAGGCAATTCGCGAAGCAGAAGCTTACGACGGCCCGTCTCTGGTTATCTGCTACTGCCCGTGCATCGAGCACGGCATGAAGCGCGGCATGGGTCTGTCTCAGGAAGCGGAAAAGGACGCTGTACAGTCCGGTTACTGGCAGCTGTACCGCTACAATCCGGATCTGGCAGAACAGGGCAAGAACCCATTCCAGTTGGATTACTCCAAGGAACCGAACGGTGAGTTCCAGACCTTCATCAAGGGTCAGAACCGCTATGCATCCCTGAAGCTGTCCTTCCCGGAAAAGGCGGACGGTCTGTACGAAAAGGCAGAGGCAGATGCAAAGCATCGCTTTGAAACTTACAAGGAATTGGCTGACGACTAACCGATTCGTTCAAAGAACTTTCTCCAATATCACATCTGGGTGGGCTGTTTTTGCAGCCCACCCAAATGTATCTTTGCTTGCAATTCATAGTTTGTTCCAGTACAATACAGGCAGATGATTCGAAAGGAGTTGCGTATATGGATCTCACGCGCTTACAAAAAAATTTTGAGCTGCACGGTTTCTCCTACCGGTATTTTGAAACGCGCAGCGAAGCCGCTGCCTATCTTGCACAGCAGACAGCCGGCAAATTCGTCTCTTTCGGCGGTTCTATGACGCTGGATGAAATGAATCTGTACGACATCTTAAAGCCGCACGCGGATGTGCGCTGGCACTGGAAGGGTGACGGCTACGTGCAGGATGCAGAAATTTACATCACCTCTGCCAACGCGATCTCTGAGACCGGAGAAGTGGTCAACATTGACGGCGCAGGCAACCGTGTTTCTGCAACTCTGTACGGCCCGAAACAGCTGTTTTTCGTGTGCGGCACCAACAAAATTGCACCGGATCTGTCCTCTGCCATAGAGCGCGCCCAAAACACCGCCGCGCCGAAAAACGCATGGCGTTTATTCGGCAGCACGGACGGCGACGCCGTCTGTGTCAACGCCGAGGATCCGGTTCCTGCCTGTACCAAGGCTGGCGGAGACAAATGCTATCACTGCACGGCACCGAACAGCATTTGCCGCGCCATTGTCATCCACCAAGGCCCGATGCGTTCGCAGGATCGCTGCGAACTGATTCTCATTGGAGAAGATCTCGGCTATTAAAAAAAATCAGCCTCTCAAAAGTGAGAGGCTGATTTCAAATGTATTTATTCCCGCAGCTTCTGCACATCAATCCGATGCCGTTTGATGCGATACTGTAATTTTTGCCGGCTCATCTGAAGCATGCGTGCGGATTCCGAAATATTTCCGCCGGTCTCTTTGAGGACACGGCAAATCGTGTTGTATTCCATGTCTTTCATGGTACTGGCAAGCGAATCTCTCTGCTTGTCCGGTGCTGATTGTTCCGCCTGTCCCGCGGCACCGCCGATGTGTTCCGGAATATATTCCGCTGTAATCATGGAATATTCATCCGGCAGCACATTCATTGCATGTTCCACTGCGTGCTGCAATTCCCGCACATTGCCCGGCCAGTCATATGCATAAAACACATCCAGCACATTGCGGTCGGCTTCGCGGATATTGCGCTCCAGTTTTCGATTGCACTGCATGACAAAGGTTTTGACGAGCAGCGGAATGTCCTCTTTTCTCTCGCGCAGCGGCGGAATGGTGATATTCACGACGCCGAGCCGATAGAACAAATCGCGGCGCAGTTTCTTTTCTTCCATCGCCTGATACGGCGGAATATTGGTGTTGGACAGCACACGGACATCGACGGAAATTTCCGTCGCTCCGCCGACACGGCGCACGGTTCCCTCTTGCAAAACACGCAGCAGCTTTGCTTGCAGCCCCAGATTCATGGAGTTGATTTCGTCAAGCAGCAGCGTGCCGCCGTCCGCTTGCTCAAACAATCCGGGCCGCCGTTCCGCTCCGGTATACGCACCCTTTTCCGTGCCGAACAGCAAGCTCTCCAACAGATTTTCCGGAATCGCCGCGCAGTTGATTGCCAAAAACGGGCCGTCTTTTCTTCGGCTGGCATTGTGAATGCTTTGCGCGAGCAACTCTTTTCCCGTTCCGGTTTCTCCATATATCATAACAGAAGAATCGGATTTCGCTACTTGTTTGCAGCGCAACACAACATGCCGCATCGGTTCACTGATATGCACGATGTCATCAAACGTATACTTGGCTGTCAGCTTGCTCGCCGTGTGGCTCTTTCCTGATGCCGTGTGATTGCGCAGTTTTTCCTGTAACTCTAAAATCTGCTTGTGCAGGCTGTCCATCCGGCTCCAGTCCTCCATGACGCTGAAGCCGCCGAGAATCTGTCCGTTTTGAACAATCGGATAATTATTGGACACAATGTCCACATCTTTTCCGTACCGTGTGGTATAATACTGTCTGTGATTGAGCTTGGGCTTGCGCGTGCGAATGACATCCGGCACATTGTTTTTGCTGCCGTCGCGCATCTGATAAACATCCTCCGTGCGCGCTCCGCGAATATCCCGCAAATCCATGGACTCCATGCGAACGCCGGCATCATTCAAAAACAAAATGCGGCTGTCCGCATCGCAGACAAACAGAGCCTCTGACAGCTGATTGACCACGTTCATCAAAATATCCTGCATGGCATCCGCTGTCGCATTGCGAAATACAATCAGCTGTGTATGCGGCGGCAGATTTTCCACTTCCGGCGTCGGACAGCGCAGCAAATATTCACCGAAAGCAACGTTTGCATACATCGGTTTTTCCGATTCCATACTCAGCGGCAGGGCAATCTCGGACAGCAATTTTCCTGTCAGCTGACCCGCTCCGTGCAGCAGCACATCCCCCGCTTGATTGACCGCCAAAATGCGGCTGTCCGCCTCCATGACGAGTGCGCCCAGTCCGCTCTGCGACAGCACGGACATGGTTTCTTGATATTTCATAGTTCGTGTTCCCTTTCTCTTTTGTGATCGTCTGATCCTCTGTTTTATTTTACAACAAAACCTCTTGTTTTTCAATTCTTAAAGGAAAGGATGGTAGTATTTGTGGACCTGTCCCTGACACAAAAGCAGGGGTTATCCCCTGCCATGCAAACCTCCATGCACCTGCTGCAAATGAACAATTTGCAGCTTCGCACATACATTGCCGATCTCATGTATCGAAACCCTGTCGTCGAACTGGAGTGTCCGGAAATCGACTTCCAGCCCAACCCGTTTGAACGCAGCCGCAGCACGCGAACCAACCATCTGTCCGACCAGCAGGACGAGCAGGACGATTACACGGCAGAGCAATCCGCAGAGCAGGACCCCCTGCACGATTTATTTTTGCAAAGCGCCGCTTTGGATCTCAAACAGAGCGACGCCGAAATCCTTCGCTACTTAATTCTCTCTCTCGATGAAAATGGCTTTTTGACAGAATCCGCGTCGGAATCCGCGCGCATTTTACAGGTCTCGGAGCAGCAGGTGCAAAGCAATATTGTGCGGCTGCAATCCATGGAGCCTGCCGGCATCGGCGCCGCCAATTTGAGCGACTGCCTCGTTTTGCAGTTGCAGCGCATGACACCGGTAAATCCTGTCGCCGTGCAAATCGCAGCGTCTTTTCTCGACCAGCTCGCCAAGCAGCAAACCGGAACGATTGCTAAGGCGCTGGGTGTGACACGTGCAGAAGTGCACGAAGCGTGCGAACTCATCCGCACATTAAATCCCCGCCCCATGAATGGATTGGGAACGCGTTCCGAGACGCCGTATATTTTACCGGATTTTTATATCACGGAGGAAAATGGGCAATTGCACGTCATCATGAACGATTATTATCTCCCAAAGATTATCATTGACCCGACTTATCAGCAAATTATCCAGTCCGGCACGCTGGATAAGCCTGACCAAGAATATATCCAAAAGAATTATAAAGAAGCGGCGGAAATCGTAAATTTTATTTCTTACAGAAAAAGCACCATGCAAAAAGTCATGCAGTACATTCTGCATGCACAAAAGGCATTTTTCCTCTCCGGCCCGGGATACCGAACCGCTATGAACAACGCGGAAATTGCCGCCGCACTGAACCTGCACGAATCCACCATCAGCCGCGCCGTCACGGGCAAGTTTTTCCAATGCAAGTGGGGTGTGTATCCTCTGCGTTCGCTGTTTACCCACCGCATTCATGAGACAGACACGGATCAGGTTTTGCTGCAATTGCAGGAGCTTATCGCCGCAGAGCCGGAAGGCGCCGCCTACAGCGATCAACAGCTCGCGGAGATTTTGTCGCAGGACGGCGTGCAAATCGCGCGGCGCACCGTTGTCAAATATCGGCAGAAGCTTGGCATTCCGACCTCCCGCCAGCGAAACGCACACAAGCGCGCATAAAACGCAAAAGCGCAGACAGGATTTGTCTGCGCTTTGCTTGTATATTTTTCACCGTCACGTACCAAAATACGAGAAATGCATATAATCCTTTGAATTTCTAAACGTGCCGCCCCACCGGAATCCGTATTTCTCAAAGGTCTTTACCACAATGCCGTCCGCCGGAATGGAATACGGATCTTCGTTCGGCTTCCAGTATTTGCCGACGATTGCCGTGCCGTCATTTTTGCACTGGTAGTTTTCGTTCGGATTGATGTCCAGCGCTGTGCCCAAGCAGTGCTCGGACGAGGACGTATCTCCGCGCCAGTTGTATCCGCCGACAGAATAAATCGGGAATTGCTCGCCGCTGTCGTAAATTTCCTGAAAAATCTGCTGGATGCTTCCCGCCAGCTCTTTATGTATTTGCACGTCTACCGTGCTGCTGTACTTGCTGCCGTTGGAATCCAACTTCCAAACCGGCACACGCACCCACGTCTGATTCGCTTCCGCCGTCTGGCTGTTCGGATACCGACAGCTATCCACGGTGCGGCCGAAGATGCGGATTTCCCGTTCTTCCTCAGATTCCTCTGCACTGGTCCAATATGCAATCGTCGGTACCGTCAGATAGCGCTGAAACATCGTTGCCGCCTCTGACCGCAGGGCACTGCCGAGCGGGTTGATGCGATTGTTATCTGTTCCGCTCATGACCTTCTGATGCACCGCCCACAAAATCGCATTTTTTGCCCAGCCATCCACTTGATTTGCGTCGGAGAAGTACAGCTCGCCGCCAATATACGGCTGTCCGGCATCGCGGTACAAAAACATCGCCAGTTCTTCCCGCGTCACCTGTCGTTCCGGCTCAAACCTTCCGTTTCCGACGCCGCTCGCCTTTCCGTTTGCATATGCCCACTGCACTGCTTCAAAGTACCACTGATCCGCCTGCACATCGGAGAATACCGGTGTTTCACTGCCCACTTCTCCTATATTATCCGTCTCTTTTGCCTGATTGTACAGAATCTGCGCCACCATGCCGCGCGTCATGGTAGCATATGGCGAAAACGTTGTCTCCGATGTTCCCTGCATAATACCATTTTCATACACGTACTGCACATACGGGCAAAACCAGTCCTGTGCACACACATCGTCAAAAACATCTTCCGCTTTTCCCGTTATCCGCTCCGCGCCCTGCGCAAATGCCGGTACGCCGCCCGCGAGCAGACTCAGAGACAACACAACCGCTGCCCCTCTTCTTGCAAAGTTACCCATAGCAAATACTCACTTCCTATTTTGCCTTCGTGTAAAACGATAGCTTTATTATACGGGATTCTATGCCATCTCACAAGTTAATCCTTCGTTATTTTTCCAATAGAAGCTGTTTTTTTTACAGAAACATGGTATAGTATAGGCAGATGTATTGATTCATCATCAGAGGAGTATCATTGTATGTTAAAGAAAAATAGTCCCGCCAGACACGGGCTTAACATCATCATTGTCGGCTGCGGCAAGGTCGGAACAACTCTCGTGCAGCAGCTGTGCAAGGAAGGTCATAAAATCACAATTGTTGACAAAAATCCTTCCACCGTACAAGAACTGACCAACCTGTATGATATCATGGGTATCATCGGAAACGGCGCAAGCTATAGCGTACAAATCGAGGCCGGCATCAGCAGTGCCGATTTATTCATTGCCGTCACGGCTTCGGATGAGCTGAATCTCTTGTGCTGCACCATTGCAAAGCGTGTGGGTGACTGCTCCGCCATTGCCCGCGTGCGCACGCCGGATTACAGCAAGGAAGTCGGCTACCTGCGTGACCGCTTGGGTCTTGCTATGATTATCAATCCGGAATTGGAGGCTGCCCGTGAGGCCGCCCGCATTCTGTATCTGCCAACGGCATTGGAGGTCAATTCCTTTGCACATGGTCAGGTAGAAATGATTAAATTTAAAATTCCGGAGGGAAATCTTCTGGACGGCATGACCGTCGCACATCTGGGCCGTCATATCACCAACGCCGTACTGATCTGTGTGGTACAGCGCGGCGCAGAGCTGCACATTCCGGGCGGCGATTTTCAGCTCGCCAAGGGCGATATCATCTCGTTTGTTTGTCCGCGCCGCATGACGCGTTCCTTCTTGGAATGCATCGGCGTCAAAACCAAACGCGTCAGCAACACCATGATTATCGGCGGCGGCAAGGGCGCATACTACCTCGGCAATCAGCTGATTCAAATGGGCATTTCGGTCAAAATTATCGAAATCAATCGTGCGCGCTGTGAGGAGCTGAGCACGCTGCTGCCCAATGCCATCGTCATCAACGGCGACGGCACAGACGAAGAACTGCTAAAAGAGGAAGGCATTGAGTATGCCGAATCGGTCGTTGCGCTCACCGGCATTGACGAAGAAAATGTTTTGCTGACATTGCACGCGCGTCAGGTGTCCAACGCAAAGGTTATCACCAAGCTCAACCGCATTTCTTTCCACAACGTCATCAGCCAGTTGGATTTGGGCAGCGTCATTTATCCGCGCCTGATCACTTCCGAGGCAATTATCGCTTATGTGCGCGCGAAAACCAACTCAAAGGACAGCAACAACATCGAAACGCTGTATCATTTGTTTGATTCCCGCGTAGAAGCCATCGAATTCCGTGTCGAGGAAGAATCCGCTGTCATCGGTGTTCCGCTGCGCAAGCTCCCGATTCGCAAGAGCTTGCTCGTGGCATTTATCAATCGAAACGGACGCATCATCATTCCAAGCGGCAACGACTGTATTCATGTCGGCGACACCGTCATGGTCGTCACAACGCATCAAGAGCTGATGGACATCCGCGATATTTTGAGGTGACGGCGCGGCATGAATACTTCTATGATTCGTTATATCTTGGGTCATGTGCTCAAGATTGAAGCCATTCTTTTGCTGCTTCCCTGTTTGACTGCGGTTTATTATCAGGAAATACAAGGTGTGTATTATCTGCTCACCGCAGCCATTTGCATTGTGCTCGGCTTTTTGATGACGCTTCGCAAACCGAAAAACAATGTCTTTTATCTCAAAGAGGGCTGTGTTGCCACAGCGCTGAGCTGGATATTTCTCAGTGTGTTCGGCTGTCTGCCGTTTGTATTCAGCCGAGAAATTCCTTCGTTTACCAACGCGCTGTTTGAGACAATCTCCGGCTTTACAACAACCGGCGCCAGCATCTTGGAGGATGTAGAAGCCCTGTCGCACTGTGCGCTGCTGTGGCGCAGCTTCACGCACTGGATCGGCGGCATGGGCGTGCTGGTTTTCCTGCTTGCCATTGTCCCGATGAGCGGCGGTTCCAACATCAATTTGATGCGCGCAGAAAGCCCCGGCCCGTCCGTCGGCAAGCTGGTGCCCAAAATGGTATCCTCCGCCCGTATTTTATACGGCATTTACTTCGGACTCACGCTGCTTGAAGCTGTCTTGCTGATTCTCGGCGGCATGCCGCTGTTTGACAGCGTGGCAACCAGCTTTGGCACAGCCGGCACCGGCGGTTTCGGCATCAAGGCGGACAGCTTTGCCGGTTATGCCGTTCATTTGCAATGGATTGTCACCATCTTCATGATTTTATTCGGCGTCAATTTCAATGCGTATTATTTTATTCTGTTCCACCAATTCCGCAAGGCATTTGGCATGGAAGAAGTGCGCGCTTATTTCGTCGTTATTCTCGCTTCTGTTGCGTTTATCACGTGCAACATCCGCAGCATGTGCACCGGCGTCTTTGACGCATTGACACAGGCGGCCTTTCAGGTCGGTTCGATTATCACGACCACCGGTTTTGCCACGGCGAATTTCGATTTGTGGCCCAAAGCAAGCCAGACCATTCTCGTCATGCTGATGTTCTGCGGTGCCTGCGCAGGCAGTACCGGCGGCGGCATCAAGGTTTCTCGTCTTCTCATCGCGGGCAAAACCGTTGTCAAAGAGCTGCGCTCGTATATCCATCCGAAAATCATTACCAAGGTCAAAATGGACGGCAAGCCGATCGAGCATGAAGTTGTCCGCGCAACCAACGTGTATGTCATGACGTTTGTTGTCATCTTTACCGCTTCGGTATTTGCCGTTTCCTTTGAGGGACATGATTTGGTCACCAATTTCACGGCGGTTGCCGCGACGATTAACAACATCGGCCCCGGTCTTTCTTTGGTAGGACCTGCGGCAAACTTCAACTTCTTCAGCCCGATTTCCAAATACGTGCTGATGTTCGACATGCTTGCGGGCAGACTGGAGCTGTTCCCGCTGCTCATTCTATTCCATCCGACAATCTGGCGCGAGCTGTTCGCCCACAAGGCACAGGAGCGCAAAGCCGCCCGCGAACGCAGAAAAGAGCGAAAGCAAAGATAATACACAAAAGCCCCGCGCTGCGGGGCTTTTGCTATGGTTTGATTCAAATACCGGCGGTCTGTTTGATGTAATTGCGTGCGCGCAGCGCATATTCAAACGGATTTGCCTTTGCAGGATCCTGTTCCGCCTCTACAACAAACCATCCCTCATAGTGTGCATCGCGCAGAGCTTGGAACACATGCGGATAATCAACGCAGCCATCTCCCGGAATGGTAAAGCATCCCTCCAGCACGGCCTGACGGAACGCAAAGCCTTCCGCATACGCCTGCTTCATTTTTTCCGGCCGAATATCCTTCAAATGCACATGACCGATGCGCGAACCGAACAGCTTTGCCGCCTGTACAGCGTCCTCTCCGGAAAAGGTAAAATGTCCGGTGTCAAAGCACAAATAGACATACCGCGGATCCGTGTTGTCCATCAGCCGTTTGGTCTCCTTGATTGTCTGCACAACCGTCGCCATGTGATGGTGATAGCACAGCTTAAAGCCGCGGTCTGCCGCAATCTTTCCCAGCTTATTGAGACCATTGCACAGCTTTTCCCATTCCTGCTCGGTGGCAACCGGCTTGTTGCCGCCAAACATGGAGCAGGTCTTTGCAAACAGGCATCGTGTCAGCTCGCAGACATTGACGCGCGAAGCACCGACCGCTTCCAGAAAGTCCAACGTCTTGATAAATTCCGCTTCATTTTCTTCATACGGCTTAGAGCACAAAAAGCTGGAAAACCACTGCGATGCAATTTTGATGCCGCGCAAATCCAAGGCGTGATTCAATACCGCCGGATCTGTCGGAAACTTTCCGCCGACCTCTGTGCCCTGAAAGCCCGCGAGAGCCGCTTCGGAAATCATCTGTTCAAAGGTCAGTTCTCCGCCCAGCTGCGGCATATCATCATTTGTCCAGCCAATCGGCGCAATGCCGAGTTTTACATTGTTAAACATCGTATTCTCCTCTCAGCACGCTTCCCACTGCCCGCTCTTGACCGACTTGAGCACGGCATCAATCACACCGTCAACCTTTGCGCCCAGCGCAAAATCACAAAGATATTCTCCGCCGTGCAGCGCCTGCATCAGCGTGTGTGCCTGCAAGGTTTTCATGTCGTCAAATGCAATGGCAATGCCGCCCGCCGGCTGGAACCACTGAAAGCCCTTGTGTTCCGGATTGAGCAATACCGTGCGGAAACCGCAATCGCGTCCGCGGTCAACATCGGCGTCCGACTTGAAATATACCTGTACCTCGCACATGCGCTCCAAATCGTAGACAACCGAGCCTTCCGTGCCTTGAATCTCATAGTAGAAATAATTCTTGCGTCCGGTTGCCACACGGGAGGACGAGAAGTCACCAATGGCACCGTTCTTATACTTTACGAGGAAGGAAACAACATCATCATTTTCCACCGTTCCCATCTCAGACGAGCCTGCCTTTACCGGACGCTCCGGAATGACAATCGACTGCACCGCTGTGACGGCTTCCATATCGCCCAAAATCATCTGCGAAACCGAAAGCAGATGGCTGCACAGATCGCCCAGCGCGCCGGAGCCTGCCAGCTTATTGATGTGTCTCCAAGCCAGCGGAATCTTTGGATCGAGCAGCATATCCTGATCATATGTCGCATGAACACGCATAATTTTTCCCAGTCTGCCGGATTTTACAAGCTCTGCCACATACTGATTGGCCGGATTCATAATGTTGGAAAACCCACAGTAGTTGACAACGCCTTTTTCCTTTGCCAACTGCGCCAGCTCTCTGGACTGCTGCGCGGACAGGCTCAGCGGCTTTTCGCAAAACACATGCTTGCCATGCTCCAGTGCTGCCTTTGCCATCTCATAGTGCATACAATTCGGCGTCGCAACGTCCACCAAATCGACAGCCGGATCCGACACAACGTCGTGCCAATCCGCCGTATATCTCACGTAGCCCATCTGCTCGGCAAATGCTTTCGCAGCATCTTCTGTCACATCGCTGACGATTTCAAATACCGGCATGTCATCGCCGAAAATCATCTTTGCGTTGTGAAACGCTGTGGTGTGCGCTTTGCCCATCCAGCCGCCGCCAATCAAACCAATGCGAATCTCACTCATGCGATTTCTCTCCATTTCATATCAAAAAATTTTTATACGTATTATTTTCCCGCGCTAAAAAGCGCGCAAATTGTTGCGTTTTTTCATTCACAACCCTGTAATGCTATGATATACTATTTGCAAAACAACTGCACTGCATTTTCTTGATAAGAAATATCAAAAAATTATACTTTTTAGGAGTTGATGCTGTATGCGTATAGATGCGGGCATTCTGCCGGATTCTGTCCGTTTTTTTCACGAGCCGGATGCATTCACAGAGCAGGCACTATATCACACGCCGCACGTCGGCGTCTATCACTGCGATTCTCAATACAATTTTTCCCGCGCAGGAGAAACCTGTTTGGATATCTGTCAGGCAATCTTTGTCGATCACGGTGCTCTGACGGTTCGCTATCGCGGGCAGGAAATCACTGCATATCCCGGCATGCTGATTTTGCTCGACTGCCGAGAACCGCATGAATATTTTGCCGTCTCTCCGGAAATCCGTTTCCGCTGGTTTCACATCGTCGGCGCTTCCAGCTTCGCCTACATCGCCCACATTATCCAATCGCATGGATTTGTCATCCAAACCGCAAAAAATGCCGATATCGAGCGGTTTTGCGCGCAGATTATCACGGACGCCAAGCAGGATGCAGTCGCTTATGCCGTCTCCGCGCATGTAGAGCAGCTGCTCGCCGGTCTCGCATCTCTTGCCGCAGAGACCAATCCGGATGCCGTGGAGCAGTCAATGATAGACTCCGCCCAGTATATAGAAGCGCATTATGCCGAAAAAGAGGCAAAAGTCCCCGCACTTGCCGCCCGCGCCGCGCTGAGCACTTGCTATTATCTGCGCAAATTCAAGGAATACCACGGCGTCACGCCGCATCAATATTTGCAATCGGTTCGCCTGCGCGCCGCAAAAGAGCAGCTCACCGTAACCGCGCACAGCATCGAACAAATCGCAGAGGACTGCGGATTTTGCAGCACGTCCCATTTTATTATGGCATTTCGGCCGGCGGCAGTACAAGCCGATGCCAATGAGCACGGCGAAGTACACGAGTAAAACAATCAGTTTCATGCGTAAACCTTCCTTTGCAAAACGTAGCGCAGACACTTTGATGCTTTTAATAAATAAAGTATCTGCATGATGAATACTTTATCACATAAAAGCGATAAAGTCAAGAGAAATGCGGTTATTTCCAAAGAATTCGAAATTGTCGGCCCGTGGCTGACCGCATTCGCTTACGGTACGTCGTACTTCTCCGCCGTTATCTTTGTCGGCTACGCCGGTCAGTTCGGCTGGAAATACGGCATCGCTTCCACGTGGATTGGCATTGGCAACGCGCTGGTCGGTTCGCTGCTCGCTTGGGTCGTTCTCGGACGCCGCACGCGCATCATGACGCAGCACTTGGACTCCGCAACGATGCCCGCCTTCTTCGGCTCCCGCTTTGACAGCAAGGCGCTCAAGATTGGCTCTTCCGCCATTATTTTCGTGTTCCTGATTCCGTACACCGCTTCGCTGTACAACGGCTTATCCCGCCTGTTCGGCATGGCATTCAACATTGACTACACGGTCTGTATCGTCCTCATGGCGATTTTGACCGCGATTTACGTCATCGCAGGCGGCTACATGGCAACCGCCATCAATGACTTTATTCAGGGCATCATCATGCTGTTCGGCATTGTAATTATCATTGCCGCTGTGCTGATGAGCAAGGGCGGCTTTATGGAGGCGGTCAACGGTCTGGCACAGGTTTCCGATCCGGCAGCCTCTGCGCAGCCTGGCGTCTTTGCTTCGTTCTTTGGCCCGGACCCGCTCAACCTGCTCGGCGTTGTCATTCTGACCAGCCTTGGCACATGGGGTCTGCCGCAGATGGTACAGAAATTCTACGCCATCAAGGACGAATCCTCGATTCACAAGGGTTCTGTCATTTCCACCCTGTTCGCGCTGGTTGTATCCGGCGGCTGCTACTTCTTGGGCGGCTTTGGCCGTCTGTTCTCGGATCAGATCAACATTGAGGCGGACGGCTTTGATTCCATCATTCCGACCATGCTCTCCAATCTGACACCGATTCTCATTGCACTGGTTGTCATCTTGGTTCTGTCCGCGTCCATGTCCACGCTGTCCTCTCTGGTTATCGCGTCCAGCTCGACGCTGACGATTGATTTCCTCGGCGGCACATTCATGAAGAACATGAGCCAGCGCAAGCTGCTCATCACCATTCGCGTGTTTATCTTTGTGTTCATCGCCATCTCCGCAGTGATTGCCATTGTCCAGTACAAGAGCAACGTCACCTTTATCGCTCAGCTGATGGGCATCTCGTGGGGCGCTCTGGCGGGCGCATTCCTCGCGCCGTTCCTGTACGGTCTGTACTGGAAGCGCACCAGCCGTCTGGCGTGCTGGGTATGCTTCATCTTCGGCTGCGGTCTGATGATTGCAAACATGCTGTTCCGCACCAGCTTCCCGACGCTGCTTCAGTCCCCGATTAACTGCGGCGCTGTCGCTATGATTGTCGGCTTGATTCTGGTTCCGGTCATCAGCCTGATTTCTCCGGCACCGAAAAAGGAAATCGTAGACGATGCGTTCTCCTGCTATGACAAGGAAACCACCGTTCCGCAGAAAACCGCATTGGGAAAATAATCCATGATATTGTACCAAGCCGTGCGTCTCCATGCGTGCGGCTTGGTTTTTTGCCGCATAAACATGCACGCAAAACTCCCTTTGCACCCGCCGCATTTTTGTTGATGTTTATATCTAACAGAAGGCGGGCAATCATGTTATACTAGACATGTTAAACATATCATATATTAGGAGGTTTTATCCAATGCCATTTTCATCTGAAACACTGAAACGTTATGCATTATGTATCTTGGGCCTGTTCTTCTCGGCGCAGGGTGTTGCTATCACCAAGCTGGGCGCATTGGGCGTTTCCCCGATTTCTTCGGTCGCCAATGTCATGAGCCTGCGTTTACCGGCACTGTCGCTCGGCAACTGGCTGATTATCTGGAACTGTGTTTTGATTCTCGGTCAGATTCTCATTCTGCGCCGTAAATTCCAGCCGATTCAGCTGCTTCAGATTCCGCTGTCTTTCCTCTTTGGTTATTTTACAGACTTCGGTATGTGGGCGTTCTCTTGGGCTTCTCCGGAGCTGTATCCGCTGCGTCTGGTCAACATCTGCTGCGGCACGATCATTCTGGGCTTTGGCATTGCGCTGTGTGTTATTTCCAACGCCGTTATGAATTCCGGCGAGGCATTCGTCAAGGCAGTTTCCGACACCACCCGCAAGGATTTCGGCACACTGAAAATCTGCTTTGACGTCAGCTGCGTAGTGATCGCACTGGTTCTGTCTTTGATTTTCTTTGATTTTACCATTCAGGGTACCCGCGAGGGCACACTGATTGCCGCGCTGTGCACGGGCATGGTCATCAAGTTCTTTACGCCGCGTCTGCGCCAGCCATTGGAGCGCTTTATCGGCTGTCATCGCGCACAGCAAGAGGAGATTTCCGCATGATTATTGATTTTCACACGCATACATTTCCTGCCAAAATCGCACATTCCGTTATCGCGCATTTACAGAGCAAATCGCGTTCCATGGCATTTACCGACGCGACCAACGACGGCCTGCGCCGTTCCATGGACAACGCCGGCATTAACCTGTCGATTTTGCTGCCGGTTATGACCAACACACATCAGGTACCCAAGCTCAATGAAATTGCCGCCCGCACCAATGAACATTGGGAGGAAACCGGTTTGCTGTCGTTCGGCGGCATGCATCCGGAATACACCAATTACAAAGAGGAGCTGCGGCATATTGCAGACATGGGCATCAAGGGCATCAAGCTGCATCCGGCATATCAGGGCTATGACTTCGATGACATTCGGTACATGCGCATCATAGACAAGGCAACCGAACTGGGACTGATTGTTTTGACACACGCAGGCATGGACATCGGCATTCCGGAGCACAACTACTGTTCGACAGCGCATATCCGTCATGTCATGCAGGAGGTCGGTCCGGACAAGCTGGTTCTCGCCCACATGGGCGGCTGGCAGGGCTGGCGCGATGTCGCCAACAATCTCGCCGATCTGCCGGTGTATTTTGACACCGCATTTTCGATGGGTGATATTCTCCCCGCACCGAACACCACACGCGCAGAAGAAGAATCGCACAACATGAACAAGCAGCAGTTTGCCTTTCTTGCACACACGCTGGGAACCGATAAATTGCTGTTTGCCACGGATTGCCCATGGAGCAGTCAATCGGAATCGCTGCAATTTCTCCGCGACTGTGATTTTACACAGCAGGAGCTGGCGGATATTCTGGGAAACAATGCAAAAAAGCTGCTGAAACTATAATTTTTGATACAAAAATCCCGTCTTTCACACGAAAGACGGGATTTTGTTATGTATGCCTATCAGTTCTTAAACAGATTTCTCTTGTCAATGATGCGAACAGCCTTGCCTTCGCTGCGTGCAATCGACTTCGGCGGCAGCAGCTTGACATCTACCTTGATGCCGAGCATAACCTTGAGTGCTGCAACCAGCTTCTTTTCACGCTCTGCGTCGGAAACCTTCAGGTCATTGAACATATCCAACGACATTTCGACATTGACCTCAATCGTATCGCTGTTGTTCACGCGGTCTACGATGAGCTCATAGTTTGCCGGATAGCCTTCGTTGAGCAGTACCGTCTCAATCTGGGACGGGAATACGTTGACGCCCTTGACAACCATCATGTCATCGCTGCGGCCGAGCGGCTTGGTCATTCGAATATGTGTGCGTCCGCACGAGCACTTTTTGCGCGACAGAATGCAAATATCGCGGGTGCGATAGCGAATCATCGGGAATGCTTCCTTGGTCAGACAGGTGAATACCAGCTCACCGCGCTCGCCCTCCGGCAGAACCTCACCGGTGTTCGGGTCAATGACTTCTGCAATGAAGTGATCCTCATTGATATGCATGCCGTTCTGTTCCTCGCACTCGAAAGAAACACCCGGACCGGAAATTTCGGTCAGGCCATAGATATCATACGCCTTGATGCCGAGCGTCTCTTCAATGTTGTGACGCATTTCTTCCGTCCATGCCTCTGCGCCGAAGATGCCGGCCTTGAGCTTGAGCTTATCACGCAGGCCGCGCTCACTGACGCTCTCGCCCAGATATGCGGCATACGACGGCGTACAGCACAGAATGGTGGAACCGAGATCCATCATAAACTGCAGCTGACGCTCGGTATTGCCGGACGACATCGGCAGAGTCAGGCAGCCAACTTTATGAGCACCGCCATGTACACCGGAACCGCCGGTAAACAGACCATAGCCGTATGCAATGTGGCAGACATCTTCATCCGTGCCGCCTGCTGCTACAATCGCACGCGCACAGCACTCTTCCCACAAATCAATATCATGCTGGGTGTAGAACGCAACCACGCGGCGGCCAGTCGTGCCGCTGGTGGAGTGTATCCGCACGCAGTCCTTGAGCGGCTTTGCCAGCAGACCATACGGATATTGATCCTTCAGATCGTCCTTTGTGATAAACGGCAGCAGGTGCAGATCTTCAATGCCGTGAATATCTTCCGGCTTAACGCCCGCTTCGTCCATCTTGTTGCGATAAAATTCTACGTTGTCATATACATGCTTGACCTGTGCAACCAAACGCTCACTCTGCAGTGCCTGCAGCTGGTCAACCGGCATCGTCTCAATTTCCGGCTGATAATACTTGCTCATCTTCCCATTAAACTCCTTGTTTTTACATGAAACCAGCCCTTCCCCATCCCTGCACTCCTTCCGAAAAGGCGAGAAAATGGCGACTTCGTTCTGATTTCTAACAGAGAGACTGCCTGCTCTCCGATACAACTGCGACTCTCTGAGGGGCATTCCTCGTGCCCCTGCTCCGTGAGAGGGATTTCTCCTAAGATTTATCTGCTCACTCTACTCTTCCGAGATGGAAAGCCTTTCTATTCAGCTCCAAGAACTTTGACGGAACGCTTGCTTCCAGTGCGTCCAGCCAAGCCTGCTCGCTAATCTGGTCAAAATAGCGGGACAGTCTGCCCATCAGTGCAATATTGACTGCCTTGGCAGAGCCTGCTTCGGTTGCAATTGCCAGAGCGTCCATCGCATCGACCTTTGCGCCCAGCGCCTGCATTTTTTCTACCAGATCCGACGGGTACTCTGCCGCACCGGTAATAACCGGCATCGGGTCAATTTCCTGCGTATTGACAATGACGCGTCCGCCCGGCTTGAGATATTCCATCCAGCGAGCAGCTTCCAGCTTCTCAAACGAAACGATGAAATCCGCCTCGCCCTTATCAATAATCGGGGAATATACGTGATCGCCAAAGCGAACATAGGTGACAACGCTGCCGCCGCGCTGGCTCATGCCATGCACTTCGGAAACCTTGACATCATAATTCTGGTCGAGCAGCAGACGTCCGAGCAGCTTACTTGCCAGCAGGGAGCCCTGACCGCCGACACCTACAATCATTACATTTGTTGTCATGTTCGGCACCTCCTTACGCCTTCAGCGCGTCAAACGCACACATCTGCTGGCAGACACCACAGCCCACGCACAGGGTTGCGTCAACAACTGCCTTGCCGTTCTTGATGCTGATTGCCGGACAGCCCAGCTTCATGCAGCTGCGGCAGCCGCGGCAGGCATCATTGTCCACCTTGAGCGGCGGATTGTGCTTGACGTACTTGAGCAGTGCGCACGGACGGCGGCTGATGATAACAGACGGTTCCTGTGCTGCCAGCTCTTCCTTGAGAACGGTATCACACTGCTTGAGATCGTACGGGTCAACCACGCGAATGCGTGCAAAGCCCATCGCACGGCACAGAGATTCCAGATCAATCTTGCCGGCCGGATCGCCCTTGATGTTATAGCCCGTGGTCGGGTTCTGCTGATGACCGGTCATACCGGTGATGGAGTTATCCAGAATAATAACCGTCGAATTGCTCTGGTTATACGCAATGTTTGCCAAGCCGGTCATACCCGAGTGCATAAAGGTCGAGTCACCGATGACGGCAACCGTCTTGCCCTCGGACTCCTTGCCCAGTGCCTTGTTAAAACCATGAATGGAAGAAATCGAAGCGCCCATGCACAGTGTCATCTCGATGGCGTTGAGCGGAGCGACTGCGCCCAGCGTGTAACATCCGATGTCACCGAGTACGGTGCACTTGTTCTTGGACAGTGTGTAGAACATGCCGCGGTGCGGACATCCTGCGCACATAACCGGCGGACGGGCCGGCATGGTCTCATCCAGCTTTTCACCCTTCGGAACCGACATGCCCAGCTTTTCTGCAATCAGATTCTGAGAGAATTCGTCCTCAATCGGCAGAACATCCTTGCCGGTTACGGTCAGACCCAGCTGCTTGCAGTGGTTCTCAATAATCGGATCCAGTTCTTCAATGACAACCAGCTTGTCAACCTTAGCGGCAAAGTCAAGAATCAGCTTTTCCGGCAGCGGGTTAATCATACCCAGCTTGAGAATCGAAGCCTTTTCGCCAAATACTTCCTTTGCATACTGATAGCAGGTGCTGGAAGCGATGATACCAATCGAAGTATCGCCCCACTCGACGCGGTTGAACTCGCAGTTTTCTGCGAAAGCAATCAGGTCACGGGTGCGCTGCTCTACAATCGGATGACGCTTCTTCGCGTTGCCCGGCATCATAACATACTTGCCGATGTTCTTTTCATACGGCTTTACCGGCGGCTCTACGCGCTCGCCCGGCTCTACGATGCTCTGGGAATGTGCCACGCGGGTGCACATCTTAATGATAACCGGCGTGTCAAACTGCTCAGACAGCTCAAACGCACGCATGGTAAATGCACGCGCTTCCGCGGAGTCGGACGGCTCCAGCATCGGAATCTTGGATGCAATCGCATGATGGCGGGAATCCTGCTCGTTCTGAGAGGAATGCATGCCGGCATCGTCTGCGACAACGATAACCATACCGGCATTGACGCCGGTATACGATACGGTGAACAGCGGGTCCGCTGCCACGTTCAGGCCAACGTGCTTCATGCCGCAGAAGCTGCGCTTGCCTGCCAGACAGGCGCCGAATGCGACTTCCATGGCTACCTTCTCATTCGGTGCCCATTCGCAGTACATCTCATCATATTTTGCGGCTTCTTCGGTTACCTCGGTACTCGGTGTGCCCGGGTAGCTGGAAACGACCGCGCAGCCTGCTTCATACAGACCGCGGGCAACTGCCTTGTTGCCCAGCATAAGCTGTTTCATAAGTTAGGTTCCTTCCTTTGTATATACTTAGAGAGAGGAAATAAAAATTTTCTCTCTTACTTGTCCTCGTCCTCTTTTGCAATCTGTTCGGTCATGCTGCGCAGCACGCCGGTGCCGCCGGACAGCATGCGGCTGACGCGGCTGATGGTCGCGCTGCTCGCGCCGGTGCATCCGAGAATCTCGTTATAAATTTTTCCCTCCGTCAGCAAAACCGCCACATCAAAGCGCTGCTCCATTGCACGCGCCTCGGATACCGTGCACAGATCTTCAAAAAACTGTCTGCACTCATCAACGTTTTTCAGCTTCAGGATGTTCTCATATAGAGCCATACTCGGCTTCTTGTGGTCTAATCTTGCCATGCGGCTTCCTCCCCTGCTGCTGCCGCAGACGACAGCTTGCTTGTGACGCTTTCAATAATCAGTTTAACACAATACTGCGCAACAGTAAATATTTTCCCGAAAAAACGGTCTCTGTTTGCGACAGAGACCGTTTTCTATTCCCATCTGTACTCAGCCTTCGTTTTCTCTTGCCACCAGCTGTTCTACGCTGTACATCTGGCGCAGCTTGGGCTTTTCAATTTTGCCGGTTGGGTTGCGCGGAATGTCTGCAAAGATAATCTTGACCGGACGCTTATAGCGCGGCAGCTTCATGCAGTAGTCGCGGATTTCCTCCTCCGAGCAGGCAAAGCCTTCCTTGACCTCGATAATTGCTGCGGTAATCTCGCCGAGACGCTGATCCGGCATACCAATCACGGCAACATCCTTAATGGCCGGATGCGCACGCAGAAAATCTTCAATCTGTACCGGATAGATGTTCTCGCCGCCGCTGATGATGACGTCCTTCTTACGGTCTACAAGGAAATAAAATCCGTCCTCATCCTGACGTGCCATATCTCCGGTAAACAGCCAGCCATCCTTGAGGGTTTCCGCTGTCGCTTCTTCGTTGCGGTAATAGCAGGTCATGACGCCCGGTCCCTTAACACACAGTTCGCCGACTTCTCCCTGCTGGACTTCCTTGCCGTCCTCATCGACAATCTTCGCTTTCCAGCCAAAGCCCGGCACGCCGATGGCGCCCACCTTGTTGATGTTTTCCACGCCCAGATGCACACAGCCCGGGCCAATCGACTCACTCAAGCCATAGTTGGTATCGTACTGATGCTTCGGGAAGTATGCCTTCCAACGGCGAATCAAGGACGGCGGTACCGGCTGCGCACCAATGTGCATCAGTCTCCACTGTTCCAGCTCATAGTCAGACAGCTTGAGATCTCCGCGATCCAGCGCGTCCAAAATATCCTGTGCCCACGGCACAAGCAGCCACACAATGCTGCAATGCTCCTTCGAAACCGCTTCAAGAATGTATTTCGGCTTGGTGCCCTTGAGCAAAACAGCCTTGCCGCCGGAAATCAGGCTGCCGAACCAATGCATCTTTGCGCCGGTATGATACAGCGGCGGAATGCACAGGAATACATCCTCCTTGGTTTGACCGTGATGATGCTGCTCCACGCGGGCTGCATGCATCAGCGATTCATGGTTATGCAGAATTGCCTTCGGGAATCCCGTCGTGCCGGAGGAGAAATAAATCGCCGCATCGTCCTCATCGGTAATGTCGATGAGCGGCGCCTGACTGGAGCAGTTTGCTGCCAGATGGGTGTAATCCTCCGCCCAGCTCGGACATCCGCCCTCGCCAAGATAGAACATCAGGCGGTTGCGTCCCAGTTCATCGGCAATCGGCTCCAGTCGGCCAATAAAGTGATTGCCGAACACAATCGCGTTGACCTCTGCCAGCTCCGCGCAATACTTGATTTCATCGGTATCATAACGGAAATTGAACGGCACCGCCAGCGCACCGGTCTTGAGAATGCCAAAATAAATCGGCAGCCATTCCAGACAGTTCATCAGCAAAATGGCAACCTTATCGCCCTTTTTGATGCCGCGGCTGAGCAGCAGATTGGCAAAACGGTTTGCCTTCTCGTCAAATACATGCCACGTAATCTCTCTGCGGTAATCCGAAGCCGGTGTCGGCTCCATCAGATCAAATTCCTTCCATGTTACCCGTCGAATCTCTTTGATTTCCGGATTCAGCTCAACCAGTGCGACATCGTTGCCGTACAGCTTGCTGTTTTTTTCAAGTAAATCGGTAATTGGCATCGGGGATACCCTGTCCTTCCTCTAAAAAATCTCTACTCTGCGGGATGCTTTTCCCGTTTAAAGCGTAACTCTTTTACATATAAAAGTAACACAAACAGGGACAAATGTCAATTGAAAAAGCAAAAAAGCCCGCCAAATCCGGCGGGCTTTTGTTCAAAACAGCATCGTATCATTCGGCTGCCGCAGCAATCTGCTGAGCCATCTCCAGCATCTGTGCAGAGGTCAGGCTGCCGTTCATCTGATACAGCGTATAGTGTACGCCGCCGACCGTCCAGTTGATGCCATGATACTGCTCGGTCTCTACGCCGTTGTCCGACTGACCGACATTGAATTCCACTTGTCCGGATGCCTCTTCCTTCCGGTCTTGTTCGGTCATCTGATAAGAGTCCGACACATATTTTTCAGTCTTTGTTGTCTCGTAGTAGGAAACCCCGCCCTTCTGTGCGACGCAGCTGCCTGTCTCCTCCTGAGAAGCACCGCTGTTCTGCATGAGCGAGACGGTCTCGTCACCTTTCTGATAATCAAATTCCAAAGACGCATACTTGTTGACGGTCTGTCCGTCCTCGTTTTGCTCCTGATTATGAACAATCACACCGTCTTTAAAGACAAAGCCGTTATCGAAGCTCTGTAACAGAGCCGGCGTAAAACCGGCATCCCGTTGGCACTGCTGCGCACTCGGCAGGCTGGTGTAGTCCGCCGATGCGGAGCTGCTTGCGAAAATCCGGCTGATTGCCGTGCCGCCAAAGGCAAAGGCGGAACCGCCTACAACAACTGTTGCGGCAATCACAGCCGCAGCCATTCTCTTTTTCTTGTGTTTGAACATAGAAATCGAAACCTCCTTGTATCCGTTCTCCTGTGCCATGCGATGTGCGATGCGCGCCCGCATGTCGTCCGGCATATGGATGTCTTGTATCGTCTTGATATAGTCGTTTTTTCTCATATCCCTTCGCTCCCTTTCAGCTTCATCTGTCCGCCTTCTTCCAGCTCAAACCGGAGCTTTTTCCGCCCATATTGCAGGCGTTTTCGCACAGCTGCGGCGGAAATTGAAAGCATGTCCGCGATTTCCTCCGATGTGTATCCTTCGATATAATAGAGATATATCACGGTTTTCAGCTTTTGCGGCAGCCGCATAACTTCCTCCAAAATGTCAACCTGCTGCTCGTCTGCACACAGGTTATAGGCATCTTCCAAGGAAACATAGGTATGCCGCAAATGAAAGCGGTGCATGTCTCGGCAGATATTTGCCGCCACGCGCAGAAGCCATGCTTTTCGGTGCTCCTCACTGTCAAACACAGGGGCGCGCGTGATATATCGAATCATGGTCTCCGACACGGCATCCTCTGCGTCTGTCTGATTGCCCGCAAGGGTAAAGCAAAAGCGGAACAGCGTATCTGCATATCTGCGAAAAATCTGTTCTGCATCCTCACCCGCCGGCCGTCCGGAATGATTCTGCATGGTTCTCAACCTCCTTTCACTATACACACGTTTCACACCGCGTCTGTGTGACATAAACAGAAAAAAATCGCAAAAAAAATCGGGAGCGTTGCCGCTCCCGCCTGTTCCTTGTTATGTTTCGTCTATCGTTCCGTTTTTGGCACGCGGCAGTGAAAAAACTGCCCGCTGTCGCTGCCGCACCAAATCCATCACATATTCTACCAATCGTTCCGAGGCGTCCGGATGTCCCAGCGCCCGAATGGTCTCGCGCATGGTCTGCACACGCACCGGATTGTTGAGCAGATAATACAGCACCTCATCCAACGGAAATGTCTTGGTGACGAGCATCGCCATGCCGTTGTTGAGCAAAAATTCCACGTTGCGTTCTTCCTGTCCCGGAATCGGATTTGCCAAAATCATCGGCAGTCCCTTCGCAATGGCTTCCGTGACCGTCAAGCCGCCCGGCTTGGTAATGATGCAGTCCGCCGCACTCATCAGCACATCTACGTTGTCCACAAATCCCATCACGCGAATGCTGCACGCGCCGGTATAGTCATCCAGAAAATTCTGCAAATGCTGGTATGCCTTTTTATTGGTGCCGCACACGGCGAGAATTTGAAAATCTACGCCGGCATTGGTAATATGCTGCACGGTCTCCGCACAATCTCCGTATCCCATGCTGCCGCTCATGACAAGCAGTACCGGACGCTCGGCATCCAGTCCAAGCTGTCGGCGCGCCTCTGTCTTTTGTATGTGCTGATTGAATTTCGGATGAACCGGAATGCCAAACGGCAGCAGCCGCTGCTCCGGAATGCCGCGCTTTACCGCAGTCTGGGTAATCAGCTCACTCGCTATGACGAGTCCATCCATGTACAGCACATCCTCCCAATACGGATGGATGCAATAGTCCGTCGCAATGCCGATGCTCGGCGCTGTGACCATGCCGCGCTGCTTCATCTGGCTGACCAGATGCGCCGCGAGCACGTGTGTGCACACAATCGCATCCGGCTCAAAATTTTCCACAAACGATTCAAACCGGAAGGCGCCCAGCGTATTGACCAGCTTGACCATGTTCATCTTATTGAGTTTTTCTTTGGTTTGCGAGGTCTTATCGTAAAATAGCCGATACAGCTCCGGCGTATACTTGGAAGATAACAGATAGCCCTTTGCCAATGCCTGCTGTATCATTTTGCTGATATATTCATACACATCGACAATCTCGACTTCTGCACCTTTCTGTTCAAAAAGATCGGCCAGTGCTTTTGCTGTGGCATGGTGTCCATAGCCCGCTGTAACCGACAATAATAATATCTTCATGCGATTCCTCCACCTTATTGTTTTCATTGTACCTTATTCCCATCAGAAGTGCAACGTATAGCGGGCGAAATCCACCATTTTTACCGTATTGTAACCATTTTTCTGCATTCTGACTATTTATCTTCTATGGGATTTGTCATATAATATATACGATGTATTTTGTAAGGCAAGTCGAAATATATTCTATGATCGGAAAAATCTGCGAATCCATCTTGTCATTTGGATTCCGCCATTTTAATTGGAGGCATTTGACTCATGTCTGACTTTTCTTTAAAGTCCTATGTAACAGACCATAAGACCATCCACCTCGTCGGTATCGAACAAAAAAAAAAAAAAAAAAAAAAGAGAAAATAACAAA
>OQWE01000072.1_pt1 | contig 29953 bp, 26 predicted proteins | sample 1691591 | NCBI WGS metagenome assembly OQWE01 (sample SAMN03418265, study PRJEB22391) | human gut metagenome | biome: human-gut; feature: organic feature; material: feces | host: Homo sapiens | place: Tanzania | collected 2013-01
ATCTACATTACTCTTGATATTCTCGAAATACTTCGCATAGTTGGCATAGAGGGTAAGCAGACGGTTCTCGTTCTTCTGAGGACCATACTTGTAATCGCTACCGCTCAAAGACTCATCCTTGTTGAATGACTGTGCTGCATAGCCAGGAACATAGATGGTACCATCACCCTTGGCATAATCTGCACCAATGGTAGCATGGAGCTTGAGGTCTGGCAGGAAATGAACCTTGTAATCTACATCCATCGAACCGATGAAGCGGCTCACCTTACTCTTTGAATCATAAAGATCCACCAGACCACGTGGGTTTCTCACACCCGCATTTACTGGATAGCCATCAGCATCGAGAGCCTCATTGAAACCACCATAGCTGTTATTACCTGAATATACAGGAATAGTTGGGTTGAATGTGGCAGCTGCCCATACTGCACCACCATTATTGAAAGAGTTGTTATTGAGTGTACCCTTGGCATTGATGGTCAACTTCAGGTGGTCCTGGAAGAAGCTAGGAGTCAACACCACGTTACCTGTCCAACGCTCCACATTGTCCTTGCGCACCAGACCGCTCTGGTTGTAATATCCGGCAGAAACACGGAAAGGCAAATACTTGCCGATGCTTCCGCTCACGCTGAGGTTGTTATCAGTACCGAAAGCGGTGCGATAAACCTCGTCGTTCCAATCGGTATTGGCATTGCCAAGCAAAGACTTCTGGTTATCGGTACCAAACTGGTTGATTACATTCACGAAATCATCATGGCTCAGCATATCCACCATCTGCGCACGGGTCTGCATACTGTTGGTAGTATTGAAGTTTACCTTCAAACCGCCCTGCTGTCCCTTCTTGGTGGTGATGATGATGACACCATTGGATGCACGGGAACCATAGATGGCTGTTGAGGAAGCATCCTTCAACACAGTCATGCTCTCGATATCAGATGGGTTGATCATGCTGAGGAAGTTGCTGCTGTTACCAGAAATACCACCCTGCTCCAATGGCACACCATCGAGCACGATAAGAGGGTCGTTGCTGGCATTCAGAGAAGCACCACCACGCACACGGATGGTACTACCTGCTGAGGCAGAACCACTGTTGGACATAATCTGTACACCCGAAACCTTACCATTGATCAACTGCTCAGGAGATGAAACAAGACCCTTGTTGAAGTCCTTTGCCTTCACCGTAGCCACGGAACCTGTCAAGTCGCTCTTGCGCGCAGTACCATAACCGATGACCACGACATCGGCAAGCGCCTTGCTATCCGATTCGAGATTCACCTTCATATTTTCAGAAATAGCCAGTATCTTATCTATATAACCTATATAAGATACCTTGATCTTCTTGGCAGAAGAAGATACTTGAAGAACAAAGTTACCGTCGAAATCAGTAACCGTACCCCCCTTTTCGCCTTCTACCATAATGGTAGCGCCGATAAGAGGATCACCATTTTGTGCATCTGTCACTTCACCTTTAATGGTGCGAGTCTGCGCCAAGAGCTGCAAACATCCCATGAGCAACAATGCCACGAGAAGGAGACTTCTCTGTTTTGTTTTGCTTAAGACGTGATTCATTTTGCTAATTGTTTTCAGGTTCTTTTGATTTTTTAATTTGATTTCGGTTGCAAAAGTAGGTTAGAATACGGCAATCTCACGCTAAATATCAGACAAATCTAGCAACAAAAGGGACAAATACCCGAAATATATCGAAGAAAAAGGGAAAAGAAAGAAAAAAGACGCAAAAATCCACCCCCCAACATAGCCTAGGGCAACGCCCTAGGTTAACATTACCAGATAGCTATGCGCCCTGAAAGGGCAAAAGCCTTATAAACACCAAAAAGCCGAACCTCTTTGAAGAAGTTCGGCTTTTTAAGTGGTACCACCAGGAATCGAACCGGGGACACAAGGATTTTCAGTCCTTTGCTCTACCAACTGAGCTATGGCACCATACTCTTACAGATGATTTCTCATTTGCGGGTGCAAAGGTACAACAATTATTTGGTTCCACCAAATTTTTAAGTGAAAAACTTTTCAAAAAAGATAAAAAAGTGCTTTTTTATTTGGTATTATGGAGATTTTGGTGTACCTTTGCACCGTCTTTGTACTCATAAGTACCACAAAACGGGATTTAGCGCAGTTGGTAGCGCACGTCGTTCGGGACGATGAGGTCGCTGGTTCGAGTCCAGTAATCCCGACGAAATGTCGTCAGATGTACCATAAACACTGAGGATTTGCCTCAGTCGGGCAAAAATGGTCGGTACAATGTCGGTATCTCTCCTATATACATTATTAATAATAGGCTGTATCTGAGAAAAATTAAAGATATGGCTAAAAAAAATTATGCTCCAAATTCGAATGACACAGTACTTAGTAGTGTCATTGGCTGGAAACCTCCAGTTTTTCATCAAAGATCAGAATGTTATATCTCCTTCATGGCGTTTGATCCAGGAATCAACCGCATGAGGAAGAAAAAAATTATGCTTGACCATATCAAGGGCAAGCGGAACCAACGTGTCTATGCCGATCAGATTATGAAGAATCTCACCGAGAAACTTATGGCAGGCTGGAATCCTTGGATTGAGTCTCTGCAGCCTCTGGAATATACGAAGTGGGAAGACGTTCTCGAGAGATATAAGGCTTATCTAACAAAAATGTGCAATGAGGGAAGTATGCGTGAGGAGACATTTGTTGACTACAGCAGCCGTGTACGGATCTTGGAAAGATGGAAGAAAGAAAAAAACATAACTCTCAATTTTTCTTATCAATGGGACAAAAGTAATGTGAGCAAGTTCCTGGACTACATTTTCATCGACAGGAACAATACTGTACTGACCCGCAATAACTATCTTGCCTGGACTAAGAGTTTCTCTGCTTATCTGTTAGCTCGAGGGTATATACCTAAGAACCCTACAGAAGGCCTGGAACGTATCAAGAACAGGCAGAAGAAAAGCAGAGATGTCATACCTGACTGCACCATGCAGCTCATCAGAGATTATCTGCTGGAGCATAATAGGCACTTTCTGCTGGCGTGTGAAATCATCCACTACCTCTTCATCCGACCTAGAGAGATGTCCTATCTCAGAATCTGCGATATCCACGTCAAGACTCAGACAATCAGTCTGCATGGCGAGAATACGAAGAATGGCAATGATGCCGTGATCACGCTCCCGTCTCATGTCATCAAGCTGATGATGGAACTCAACATCTTCTCTCACCCAGGACAGGACTATCTCTTCTCTGACGGGTTCTGCCCAGGACCTGAAAGAAAGAACGAGAAAATGTTCAGAGACTACTGGACTCGAGTTCTGAGAAAGGAGCTGAAGCTCTCTCCCCGCTTCAAGTTCTACAGCTTGAAAGACACAGGCATCACCAATATGCTGCGGGCCAATGCCGACGTCTTATCGGTCAGAGACCAGGCGAGACACTCATCAATCCTCATCACAGACATCTATACGCCTAAGGATATACAGAAGGCGAATGAGTATATCAAGAACTATCAGGGAATCCTATAATATAATAAGGTGGAGGGCAGACTGCTCCCCACCTTATATATATTATGAAAGCATATAGAAGTAGCCGGTATAGATAGGCTCGATGGTATCATCCTTGACTTCCATTTCTATCTTCTCGCAGACGAATCGCTTATTCCTGATGATGTATATCTTCGATGGATCCGGAATATTAGCTGACTTGAATTTCACTTCCATACAGTTTCGGTTATCAATTTTGATAACTTCGCCTTGGAACTGATTTAATGATGTGGTACCGGCAGTATCAGAATTGAACGATAGAGTATAGAGATCTCTATCGATGAAGGCAATGCCATTGTACCTATAGTCTGCATTGACTCGGTAATCTGTCAGGAATTGAGGCCATCTGGATTTCTCACCTACCCACGATATCTTGCCGTATGGCTTGTCATGTTGCTGCACTCTACCTGGTAAGATGAAGAAGATGCTCATCACTTCCTCTTCGTCTTCGCTCTCGTCCATGGCCGACTCGTCATCGATGGCATCCTGTACAGAAACGTAGCTCAGACCATCCTCGTCAGAATCGCACTCCTTGGCATCCGACTCCCTGGTATTAGTGATTGACAGCAGGCAGCGCTTCTCTATCCAGTTGTCCTCAAAGACTGCGCTACTCTTGAAGTTGATATCTTCTGCAATCTGTGCAGCAGGAGAAATCTTCAACTCAACATAATCATCAGAATCCTTGTCTCGGATAATTGGAGACCAGATGCCTGCAAGCTCCCACTTGCAGCTACCCTCTTCACCTATATATATATAGTAATCTCCGAAATTATGGATGATAGTCTGCCTTTTCTTCTTCTCAGACCACCCCATGGTTGTTGTAGCGAACTGCTTGGAATAGCCTAGCAATTCTCTAGATTCTACCTGCTCGAAGTTCTCAAAGACCTTCTTCGGTATGACTTCATAGTCTCCTCTGTTGGCAGAATCGTCGAATTTATATTCGAGATTTGCGGTCGATGAAGTACTGAAGGAACCGTCCTCATCATAGTCTGTCGCATACTCTTCTAGCGGTTCTATCACTACGGAATCGGCAGAACTCAGTTCTGAGGAACTGACAACAGAACATGTCTTGCCCACCTCGTCGAAGTAGATGGAAGCATTGAAAAGCTTCCGGAACTCCTCGATGAATGTGTAGGATGACCAGTGCGGAAGCGCTCTGCGAAGCTCGCGAGACTTGAACGCTGACGCTATATACAGCTGGTTCCACGGCTTGACATCTATGTCATTCCTGATAAGCCTATAACCTTCGTGTTCGACAACCTTCTTGAAGATGTACATCAGATTTGGTTGTACAGCGGTATTCTGGATGAATGCCGTCTTTTGGCCACAATGTCTTCCTGTTCGGTCAACTCCTACGTAGTTGGCAATCATCTCATAGGTCTCATCGTGTACCGGCATATAGCACCATTTGCCTTCTACACCGAGGAATTTGGTCTTGTCGGTGCTCAGGATGAAGATGTCATTGACCTTTGATAAGTCGTTGAATTTGTTTTCAACAGACTTATCCACATTCGAACCAGGGGCATCAGCGATGCCCAGGTCAATCTCATCGATGTAGTGCTTTGTCATCTTGTTATTGAACTTGATGCGTGATTTGCCGCCAACAATCTGCAGCTTGACCTCCTGCTGATTCACCGAGAGGATGGTACCAACACCGCTCATGATGAGCTGGCTGTTACAGTACAGCTTGCAGTCATCGTATTTGGCGATATTCTTCTTGACTTCCAAGCGTGAGACATTCTTGAATATGACACGGTTCTCCAGGATATTCATGGGGAAGGTGATGTCATAGGTGTACTCACCATCATCGGTGACATACTGGTTGGCGTATGTCACCTTGATTGATGATGTAGAAATGGGATAGGCCTTATGGCCATTGATGATGCATGTTATCATATTCCACTACTTATTGTTTAAAATGCGCTGATAATCCTGCAGTCTGCGGTGCAGACCTCTACGTCCAGATATCGGAACTTCAACCTCAATGCCATCGTCAAGAGTCTGTGTCAGACGGCTGACGGCTGCATTGACACCATCGAGGGACTGGCGTACCTCGGTGTTATCATTGTTGACATTGACAACAGGAGCCACCACGGTACTACTTCCCTGTCCCAGAGAACGTGTGATATCATCAGCGGTCAGCGAGCCAACTGTATTAGAGCGCTGTGCCCTATCGATGAGGTCAAGAGCTGGACGGATGGATGAGTTGTTGACGGCATTGTGATTAGCCACGAACTCGCCTTCATGTACGACTCCTGCTTCCTTTCGGTAGCGGTTGCCACCGGTGTAACCACCCTCGTAGTAACCTGCAGCCTCTGCCTGGTGCTGCTTCTTGATAGCAGCAAGCTGTATCATACCTGCAGCTGTGGCCATACCTGCTGCAATAGGAGCTAATGTCCAACCTATTGTTGGTATAGCTGCAGCAGATGCATAGGCATTGATAGCAGACATTGCTGTAGATGCTATCGCCTGCGCAATTTCTATCTTCATAGCTTTTTTGTTAGCCTTGGACTTCGCTGCGGCCAGTTCCTTGTCTCTCTTCTCCTCCAACTTTTTCTTTTTCTTCGAGTTGTTGCCAGCTGCAGCAATCTGCTTTTCGTAGTTCTTGGAGATTTTCGCCTGCTCGAGGTCAGAGCATGCCTGAGCATATGACGATGACGCAGATAGAATACCGTTGATACCATTGTAAACAACAGCTGTCTTTTCAACCAGGTCATTGAGGTAATCAGAGGTGACCTGCGCTTTCGCCTGCATGTATGCAGCATGGTTCTGCTTGTCATTGCCATATAATTCCTTCAACTTCTCCATGGTGTTCTGGTAGTTCTCAACTTGTGAAGAGAAGTAGCCACCCAGAGTTGCATTGCCGGTCGACTGGGACTCCCCTGCTGCAGCCCTGGCGCTGTTGACCATCTCTGATGACTTATCATTAATCTTCAGCTGAGCGCTACCTGCTCCATGGGCAGCAGCATCTATCTGCGCTCTCTGGGCAGCAAACTGCTTGGTTATCTCCAACTTCATCTGCTGATATTCCTCCTCCTTGATCAATCCATTCTTGTAGAGATTGTCAAGGCCATTGAGGTACATAGTTTTCTGTGCCTGCAGGTCTTGCTTACCGAACTGCTGACGCAACTCCTTCAGCTGGTTCTGGTATGTCTCCTGCATCTGCAGCTGGTGATCGAGCTCAGCCTGTTCCATCTCAGCCTTCAGATCCAGCCACTCCTCGCTGCCCTCTCTGTCTTTGTAGAGTGCAAGACGTTTTTTCATGGCTTCGACATCATTCTTATATAGGGCTTCATTGAGAGCGGTATCATTCTGATAGATTTTCGAATTGACATCATAATATTGTGCTTTGATGCTAGCCTCCTTCTGCAGGCGTTCACGCTCAATGGTCTGCTCATTCATCTTCTGAATGGCAGCATCATGTTGCTTGACAACATTGACCTGGTTGTCGAGCAACTGCTTATACTCGTTGCTCTCTTCACCATATAGCTGCTTCAGCTTTGCAAAGCCCTTGATCTGTATGTTTTGACGGTCATCGATGAACTGCTGATAGGTTTTCTTACCTTCTGCATAGGCTTTGGCGTTGTCTGCCATCAGTTCGTTGGTCTCAGCCTTGATGCTATCGGCTGCCTGCTTCTGCTTGCGTTTGGCTTCAGCCTGGCGCTTACGTGCCTCGGCTGCAGCTGCCTTCTCTGCCTTGACACGAGCCTTGCGCTCTTTTTCTGAAACCTGATGAGTGACGGCTGTACTCTGCTTCTTAATGATTGTACCATCATTGCCCTTGCCATTGTAGCCATTGTTGCGCCATGGTTCCGGATCGCTCACTTCGAAATGCTGTGACTCTAACTCGTTGATTTTATCAAGGAGACGCTTCTGATACTGTTTTTCCTTGTCAATCTCTCTCTCCAAATCCTTTTGAAAATGTGGATTGCTTGCCGCAACCTTTTTCGAAGGGAAAGGATTGAAGGAATCTAATACTCCCTGTAAAAATCCAGGTTTATAATTTCTTCCCTCTTCTAGCCAATCCTCTAGATCAGCACTCTTTGCTATAGACTCAGCTAACTTTTTCTGTAGGCCATCGATGATAATCTTCTTTTTCATTACATCAATGTAAGCCTCAATCTGCCTTGTAGCGTTGCCTGTGCGCACTGCTTCCTCGGTGATGTTACCGAGGTGCTCACGCATCAGCTTGCCGTTGAGATCCTCAAGGGCTGCCTTGCGGTCAGACTCTGCACTGGTGTTTGACTGGATAGCAGAAACGAGGCGCATGATGGATGCCTCCTCTTCTGCTGCCTGCTTGTTGGCATCTGTCACGGCATCATTGTAGTCACGCTGAGCCTGCTCAGCTGTGCTCGTCTCTTCAGAGAGTGTGACGATTGCGGCTGTCAGTCCGGCAACAACAGCAATCACGGCAGTGATCGGGTTGGCCAACAACACTTTGTTCCACAACATCTGCGCAGCAGTGGTCAGTTTTATTTCACGTGTCAACGCCATCTGAACGATTGCCATGGTCTTGAGAGCAGATGTCTTAAGACCCACAAGGACGAGATGCGCCTTTTCGCGCAGAATCATGATGTTGAGCCATGCCATTTGCGCCTTCTCTGCTATCAACTTTGCCTTAGATACTGCAGTATAGGTGACGATTGCGGCTGTCAGCACAATTAATATGCGCCAATAATCCTTGACGAAATCAACGAGTGTGGAGAGTGCCCGAACTCCGAGACTAGCTGCAGATATGCAATATCGTGCTGCAGGATAGAGTTTCTGGCCCAATTCGATGGACAGATCCAGGAACTTCTTGCTCGCCTTGTCAAGTTGAGCCTGTACACTCTCGTTCTGTGTCTCGAACTCATTGAGGACGGATTTTCCTTCGGAATAGGCTTCGTTTGCCAGGTTCTGGGCAGTCTTGATGTCATCGAGTTTATCTGCGAGGACGGTTAGGACACCAGTAGCCCTGGATCCATCCATCTTCATTTCTTCGAACATTGGTGCAAGGTCGGCAAAACCGCCCTTGGCTCTCATGGCTGCCAGGAATTGGAGGAGTGCGCTGTTGGCATCCTCCTTCAAAGTCTTTGCGAAGTCCTTGACATTGAGTCCAGCAATCTTGGCGAACTTGGCTGAGTCCTGGAACATTTTTGCCAGGAGGTTCTGTACAGCTGTTGCTGCCGTCTCATCCTGCTGCATGTTCTGGTCAAGGACAGAAGCGAGACCCATGATCTGAGCTTGTGTAAAGCCTGCCTGCTTGCCGACACCTGCCACACGGGCGGTGAAATCAACAAGATAACCGGCAGAGGCAGAGGAATTCTGAGCCAGTTCATTGACTGCAGAACCTGTTGCCAACATGGCACCTCGCAGACCTTTGGTCTTGTCTTCGCCGAACATCTGGGCGAGCTTGCCGATTTGGGAGACTGCCTTGTCTCCGAGGTCATCACCGAGGGCGACATTGATTTTATCGGCACCATCGACGAACTCCTCAACTGCAGCAGTCGATGTGATGCCTAGTCTGCCGGCATCTTCGGCTAGTTGGTTGAGCTTCTGGCGAGGTGTGCGGGTATCCATCTTCTTGAAGTCTTCGTTCATACGCTCGACTTCCTCGGCTGCCTGCCCAGTGTACTTGCGGACGTTGGTCATTTCATCATCCATCTTAGCATACTCCTCCACACACTTCTTGACTGTGAAGGTGATGCCGGAGATGGCAGCGACGGCTCCCAGGGCGATGCCCTGCATGCGGTTGAACCAGTCAGCCGAGCGTTTGATCCAGGACTCCTGGGCAACGCCCTCGGCTCTGACTGCCTGCAGTTCTGCCTTCAGCTGCTTCGCCTTCAGCTCCATCTGTTTGAACTGCTCGGTACCACGCTGCATGCCCTGCATCTGTTGGTTGAGAGCCTTGATGGAGTACTCCAGGTCACGGATGGAGGAGGTCTTGAGGTTTGACATGGTGTTGTTGACCAGCTGCATCTGACGCTTGGTCTCCTTGATGTCCACATTGGTGCTGTCTATCTCCTTGTCATACTTCTGCATGAGGGTGACCACCTTCTGCTCGCTCTGTCGGATGCGTTCCAGCTCTGCCTCGACCAGCTTCAGCTGCGAAGCTCTGGAGGCGTACATGGTAGATGTCGGGTCGTAGTCAGCCATCTGACTACGTAGCTTGGAAGCTGTGAAGTTGAGGTCATTGAGTGAAGCATGTTTCAGGTTTGACACCGTTGCGGTCATGCGTCTCGCTTCCTCATCAGCCTTGCGTGTCGCGCCCTTCAGGGCAAGCATCTGCTCCTTAACCTTGGAGAGTTGAGCGTCCAATTTTGCAAAGTCTGAAGGGTCAGATGCTGCCTTCATCTGCCCCTTCAGATGTCTAGCTGCCTTCTCCAGCTGTCCGAGGCTTGCACTTGACAGGTTGTCGAGTGTCTCCTTGACGCTCATGGTTGAGTTCTTGAATTGCTTCATCTCTCGCTCAGCGGCCTTAAGATCCTTGGCGAGGGATGCGCCTAAACGGGAATCGCCCGCCGAGAAGGCATCTTGTTTTTCCTTCTTCAGACGAGCGACTCTGTCCTCTAACTCTTTGAGTCGGTTCTTCGCCTCCTCCGAGTTGAGCTTGATGACTGTTGTATATACTTCTTGTCTTGCCATTAGCGGTTGACCTGTATATAGTTGTTATATAAGATAGTGGAGTTGGGATTGAAATTTATCAACTTGATATTGTAGCCATCGGTTCCCCATTTCCACCATAGAAATCGATGTTTGTAATTGCGAGTGACAAGGCATTGCAAGCTGTCTCGCGCTCTATATGTAAGCATAGAGTCTGCAGTGTTGAGCTGTACGCTCAACCACTTGTCGCTATACTTGTATAGCGAATTCTCACGAAGCGTCTTGACAGAGCCTTCGGTGACTACCGATGTGCGCTGATCCGCCATTATCTGGCTGACCTTGATGCCAAGATCTTTCAGCATTTTCCGGTCTGCTGCAAACTCCTTGTACTCATCAGGAGGCATCATGATGACCTTCTGCGTCACGACCTTGACTGAGTCACGGATTGTGTCACGCTCAGCTGGAGCATACTGCAGCTGAAGTTTGTTGAGCTGTTCTCTCAGCTCCTGCTCCGCTCGTTGCTTTTTATACTCGCAGTAATAGTCTTTGACTATGCAGGTCACCATCAGAAATACGAGGATGAACCCTAAATCTTTATTAAATCTACTCATCAGCTCAATCTCTTAAATGTCTGCGTATTCCGGAATAGCGTCGAAGCATGGGCATTCCTTGATGCGCTCCCATGGATCGACCACTTTATTGTGGTTCTTGTCAGGCGAAATGTCACGATGTCCCATAATCTTGGCATCAGGGTAGCGGCTTCTCAATTCCTTGAGCAACTCACGCAAACCTAGTTTCTGTGCCTCTGTGCGGTTGTCGATAGCCTTGCCAGTGCGGGATATTCCGCCCATGTATGCCACGTTGACGGAATCGTAATTTTGCCCCTTGACTCCGTTGGACGGCAGGTCTTCTGTCATGAGCTGCGTGCGCTTGCCGTCAGCGGTCACTACCCAATGGTAACCTGGATAATGCCAGCCTTTGTCTCTGAACTCCTTGAGCAAGGCATCGACAGTCCATGACTGTCGGCTTGCTGTACAATGAACGAAAATTTTCTTAATCTTGCGTGCCATTTTTATTGTTTGTATATTTTTGAATAATGTCTTTAACTCGGGTGTCAAAATTCAGTGTGAAACCAAAGACGGTTGCTGCATAAACTAGACTCTGCCCAAAGAACCACAAGACGTTGGAAGTTACGTCGTGGGACATAAAAAAGCTGATGAACACGAGCACGATGCCGGCAAGCAGAACTATACTGGCAGAGCTGTAGTGTATCCATTCCTTGGTATTTCTCTGCATATCTGTACCTTTTTTAAAACTGGCACAAAGGTACATATAATATAAGGAATATAAAAATACGGCAGGAAGGACTGTTCCCCTCCTGCCGTATCTGAACACTATGAGATATCCCGGTCGAGTAACTCTCTGGCCATCTGCTTAGCCTGCTCTCGCCACTTCTGGAATACCTGGTACTCCGTCTCGTGCTCCTTGTTGCCATCTCCATGGTTGCACAGGATGGCTTCGACATCGCCCTGGCTGTACTTAGTACGAACCAGACCATTCACGAACTCGCGATAGGTTGCCGACTCAGCCTCAATCTTGGTGGAGCCGTCAATCTCTGTCCCCTCATAGCTGTAGGCTGTCACTGTCTCACTATCGCCATCAGACTCCGACATGGTGGTGTCTGGGTGATAGTTTTCTACTTTCTGCTCACTCAAGAACAGAAGAAAATGCTTGCTGTCATATCTCAAGTATGACATGCGGCAAAGATAAAATTTCTTGTGCATCTAGATAAACTTATAGAATTTCTTTCCAAACTTGTTGGTGAGTTCTGCTGCAACGGTGTAGAAGCCTTTATCCAACAGTTCCCATTCCTTGCGTGCCTGGTCAACCAGAATATCTGAGCCAGTAAAGAGCCACCACGACTCAGGTTGCCAAACCGGCTCCTCAATCTCATCGCCATGTTCATCGAGTTGTCCTGTCTTCCGGACATGATCAATGAAACGGAAGCGGATGGCGAGGCGGTCCTTGGGCACCTTCTTGGTGACCATGTGCTTGACGCCCTGGTCGTCAACCTCTTCAACCTGCTCCATCTTGAAATCGACCCTCGACTTATCAATCTTGTAATCCTCTATGAGGATGAGGAACTTGTCATAGTCCTCAATGTTGTGGCACAGGATGTCGCCTGGATGCTTCTTCTGTGCCATGCTCATGCCCTCGAAGGGAACCTCTCCCTTGCGGGCTTTCACAATCTGACCATATTTTTTCATACCGATTTTATTTAATAAGTTTTTTGTGTCTGCGTGTTTGGCAAGACCTAGCCTGGAGGCAGCCTTGCGCCGGATCTGTTCATCGTTAAGTCCACGTTTGCGCAATCTTGCCACCTGGGCACAGAGTGCCTGCTTGGTGCGCTTGCGCAAAAGGGCATGGTCGGCAAAGATCTTCTGTCCACAGAAGTCTATGCCGTCACATGTACGATGAATATTCCAACTTTTATTGATGCTCAGCTTCCAGTCTCTTGCCAAGACCATGACTGCAAGCTCCGCCATGTGGCGTAAGAAGACCTTATCTTCATGCATGATGAAGATATTGTCCATGAATCTATAATAATGTTTGAGTCCTTCGCGGCAAAAACGGTCGAAGCGCTCATTGAGGGATTTTACCCCCCCCCACATTTAATACTCTTGCCTGCTGCTCCGAGCGGCATGTGAGGAGCATGTCCGTGACGTAGCGAGCCTGCCAGTAGCCATGTTTTTCAGGATCTTGGAGTATATCAAAACACCGCATGGCGAGATAGTCAAACCTCGCCAGAAATAGTTGTCCCAAAAGTTGTGTGAGCTTGACACCCAGCACTATGCCGTTGGCATAACTGTCTACGACCTCGTCAATGAAAGCAAGCAGCTTGCGGTCCTTGATATACAACCTATACTCTCTCTTGAGCAAATTGTGCTCAACATTCTGGAAATAATGGTGTATATCCATGGGCAAGCAATAGAATGTGTCTTGCTGTGGCGAGGTAAAGATGTCCTGCTTGATAATCTTGTAGAAGAAATGCGTGCCACGCCCCTTGGTACCAGCTGGACTGTTGTAAGGAATCTTGGCTCTCAGCTTATCTTCACTGGTGTGCATGGCTGCATGCTGAATGACATGATCGCCAACAGGCAACTTATTGACTATGCGATGCTTGGGTTTTTCAACCGGCTTGGCCTCATAGTCTGATGTATGCCAAGTCTGATGGGTATAGGCATTTAGCAGGGCTTGAAGATTTGCCTCAAACTCTGCTTCGAACGCTTGTACAGATAGACGGGACTTCTTGTGCCGGGAAAAATCAAAGAATGCTTCACGAAAATTTTGCAAAGTCTCAACCGCCTGTGAAATGTTACCTAACCTCTTCACTTGCTTTTATAATTTTATGTATATAAAAAAAGGTCGGTGTCTGTTGAAGGTCGGTGTCTGTTGAATGTCGGTGTCTATTAAAATGTCGGTGTCGATTTCTGCTGTCTGCTTTTTGATGTCCTAACTTTCGACCGGATGACCCATTGTCATCATCTACTAGCTATTCTGCTTAAGTGTATGTTTTGCCTTGAGGCAAGGCCTGACTCCCGAAATCTCTGCAGCTAAGCAAACTAACCTGCAGTATCTTGTTAAGTTGAGGGCCGCACCGTAGTTCACATTGTAAGCCGAGACAGCATTGTTCACGTTGAGCGCCGAAAGACCGCATCGACCACCATTGTTAGCGTTGCCACCACGAAGACACAGGCGAAAACCGGCGCAGGAATCACAGCCTGGTTTAATACCGCCTGCAAAGGTACTGAAAAAAATCGGAATGAAAGAATGTCAAAGAGCGAAATTTCAAAAAAAATCGACCGCCCAAGGGCGATAAGGTTTGCTCGCTACGCTCGCAGGGTGCTCAGGATTGCCCTTGGTTCCGCTGGGAAACCTTGGCCAATCCTGCACACTCCAGCTCACATCAGCACACCTCTGTCCACTCTAGGCCGCCTTGTAATACACTGGTTCCAATGACCACTCGGATGCTGCTTCGCAGAGGGCCGCACCGCAGCCCACACCGTAAGCCGAGACAGCACCGTTCACGTTGAGCGCCGAAAGACCGCATCGACCACCATGGCGAGCGTAGCCACCACGAAGACACAGGCGAAAACCGGAAGTAGCTCCTGACGTATTCCAGAAATAGCTAGTCCAATAGGTCGACTCGGTACCTCCTTTTTTGGTCGGGAAGTTTTCGAGGTGCTCCATACACAGCTCCTGGATATAGCCTTCGCCTTTAGTCTCCGATTTGCTATAAGCTACCATTCCATCCGCACTACCTAAAGTCCAGGTTCCATAGATGGATGGAGCAACGAGGTGTACAACCGATGTATCCTCGTTGCACTGCACCTGCTCATCATCCATCATACGCCAGAGGTTACCGAAACCATTCTTGTATCCGAAGAAATTAGGAATCTTGGCAGTATAGACTACAGTACCATCATCCTTCTTGACCTCGTAGCTTGATTCACCACAGGAGTCTCCGAGTTCGATGCCGACAGACATCGGGATGACCGGACGCCAGCCGTTGTATCCACCCCAGTCTGGCATCTGTGTCACGCCAGTGCCTAGACCACCTTGGAACAGACCATTTTCATCTTTAGCAGAATTGACAGCAGCCTGGTCGTAATGAGTACCGAAGATGACACCGAACAGTACTGCGATAGCCGCTGTATGGCGCATCGTTGTACAGAGCCAGCCGGTACCATTTTTGCGCGCTGCAGCTCTGAAGTACTCAGTAGTCTGCTGAGTTGCCGGCTTGCCCAGCATCGTGCGGTTCGTATTGTCGAGAGTCGCATCATTGTTTCCGCCTCGATAGTCAGCACCATCGTTGATGTAGCTGACGAGCTTGCCAGTACTGCGCTCGAGTGTCGCAAATCCTGCTGCAGAGATGCTGGCAATCGGAATCTTGTAGTTGAACTCTCCCTGAATAGGCCAAGGGCTAATCATCTCATAGTGTAGTCTGCCTACGGTCTTGATGACAATGTACCACTCCTTGCCCCAACCCCACTGATAGTGTCCTTCGGAACCATCAAGCTTTGCCGCCTCGCCAGTCGCATACTTGTGATGATCCTTGGCATCAAGCTTGCGACGGGTATGGTCATTCTTGACCAGATAGCCGCCAAGTCCGAGTTCCTCATGCAGGTTCCGCAGGAGCTCGAGGGATCCTACATAGGTAGCGGCCTTAGGTGTAGCGTTGTCGAGGTTCCACACTCTACCGCACCATGGATGCTGACCGAGCTGCACCGCATTCTTGATAGTCATCTGCTCAGACTTGCCCGACTTTTTGTCGAAGACCTCGATAATCTTGTCGGTTGCAGACATGTCTGATAGAGGCAGGTCATCGACCTGCTGAGCATTGTCGAAGGCTGCGATGATAGCCTTCAGCTTCGTCTCTTCATTCTCTGTAAATGCCATATTACATTATATTTAATCGATTAAACAATTCGGATTTTATTGCCGTTTTTGCGAATCTTGCCTGTAGCAGAGAGTCGCATATATGGTTGTCTGACGTTGATGGTCACCTCCTGCCATAGCGGTGTGTTGGCTGTAGGAATCACCCAGAACTTGGTCTTGCCTTCACCCTTGACGGTCAGATTGCCGGAAGGGTCAGACATGACGGAATCACCCTCTACTCTCTGATAGAGGACGCTCTGCGGCAAGTATGCCGGCAGGATGCTCGCCTCAATCTTCTGCTTCTGCTTGTTGCGGACGCTGACCTCTGCCTGATAGCTGAGATTCATGCGAGATGGAGCGATGAAGCCAGTCGCAATCTGACCTGCGAGACTGTTCATCTCAGCGATTTTCTCGTCTGCTCTCGTCGCAGCCTCCGTTGCAAGCTGCGCCTGCTGCTCTGCTGCTGTAGCCTGCTGCTGTGCTTCTGCTGCCTGAGCGGTTGCAGAAGCAGCTGCAGTATTGGCAAGATTCGCAGCCTTGTTGGCATCATCGGCTGCGCTCTTGGCCTTGGTTGCCGCAGTTTTGTCTAGCCAGAGGCGCCAGGAGTCGCTGGTGTCTGAAGGCTCAGAAGTATTGCCATCGATGAGGGATGCGAACACTCCACTGGCTGTATGGACGATGTCGTTGGCATCGTAGCCCTGGATGGTTTCTCCCTCGAACTCGAAGGAATAACCCTTGGCCCACACTCCCCTGTCGGTGAAGGCAACATTGCCCACCACAATGATATTCGTATTATCTGCCATTATACCTTGATAACTAATTTGTTTCTGCGTTTGACTACGTGCTCAGAAACGTTAGAGCCGTAGTCTATCATCAATAACTTGTTCCTGGACTGCCGGAAGGTTGGGTACATCGCACCACCTCTTGCGATGATACCGGTATCTTCGTAGGCGTGAGTCTGCAGGTTCCACCTCCACCAGTTGCCGTTTTCTCCGGCAATAGTAGGATGCTCATTGAGCTCCTTCGCTAGACTGGTCTGAACTACTGAGCTGGCTATAGCAGTAGATGTATTGGTCTCTCGCAGCTTCTCAGCAAAGACTCTACCCTGCTCTGCATTGCCTCTGCCTGCTTCTGCTAAGGCTCTATCAGCCTCTGCTTCACTCCTGGTCCTCTCTGCTGCCTGTCTTTGATTTTCGACATTGACTCTCGACGTTTCAGATGATGCTCGAGCTGTTTCGGCTGATGCTCTCTTCTGCTCTGCGGAAGAACGAGCAGACTCAGCAGAAACTCGCTTGCTTTCAACATCAATTCTCGCCTGCTCAGCCTTGACTCTCGAAGCTTCGGAAGCTGCGCGAGTCTGCTCTGCAGTCTTGCGGGCTTCCTCATTCTGCTCGATAGCCTTCTTGCTCGCAAGCGTGTCCGAAGTAGCTCTCTTGGCAGCTTCGGTCGCAGTCTTACTCTCAGCTACGGCATTATCAACTTCCTGCTTCTTAGTCTCTAGTTCCACCCGAGCCTTATCTGCATTGGTAGCAGCGGTATTCGCCTTGTCTGTTGCCTTTTGGGCAGCAGTTGTCACCTCTTTAGCTTTTTCAAGCTCTGCGTCAATATCACGAGTGAACACCTTCATTGGCACGATGACCTGCTTGCGAGTGCCGTTGTTGTCATCGTAGAGGACGGGAACAGTGTTGATATGCGCAAGATCGTAGACCATTTCACACTCGAAGATGTTCTTCGAGTGAAGTTTCATCTGATCTACAATATGCGGCCATAATGCTATGCTGACCGAAGACCAATCAGAGTTTTTGATTGCATCTTCGATGCTGGTACCCACCTTCGCATCGCTCATAAGCACCTCCTCTCTTATTCTGCATTCTTGATGCTGTCAAGCCACTCAGGGATTGATGCAAGAATTTGGGAAGTTACTTCCTTGCCGATAGCATCTTTATTAAGAGTTATGGTAAGGTTGCCGTTCTCTTCCGAGATGTTGCCGAGATATTCGCCAGTTTCGTTACGAGAGACATATCCTCTCGTAACTACATTGTCACCAGTAACATCCTGCTCGAAATTAATATTCACGTTCTCACCGAGCGCAATAGGCTCAAATTCGGTTTTCACCGTCTGTTTTGCTGTTTTCATATCATAAAAAATTAAAATTATTCTAACTACCCAAAAAATATTAAAATCAACTCCAGGTTAAGTCCTTTTCACCACTCCAGAATACACCTGCGCCTACCTTGTCTGTAGAAACCTTCGGACTAAGCAGACTTGGTGGAATATATACACACGATAAACTCTCACCGCCAACCAACTCATGCCACCCGCCAATATCGGCAAAGTGTATGGTCTGCTTGTCGTTACCATTAACGACTCTCCACTCTTTTCCGCTGCCCATGCCAGTGAACACATAGTATTCGTCCGATGTGCAGTGCATCACTACTACATCTATAGGCATACCGCTGGAATCACCACCATTTCCGTCTCCATACAGAGGAACTTTCCAATAGGACCTACCAGCTGAAGTTTTACCGCTCGATAGTGCTTTTGTGATAAATGTTCCCTTTTCAAAATCTGAATCTTTTGTATATATGCGCATCCACCCTCCATAGATAACTGCTATGGTTTTCTGTCGATGCCCGAACATACCTCTGCACCATATATCTGCTGCATAGAAGCGATAGCCACGAGCCTTAGCGCTATCATAACCCTGATGATACATATCACCTGAGAACCACATCTTACCATCCGAACCGAACTTGATATTACCAACTACATTACCGCTGCTGTCAACACAATCAAGGCTTTTGAAGCTTCCATAAACACCAGTAACCGTACCGCTGAAAGTTCCATTCTGACACCACAGACTACCATTTGAGTCAAGCTTGAAATTCTGAGTAGTAATAGTAATCTGACCACCCGTGAAGTTCATGCAATGACCCGAGAGAATAATTCTATCAGCACTGATAGACGCATTCGTGATATATCCGTTAGCGTTTTTCTGTACGCTTGTCGATATGCTTGCTGTATGCCCTGCTACAGTAGTCTGCAACGCAGTGAAATCTGAAGTAGTGACCAGTCCGCTTCGGATCTCATTCTTGCGGTCATCTATGCGAGTATTGCAGAGTGAGTTAACCGTAGGTGTGATGGCAGCGATACCACTAGCTGTAAGATTATTGCCACTGAACATACCTGACGCAACGCTCCATCCATCTTTTTTCTGCTGAACCATCGTGATGGTAGAGGCATAATCATATCTGATACCGCTGCCCACTCCGTCTGCATAACTTTTTGCAGATGCAAAATTGCTGCTGATACTATTATTGAGTGTATCTACATTCTTCTTCAATTGCTCCTGCGTAGCAGCCTTGCCAACCGTCTGAGTGATGGTATCAACATCCTGCTGAATCTTCGTAATGCTAGCCGTATTATCATCGACCTTTTTGACTGTACTAGTAATTCTATCAGATAGCTGAGTTACGTCAGAAGATACAGTCGCGTTGGTAGCGTAATCTTTACTGCCTACCCACTGTTTGATGCTGTTTGATGTCTGTTCAATAGCAGACTGATATTCCTTAGTGATATTTCCGTGTTCATCCTTCAGCTTCTTATCAACAGATGACGTGATGTTGCTTGCAGTCTGCGTTATCTGTGATGATGTATCCTCACGGTTCTTGGCATCCTTAGAATCTACATATTGCCTGATTTCGCCCTTTTCTGCATCAAGCTCGAAACCCACCTTGACAGCTTTCTTGTTGACGGTATCAATATTTTCGCCCAGCAGCTTGATATTGCTGGCCGTCTGCACTATCTGTGTGCTTACGGTCTTAGACAGCTCACTGAGCGGTTCGTCTGTTAGAGATACAATTGCGAGATAGCAATCACCACTGTATTTGATGACGAAGTCACCGGTACCATTCCACACGCCCTCTATAGGTATAGTTTTCCACGCTCCAGAGTATGCGACATTGATATTCCTCTGCTGTAGGGTATTCTGCTTACCCCTCACGTCTTCGCAACCAGCGAAGCCAATAGTCAACTTGCCAGCGGTCTTGGCATAGATGCGAATGCTGATGTACAGCTTGTCCTGCACATCGGTGTACCCTGCCTCTGTTGGAGGCAGCTCTGCGCTGCTCTTCTCCCCGGCAACATATTCTCTGTGAGTTCCTGGTTGTCTAATCAGCGCATTCTTCTGCCTGATGCCGCAATTCTGCATGCGGAGAATCTGCCTGCCATCCACCTTCTCCAGCGACACCTTGCGATTTCCGCTTGCGGTAGGATTGCCGTTGACCACGACCGGCAATCCGGAAGCATCAAACCAGAAAACAGATTCGTCTGTAGTGTCGATATCCCACCCTGCTATGATGGTATTCTCTGAATCCGTAATCTGCTCGAGGAATTGCCCATTCTCCAAATAATTCTGCCCATTTGTCAGCTCATAGCTGGTTTTTGAGAATCTCGAAGAGAACATGTTTTCGAGAACCTGGAACTTGGTATCGATGCTCTCTCCTGTACGGCTCAGGACGAAATCGCCCACGGCATAGAGGTTGTTCAGGTACTCTCCGAACCCCTTTAGTTGACCAAAGATAGGGTGTCTGATGCCATTCAGATTACCCAATCTGCCCTTCAGAGCAGAATCCGGATTGGTTTTCATACCATGGACAATATCTATATAAGGTGTATCGCTGCCTACGGTCATCACCTGAATGATGCCCTTGCGGTCTGGGTCAGACACGTTATCGACACGGACGAAGGTGTCACGCTTCTTGATTAGTTTCTCCGGTTTGGCTCCTGCCATGGAGCTTGTGAAGTTCTCGAATGTAACCCACGCCAGACGATCCTCTCCCTCACCTTCCGTGCCAACCTCTTTAACCAGGAGTTCGTAGTTCTTGGTGACATAATGGTCATTTTCCTCAGACGGAAGGCCATTATACTGCTGCACCATTATATAATCACCCTTGCGGAAGGAATTGTACATGCGGCCTTCCTTGGTATCGAGATACACCCTGCCGCTCTCTGCATCGAAGTGATCCACCTCCATCATCGCAGTGAAGATGCGGTTGTCATTCTCTCCTAGCAGCTGAGAGATGATCATCTCGAAGATGCGCATGGATCCTCTCACGATGAGGTTGTCAAGTTCCAGGTTATATTTGTTTTCGAGAACGCCAGCCGCATTCTCTACCGGCTCGTTCTTCAGCCGCCAACCTTTGCCCGTGAGGAACCCTGCAACGAAGTCCGGAGAACTGAGGTCTCCTGCGAAGACGGAGTTGCCTCCCACGTTCAGGTCATTGGCGTTGATATCGTGAGCCTCTATATCATGAGAGATGATATCGCCATTCTCGTCGAACTTGTAGCCTGCACCTACCCTCAGACCTCTGAGGAAGGTGATAAGACCGGCAGCTTCATCATCCTTGACCTTCGACAGATATTTGCCCTCGATCTTCTTCAGAAGCTCCTCGATGGTCGTATGCATCTCGTCTGAGGCGAAATGCAACAGCGAGAGAAAAGCGGTGCCTATGCGGTATGCCGTATTGGCCTGCAGGCGTCGCTCATCTCTGATACCCTCAAATTGGGTCTGAAGATCATTCTTATCATATTCTACTGCCATATTGTTTTTTTGTTTGCAAAGATATAACTTCGATGAAATCGATAAAAATACGCGCCCTAGAGGTTGCGTGCTGCTCCTATGCCCCTGAATATCTCGGTGAGGGCTGATGCCATCAGACCATTGTACCGGTCGCCGTAGAAGGTAGCCTCATGCTCGTTGAGCTTCATGACAGATGAGTAGTACTTCTGAGAGAACCAGTCACGGCGGCCTTTAGGTTCGCCACCGGCGACACGACCGCCCCAGGCAGGGCCCACCTTCTTCGGTTTATCGAGATTGTTGTCTCGGCGGTATTCATCGCCCAGGAAGTTGAGGTCTCCGTTGTTGATGCGGTGGACTTTCTCGCCTCCCTGTGCCTCGGTCCACTTGTACCACTCATGTGCCGGCCCTACTCCTGCTGCTACATAGATACCGTACTGCAGGAAGTTGTGCTCAATGGTGGTAACAGACCCCTGCTCCAGGTGCGCCTTGATGGAAGCGTAGAGGCGTCCGGTATCGATGGTACGAAGCCGCTCCATACGCTCTCGCCAGTAGTCGCCCATGGCATTAGCCCATCCTCGCTCATATCTGAGGAGGTCGTCTATTTCTGCGTCTGCCATAGGCTCTCGTCATACTGTATGTCGATAGGTTCGTCTGACGTGACCATGAAATAGAGTCCTGTAACGCCATTCATGGACCATCTGCCCAGCTCACTCGAATAGACCTGCGTGAGGTCCAGGAACTCCATCTGCCCGTCGTATGCCTCACGGCTCTTGTCGTGGAGCATGCGGCTGAGGAACTGGCGGAAGATATAGCGGCAGATGTTAAGCTTCTGCTCACGGTCTGCCATGTCCTCGCGGCGGTAGCCTGCCAGGATCCAGACGGTATAGACGTTGCGGTCGAAGAAACCCTCTCCGATGGAATGGGTGTTGCTGTCAACGGTGTCTGACACCATGATGAAGTTGGATGCCTTGCGGAACTGCTGCATGACTCCTTGGATTGAATCAGGTCCCGAACACTCTGTTGCGACGAAATTATAATCCCTGCAGGTTCTGCATTCGGCAGCCAGCTGCTTGAAATAGGCGATGGAATCGAAGATTTTCTCTGTCATGTGCTGTAAATTTAACTATTTTGCCTATTGCGCTTCCTAAACTCTTCTGCCTCCCGAGCCTTGTTGTCTAGTTCCGTGAGGGCAGCCCAGCAGTCGGTATTATAGACTGCCTGCAGTTTGGTCACATCACCATCGGTGAGTGCCCTGATCTGCGCCTGCATGGCTGGCAGGATGTCCTCACGCCGCAGTTCTCCACCCTCTTTGGCTGGTCTGAAGAAGTGAGGAAAGTTGGCGGCGAAATACTCCTTGACGCTCGAGAACCACATGAAGACTCCGAGGAGCTCATAAGGTTCGAAATTGGCGGTTTCATCGGAAGAACCGCCTGCTGTCCTGTACATGAGATGCGCCATTTTCAGCAGGAATCTGTCCTCCTGCTTGAGCATGAACAGCTGGTAGTTCTTCTCGATATTGAGGTAATCGTAGAAGCTGACATCATGAAGCATGCTATCTACTGCTGTTAGTAGAACGTCACTTGCTCTCTGCAGAGGCCGAAAATCGGTAATTTTGTCGATGAAATCGAAGTTTTTGAGCAACGAGAGAATCTCGGCGCTGCTAATGTATAGGACTTTTGTCTTCGGACTTTCACCGGAAACGTAACAGTACACGCTGCATTTCCACCCTGTACGGGTGTGCTTATGTACTTCAAGACCACAGAATCTAACCAGGAGGTGGCATTTGGCGACAGTCTTGTCCCTATACGAAGATAAGATGTAGAGGACATAGCGCAGCTGCTCCTCTGAAAGCTCCGCCCACGAGGACGGCGCTTTGAAATTGAACTCCTGTGTACCATCTTTATGCGTTGAAAACGAAGGCAGGTTTTGATTTTTCATTTTTGAACTCCTTGAAATGATTAGCCTTATATGCCGATGAATTCGCATATAACGGGAATTTATCGAGATTTGCATCAAAGTATCTGAGCAGTCTCGCACGCTCGTTGGAATAGGCTTTCAGCAAACCCTCAGCCAGGAAGATCATGCATCTGCGCACCTTGAAGATGATTTCTACAGCGGTGTCATCCTTGTCCTTGGCTCCCCGCTCCATCTCTAGCAGATCATCCATCTGCTCGTCAGATATGACCCTTCGCATCACCCCATCAGCTTCGTAGAGTGCTGACAGTTTATCCTTCCACTGCTTGGATGATAGCTCCTGCTTCACCTGGAAGGCATACTGCTCGATGCTGAAGACCAGAAGCGGTATGCTCATTTTAGCCTGCAGGCTCTCACCCCACCCTTCTGTTGCAGACAACAAGGTAATCATTTCGCCCTCCGCCTTCAAGCAAGCGACCATACACTGCTCTATCAGCGCCTCTACTCTCGCAGATGATGCAGGAGAGACCTCGTTGTTGGCAACTACTCCGAAGCCTGTCGGAGTGAGTACCAGGTCGAGATGGCGAACGTTGCCGAGGAATGCAGTCAGGCACACTGCCTTGACAACTGCAGCCGATAGCCGTTCATTTGTCTCCAGCGCTTCCTCACCAACGTAGCCGAGGAAGCGCTTCTGAATATTTTTGTATGCCTCATAGAAATGAGGTCTCACAGACTCGAACACCTCAGAGTGCGAGCTTGTCGCTACGAGGATGCTCTGCTCGAAGTCATCTTTGCTGATTTGAATCTTCATTGTTGCCATTGTTTGAAACTATTGATGTCTGTTGGTCCTTATTTTTGTCTAGTGTCGTGAGTTCTATCATCGGCACGTCTACGGTCACTCCTCGGTCGGCATAGCCATTGTAGTGGGAGATGACGTGGTAAGGCTTGCACATGATATCGTGGCAAGCCTTCTCGAGCGACTGCTTGAGGATGAAGAGCTCTCGCTTGTCTGAGCCGGAATTGTTCATCTGGCTCTTGCCAGGGGTTGCTCCGATGAGGTTTGGATGTACGCCCAGCGAGAAGCAGAGGGCGTTGGATGCCTCGCTCATGTCGTCTGCCCAGTCGCCACCCTCCTTCTTGCTGCCCTCAGAGAGATTGATGATGCGCACCATGCGCTGTTCCTTGCCGTTGGGGTCGAAGTAGTAGCCCGTGATGAGCGCCTTGCCGGCATTTTCCGGTCCGCACACGAAGTTGATGATGTTGTCCTTCTCCTGCAGGATGCGCTCCTTGCGCTTATCCGGGTCGATGATGTCCTCGTTGTTGCATAGCTCTTCCCAGTAGTCGCGGTGCACCTCTATCTGAATGCGAGGAGCAGAGGTGTTCTTGATCATGTAGCGCTTGCCGATGCCGATGAGACGGTAGATGTCGTACCAGGCATCGTCGAAGATGCTGGCATAGTATGGTATCGGATAGTACTGCAGTCCGGGTGTCGGGATGCGTGAGATGATGGCAAACTTGCAGTCCTTGCCCATCTCGGGTGCCTTGCCCCTGACGCCGGTATATGGATCCGGAGCCTTGCCCATGCGCGCCATGAGGTCGCCCAGCGGGTCATAGAGGTCGAGCAGCGGGATGACTTCGGTGTGGACAGGCGACATGACGTTGCGGAAGTCGCCGAAGAAGACATGCTCTATGCGCCCCTTGTCATTGGGCACCTGCAGGCGGCAATAGGAAACGTCCTTGTGGCGGATGTTGACTATCTTGGAGTGGTCACGGCTCAGGATGATGACCTCTACCGACCAGAAGAAGAACTTCATGTCTGTTGCCTGCTGCATGAATACCTCGTGGATGGAGTTCTTCAGGCAGAAGTCGCGGATCTCTGCGTCGGTGGTGTCCTGCTTGGTTTCTCTGTCCATGAAGCGCACACCCTGGCCGTAGCAGCACTGGACGTTGAAAGCCATGGCTCTCTGCGCCACCATGTTGCGGCGAAGCAACTGCTGCAGGGTGTATGGCATGTCGTTGTCATCGCCATAGTTCACATACTCGAAGAGCTTGCCGTCTGAAGTCTCCAGGATGCCCGTGGTGGCGTCGCCCACCTCTCCGGAACCCAAAAAACTGGTATCCTGCCCATACTGCTGCTCGATGGTGGTGGAGTCTGTAACCCTGCTCACGCCCTCTGCCACGAGGGCGTAGCGGCTGTAGGAACCGCTGGCTCCCACTTGCTGAAGCTGATATTTTTTCTGTTTCATGTCATAAATATACTGGTAAGCCCAGGAACTGGTGAATGTAGATGTCCGGAACGGTGCGAACCTCGGCATTTGCCGGATTGACGAGGCGGTGGAATCCGCCACGCCAGCTGCTGCCCCTGACCAGCCATCCTGTATAATCGACGGTCTCGCCGTCTGATGTCCACGCCTTCAGGTTGATGGTGGAGCGGTCTCGCTCTGCCTTGGCCAGGAGGCGCAGCACCTCTGTGAGGTGGTAAGCCGTGCGTCTCATCAGTTGAAGGTGTTGTCAAAGGTGTTGTCGAAGATACGGCCGGCACGCTGTAGGTCAAGCACGTTGTGCTGGCGCTGGGCGTAAGTGTAGCTGAAGGTGAAGCGTGGCACGCTGTCGCGCAGGTTGTCGCGCTTGGACTTGGAGTCTGAGAGGGTGACACGCTTGCCCACCTTGGCAACGCCGCCGATGAAGTTGACCAGATAGACCTCGTCTGAGCGGAAGAGGTCATCTGCCCAGTTGGCCATGTCTGTGCCCAGATAGCCCGTGTCGGCGTTGAAGGTGCGCTGCTCGGTGATGCGGTAGTTTACCCTGATGCCGCCCATGTAGGCTGCATCGCGGGTGTATTGCGGATCAACCTCGTGCTTTCCCGTGCAGTAGATGAGCTCCTGGCAGCCGAACGAGTTCGTGAAGAGCAGAGTCGGTGCCACGTCACGCTCCTCGCTGTCTATGATGAGGGTCATGGAGCGTGAGCCAGCCTCTACCACGTAGTAGAGAAGGTCGGTGCCCTCGGTCTCGAAACGAGACGGAGAAACGTCGATGGTGGTGTAGATGTCATTGCCGCCGACGGCTGGTGCGGTAAACGGTTTCGTAGTTTTGTCGGCGTAGTGTGCGGTGACTGTTGCCGAGTCCTTGCCCATGTAGTGGAGATACTCCAGACGCCCCATGTAGGTGGTCTTGTGCCCCTCCAGCAGGGTGAGGAAGTGGGTGTTGAGGAATGTAGAGCAGTCCACGCCCACGATGTCCACGGTGGAATAATAGACCTTCAGGGTGGCTGTCTGCGTATCGGTGACAGTTGCCGAGTCGGTGTCTCCGGAGTCCGGAACCTGCTCCTCGGCGATGGTGAGGGTGGCTGTGACTGCCAGCCTCCGGCGTGCATAGGGACGGAAGATGTCGGCAAGATCGCTCACTCTGACCTCTCCATCGGCTGGATAGAGATGCTCATCGTAGATGAGGTCGTCACCTATCTTGATGGTGACGAGCAGGCGCGTCTTGGCCGTGAGAATATCGATGTCGGGGAGGTTCTCAAGGAAGAAGCTGCCCGACGGAAGTGATGTGATGGTCATATATTATCTTTTTTGATGCAAAGATAATATGGAAGGGATAAAGATAAAAATACGGCTGACTACCCTCACGGGCGGTCAGCCGTATCAAAGCTTTTCAGACTTTATAAAATTTTTCGTACTGCAAAGGTACGAAAAACTATTCGTAATACATGGTAGTACTTGAAATTTATATGAGTTTTTAACTTAAACCAGGCTATCCGGCTTGACAACTCGCTCCCAAATAGCCCATGCCACGGTGCCGTCTGGCTGCGTGGCCACACAGTAGCCATGCTCCTGCATGTAGCGGTTGATGGTGTCGGTATCTACACCACCCATGTCGTCAAGTTCCGTGGCGATGTCTGCGGTAGTCTTGAAACTCTTCTTGTAATCAAGTCCGGTGTCTGCATCCTTCACCGGAAGGCAGCTGCGGAAGTGGAAGTAAGCGTTGAGCAGGTCCTGCTCAAACTGATCTGTATCGAAATAATCATTATTTCTTGGCATAATATTATTTTTTATTAAAGGGTTAAACTTAAATATCGTCATCTGGGTGCTGTCGGTACAATGCCGACTCATAGAGGTCAACCCAGTAGCTCAGACGGGAAGCCCAAAGGTCGTATTTGGTCTGAAGCCTGGAAATACGTGCCTCCTCTCGCTCCAGTTCTCTGAGGTATCTGCCGACAATGCGGTGGGAGACTGGATTAACACAGTATCTCGACTGAATCTTGGCGTACTCCACTAGCTTGTACAGCTCAACACGTATTCTATCAAGCTCCCACCAACGTTCATTGAGCGCATCGCGGATGCGACGGCGTCTAAAATATAGCAAGAGAACGTCTCTCTTGACTTTCTTCTTATTCTTTTTCATCACTCACTCCTCCTTTCTTGTCTTTGCTCCAGCTTGGGTGCAGGAGTTCTGCTTCTGCTCCCGTAAGTACCCCCCCCGCTTCTCGGTATCTCTCAAAGATGTTATGGCGGTCGCTCTGGATGGTATTGTTGTTGAGAGTCCACAGGTTGGTCTCTCTAACCTTCGCCTCGTCTCTGAAGAGTCCTGCCTCGTTGCGTTGCTTTCTGCATTCACGGAGTGCTTCCTGATATGCTTTCTTGGCCTTCTCGAAAGCATTACGGGCAGAGCGGTAGCTTTCCCCTGCTTCATCCTCCATGCGTTCAATACTGTCCAACGAGCTCTCGTAATTCCGGCTTATAGCCTGCAGCTCTGCCTGATGGCGCTTGCGCTCGTCAGCAGCTCTCACGATGTTCTCCTCCAGCTGAGCATGAAACAGCTCTGTAGTCATTCTGCTCACCATCATGCCACCTCCCCTCCGAAAATGAAACCACCAATCATGACCATCGCCATCACGGCTGCGAAGCCCACCATGGTGAGCACTACTTCTCCGTAGGTCACGGTCTCCTCGCAGATATAGCTGAAGGTCTCGCTCTTGGTCTTGGCGAGCTTCTTGATTTCACACTTGAGGGCCTTGATGCCCTCCTCAACGCTGATGCCTACAGGTCTCACCTGCGCATCACTTAATAAAATAGAATTCTGCATATTGCATCGTCTTATTAGCATTAACAGCCGATTGTATAAAAGGGTGGCGGCTGCATTCCCCGTTGCTAATAAGACGATGACTTATCCGGAAGGACTAATCAAATCTTACGGTTCATGCAGCCGCCATGTATTGGGCATATCTATTTTTCCAGTTGGGAAAAATTATTTTCCCAGTTAGGAAAAAAGATTTTCCTATAGGCATAAAAAAAGCCTGCGGCTAGAAGCCATAGGCGATAACGGTCGCCCTGCCGGATAGTTTACTATCGTCTTATTAGCGTTGGCAAAAGTACGAAGAATATTTGGAACCGCCAAATAAAAATGCTGGAAATTTTGAAATAAATGACTTTTTTATGCTCTAAAACATAAAAACGAGGGGTTGAGGAACGAAAAGGAATGAAAAGGAAAGAAAAGGAATGATTTTGCGGAATCATTCGGAATCATTCGGAATCATAACCAGGAATGACCGGAAAAACGACCGGAAATGACCGGAAATGACCGGAAACGACCGCAGGATCTTCCTTCGTTTCTGCCACTTCGAGGAATGGATTCCTCGGAAATTCCCCGATTTTCCGTGCATTTTCCTCGGAAATTCCCCGATTTTCCCCGATTTTCCCCAATTTTCCCCGATTTTCTCTGATTTTCTCCGATTTTCTCTGAAATTCTCCGATTATTTTCCTAACTTTGCGGTGTTTTTACATTATAATATATATTAAGGTATGAAAAGAAAAGAATTACTTTACGACATTCTAATCACACTGGCCAATGCAATTTGCGCCATCGTGTCTGTACTATGTGCCCTTACAATTTTAATGCATTGTAAATTGTAAGGGCAAGTGTTATCAGCATCGACACAAAAGAGACCGTAGCACTAGCTATACCCACGAACAGCTTATACTCCTTCAGCTTCTCCATTAGTTTTTTCCGTTTGAGGTATCTAGCCAACCCCATTTGTGCAGCCTTGCATCCCTTGTCTGTAAGCTGAACCCTCCAATCGTAATCTCCGGTATAAACTATCAAGCCATCAATCTCCAACATAGTCACCACATCATTGGCAAGAACCCTGTCATCAGCCAACTCGTCAACATAAGCTAGCATTGACTCTCTGACCATTGCGGTTTCATTTGAAAGAAGTTGCTTAATCGTAGCATCTGCCACTCTCATCTGTCTTTCGGAATAAACCATAATAAAAAAATGTTTTAATGTGAACAATAAGAAGTCCCCGGCACGGCTCTGTGTCGGGGACGTTTTTGATATTTCTGCGCCACAAGGCTATGGCGACTTTTGTCTTATGGGGAATGATAAGCCCCAGCCTCATTTTTATATTCTGTCTGCAGCTGCACGTATGCGGTTTGAAACCTCACAGAGTGCGCCACGGAGCATGTTCTTTTCTTCTTCGGTGAATCCTCCCACTCCACCATTACCATCGATGCCATCTAGCTTGTGATAAAGCCATGATGCCGACTTGCCGAAATATGTATGTGCTATCTCGCGCCACGACACGAGCATCTGAATATCCTGGATGCGCTGCTTTACTGCGCTATCCTTGATCTGCTGCTCTGTGGTCTTAGCCATGTAGCCAACTGCCACGGCAAAAGCCTTAGGGTCTGATTCCTTGAGTGCATCCATCTGACGGCGAACCTCCGCCTTATCCTCTGCGGTCTTGGCAGCTCTGTTTTGTGCAGCCAAAGCCTTCACTTTATCAATCATCTCCGTATATTCCATAATCTTATATTTTTTAAGTTTAAAGGAATGAGAGTCCCCGACACGGAATCGCGTCGGGGACGGTTGTGTGAATAGATAACCCTATGCTAACTGCAAAGAGCTAATGCGT
>OQWE01000074.1_pt1 | contig 29753 bp, 24 predicted proteins | sample 1691591 | NCBI WGS metagenome assembly OQWE01 (sample SAMN03418265, study PRJEB22391) | human gut metagenome | biome: human-gut; feature: organic feature; material: feces | host: Homo sapiens | place: Tanzania | collected 2013-01
AATGTAAGCTTGCTTACAAATTGCCGAGTGCAGCTTATCTTCTGCAAAGATACAACTTTTATTCCGATTATCATAAAGTGATTATCATAAAATGATAATGAAATAAGGAATTTTATCATTTGATGATTATCATAAATTGATAATTATGACATGGAGACTCCTCTAATGTCAATAGAAAAAGGGTTGCAATCTTCGAAAAGATGGATTGCAACCCTTTATACCTTATTATATATAAGAGTTAAGATAACTCTATCATATATTCATTTGTGGAAGCTGATTACAGCTGAGCCAACTCTACAACCTTATCTACTGCAGCACTCAAGCCGTCCTTATTCTTACCGCCAGCCTGAGCATAGTGAGGCTGACCGCCACCGCCACCCTGAATCAACTTGGCAGCTTCGCGAATCATCTTACCAGCGTTCAAACCGTGATCCTTTACCATATCATCGCTGAACATCACGCTGAGCATAGGCTTATCGTTGAAGTAAGAACCTACTACGCAAATCATGTTCTCTGGCAAAGCCTCGCGAACCTTGAATACCAAATCCTTGGCAGCTGCTGGCTCCATTGGCAATACGGCTGTAACAACCTTCACACCGTTGATTTCTCTTGCATTCTCTACAAGCTTATCCTTGGCACGCTCCACAGCCTGAGCCTGGAACTTCTCAACATCCTTCTTCAAGGCATCGTGCTCGTCGATGTACTTTCTGATGACACCCTCAAGATCCTTGGCATTGTTGAACAAGCCCTTCAAGGCTACGATGGTATCCTGTAAGCCGTAGATAGCCTCCTCGCAAGCCTTGCCTGTCAAAGCCTCGATACGGCGGATGCCGGCTGCTACGCTGCTCTCAGAGATAATCTTGAAGAAACCAATCTTACCGGTGCTCTTGGCGTGAATACCACCACAGAACTCGGCAGATGGACCGAAGCGAACCACACGAACCTTGTCGCCATACTTCTCGCCGAAGAGGGCGATAGCGCCAAGCTCCTTAGCCTCCTCGATAGGAGTATCGCGGTGCTCATCCAATGGATAGTCGGCACGGATCATCTCGTTTACCATGTGCTCTACCTTGCGGAGCTCCTCATCAGTTACCTTCTGGAAGTGAGAGAAGTCGAAACGCAATGTATCCTTATCTACATAAGAACCCTTCTGCTCTACGTGCTCGCCCAAAACCTGCTTCAGACAGTAGTCGAGCAAGTGGGTAGCTGTATGGTTGGCAGCGCTTCCCTCGCGGCTCTCGATATCTACGCAAGCCATGAAATCAGCGTTTACATCCTTTGGCAACTCCTTTACGATATGGATGCTCTGGTTGTTCTCGCGCTTGGTGTCGATAACCTGGATGGTCTCATCCTCGCTAACGAGTACACCCTTGTCGCCAACCTGTCCACCCATCTCACCATAGAATGGAGTGTTGTCGAGTACCAACTCATAGAAAGAGTTCTTCTTCTGAGTCACCTTGCGGTAGCGCAGGATGTGGCACTCATATTCTGTATAGTCGTAACCCACGAAGTTCTGGTCGCCTTCCTTCAAAACTTCCCAGTCGCCGTTCTCTACGGCAGCAGCATTGCGGGCACGCTCTTTCTGCTTCTTCATCTCCTCGTCGAAGCCTGCAGCATCTACTGTGTAACCATTCTCACGGCAGATGAGCTCTGTAAGGTCGAGAGGGAAACCGTATGTATCGAAGAGGCGGAATGCGCTTACGCCATCAAGCTGAGTCTCGCCATGAGCCTTGAGCTCGTCCATATCGCCATTGAGGAGGTTGATACCCTTCTCCAAGGTGCGGAGGAATGAATCCTCTTCCTCTTTCATCACGCGGGTGATGAGCTCCTGCTGAGCTGGCAACTCTGGGAAGGCTGCACCCATCTGCTCTACCAATACATTGACGAGCTTGTACATGAATGCCTGCTTCTGGCCGAGGAATGTGTAAGCGTAACGTACGGCACGGCGCAAGATGCGGCGGATTACGTAACCAGCCTTGGCATTGCTTGGCAGCTGACCGTCGGCGATAGAGAAGGCTACGGCACGGAGGTGGTCGGCGCATACACGCATAGCGATGTCGATCTTCTCCTGCTCATCCTTACCCTCGCCATTCTCACCAGTAGGAGTAGTGAAGCCATACTTCTTGCCAGAGATAGCCTCGATTTCCTTGATGATTGGCTGGAAGATATCTGTATCATAGTTAGAGTGCTTGTCCTGCAACATGCGAACCAAGCGCTCGAAGCCCATACCTGTATCGATAACGTGCATTGGGAGAGGTTCGAGAGAACCGTCAGCCTTGCGGTTGTACTGCATGAACACGATGTTCCAGATTTCGATGACCTGTGGATTATCCTTGTTTACCAACTCACGGCCTGGCACCTGAGCCTTCTCCTCTGGAGTACGAGAATCCACGTGAATCTCAGAGCAAGGACCGCAAGGACCTGTATCGCCCATCTCCCAGAAGTTGTCGTGCTTGTTACCATTGATGATGTGGTCGGCTGGCACGTGCTTAGCCCAGTAACCTGCTGCCTCGTTGTCGCGTTCCAGACCTTCCTCCTTGCTACCCTCGAATACGGTAACATAGAGGTCGGCAGGGTTGAGTTTCAACACTCCGGTCAGGTATTCCCAAGCCATATCGATGGCGCCTTCCTTGAAGTAGTCGCCAAAGCTCCAGTTACCGAGCATCTCGAACATGGTGTGGTGGTAAGTATCGTGACCTACCTCTTCGAGGTCGTTGTGCTTACCGCTTACACGGAGACATTTCTGAGTATCAACACGACGAACATCCTTGCCTGGGTCTTTTGTACCGAGGATGATGTCTTTCCACTGGTTCATACCAGCGTTTGTAAACATCAGCGTTGGGTCATCCTTGATAACCATAGGTGCTGATGGAACAATCTTGTGGCCCTTACCTTCGAAGAATTTCTTGAAGGATTCGCGCACTTCATTAGCTGTCATCATATCTATTTTATATTTATCTTTAATTTCAATTTCCTGTTTGGAAGAGGGGATGGCGACATCCTCTCTTTGAATTATTTTTGCCCTTTAGGGCATTTTCTCCCCAAAAACTTTGCAAAGATAAGAAGAATTGTTTAATTTTGCAACTAAATTAATTATTTTTGAAATTTAAGTGGGTAAAATATGGCATTAAATACAGATAAACCGGTGAAATTATACTACTCCATCAAAGAAGTAGCTGAAATGATAGGGGTGAATGAATCTACTCTGCGTTATTGGGAGAAGGAGTTTACCTTTATCAAACCGAAGGTTACTGCCAATAAGGTGCGTCAATATACGGAGAAGGATATTGAGCAGATTAAGGTGATTTATTCGCTGATCAAAGTGAAGGGATTTAAGATTGCTGCTGCCCGAAAATATCTCCAGCAAAACCGTTCCGGTGCTGATAAATCATCGGAAGTCTTGGATACTTTGATTAGCGTGAGAGATCAGTTGAAAGACTTGAAAAAGCAAATCGATATGTTAGTTTAGGACAAACAAAAAAGAAGCTATACTTCATAAGGGAGTGAAGTATAGCTTCTTTTGCAATGAAGTACTGCTTCAATGGAGGGTGAAGCTTTATTACCAGCAATCTTCTCCGAATGCATCAAGAAGCGTTACTTTGGCAGCTTCTTTCTTGGTGAGTTGCTTGCTCCATTTTACACAGTTCTTGGTTGAGGCTCCTTCGCCTTTGTTGCCATATTCCGCATAGCGGGCTGTTTCTTCGTTCTTGGCATTATTCCAGTTGTGCCATATTCTTGCTACGATTCCGGCGTAATCCGGCTGTCTGCCGTCTGCACCGTTTGTCCTAAACTAACATATCGATTTGCTTTTTCTTCTGGACGGATATGTTTGCCCAGTTCACAATCCATGAAAATGGTGGCAGCAAATGGACGCCAAGGACGGCCTAAATATACTTTATCCACATCCTTGTCGGCTGTCAGTCTGCACTTGTAGAAGACATAGCCGTACTTCTGACCTGCTGGGGTAGAGGCTGCTGTGATATAGCTGTTTGCCTTGCTGTGGATTTCGCAATTCTGGAACCAGGCAATACTTGGACCGAAGATGAAATCAGTTGTTCCCTCGATATAGCAGTCGTAGAAAGCTACTCTTGTACCACCTACGCCAGTATAGACTGTATCCTGATTGCCCAATAAACGGCAGTTTTGTACCAGGATATGGTCGCCTTCTGTATGCAGGGCTACTGCCTGTCCTAACTTGGCTGCATTATTTTCAATGGTGATATCTTTGAGCGTGATGTAGCTTCCCTGAACCTTGAGGGTATAGGTGCGGAAGGTGCCCATCGGTTTACCTTTTACGGCTGCTTCTGAATCCAGACCGCCTACTGGCATCTTGATGTTGGCATGGTCATCCCACGTAATGATGGTGTTGTCACGGTCTTCACCACAGATGGTGATGTTGGTGAGCCACGATGGAATGATGAGCTTTTCCTTATACACTCCTTTTTTTACATAGATGACCTTGGTATAGTCCATGAAGGCTCTGCAGACTTCGATGGCTTCGTCGATGGTGCGGAATTCACCTGTTCCATCTCGGGAAACTACCAGGGTATCCGGGTTGTCATACTTGTTGGCGGCAAGCACTGGCCATGCCGCCAAGAATAGCATCATTGCTAATAATACCTTTTTCATTGTTTACAGTAGATTTATATAGAATTATAATATTCTCTGCACATCCTGCAAGTCCTCGATATTCTTGAGCATATCGGTAATCTTCTTAACCTCATCTCTATCGTGGACACGAAGTTCGATGGTACCGTCGAAGATACCATTGTCGCTGCTGATGGTAAGTTTGTGGATATTGACACCCAACTGGTCGCTGATAACCTTGCTTACATCAAGCAACATGCCCTTGCGGTCGATGCCCTGTATCTCGATGGTTGCATCAAAGAGCAGCTGCTTGTGCATGTCCCATTTGGCATCTACGATGCGGTTGCCATAGCTGGATTTCAACTTGGCTGCTACCTGGCAGGCACGTTTGTGTATCTCTATGCGGTTCTTGTTGTCGATGAATCCCATGATGTCATCTCCAGGGATGGCATGGCAACAGGTAGGGAAGATAAACTGGTTGATGTTTTCTTCTGTGATGATCAGCGGTTTCTTCTTATTGAAATCCTTACCCACAATGAAGAGTTCTTCCTTTTTCTCTGTGCCGATTTCCGGCTTCTTCTCCTTACTCTTACTGCCGAGGAATGGGATATAGTTGCGCCAGCTGCTGGATTGTTTTACCTTCTTGTTCTTACCCTGCAGTTCGTCGAGATCCTTTTCTCCTAAGATGATAGTGTGGTTGCCTAAAGCCAGGAAGAAGTTCTCATGTTTCTGGATGTTATGGAAGTCGCAAAGTTTATCTACGATAGACGTTGTTGTCTCCATCGTATTCTTCTGGAGCCACTCGCTGAGTACTTCCTCACCTTTCTTCTGTATCTCACGGTTGTCTCGTCTCAGAATGGCCTGTATCTTGCTCTTTGCCTTGGCTGTGCTGACAAAGTTGATCCATGCTGGTTGTACATGCTGGCTCTTACTGGTCAGGATTTCCACCTGGTCGCCACTTTGCAACTTATGGCTGAGCGGAACCAGTTTATGATTGACCTTAGCACCGATACAATGGCTTCCCAAGAAGGTATGGATCTGGAAAGCGAAGTCGAGTGCAGTACAGTCGGCTGGCATGGTCTTGATTTCTCCCTTAGGCGTGAAGACGAAGATTTCTGATGCAAAGAGGTTGAGTTTGATGGCATCCAAGAAGTCCATGGCATCCGGTTGTGGATCATCCAATATTTCCTTGATGGTGCCGAGCCAGTCATTCAACTCGTTTTCATCCTCTGTATATTCGTTTTCACCCTCTTTGTATTTCCAGTGTGCGGCAAATCCCTGTTCTGCCACTTCGTCCATGCGGTCTGAGCGAATCTGTACTTCTATCCAGCGTCCCTGCTTACTCATCAGGGTGACGTGGAGCGCCTGATAGCCATTGGCTTTCGGATGGTTGAGCCAGTCGCGCAGACGGTCTGGATGACTCTTGTATATCTTGCTGATGGCTACATAGATATTGAAGCATTCGTTCACCTCGTTTGCCCTTACTTTAGGGGTAAAGATGATGCGGACTGCCAGAATATCGTAGATTTCGTCGAACGAGACATGCTTGTTCTGCATCTTATTCCAGATGGAATAAGGGCTCTTTACACGGGCTTTAATCTTGTATTCTACGCCCAACTTATCGAGTTCTTCACGGATAGGGGCGGTAAACTGTGCAAAGAGATTGTCACGCTGTGCTTCTGTATCTGCAAGTTTATGTTCTATGTTGGCATATTCCTGCGGGTGGTCGTATTTGAAACTGAGATTCTCCAACTCCGTCTTGATCTTGTTCAGTCCCAGGCGGTTAGCTAATGGAGCATAGATGTAGAGCGTTTCTCCGGCAATCTTGTATTGTTTGTTTGCCGGTTGGGAAGCGAGGGTACGCATGTTGTGCAGACGGTCGCAGATCTTGATGAGGATGACACGGATATCATCGCTCATGGTGAGCAGGAGTTTCTTGAAGTTTTCAGCCTGGGCAGAAGCCTTATCTCCAAAGATACCACCGCTGATCTTGGTCAGTCCATCTACAATCTGTGCTATTTTAGCACCGAAGATATTGGTGATGTCTTCTACTGTATAGTCAGTATCTTCCACCACGTCATGGAGCAGGGCTGCACAGATACTGGTAGAGCCTAATCCCATTTCTTCGCAGGCGATTTGAGCCACGGCGATAGGGTGCATGATATATGGCTCACCAGAGAGTCGTCGTACTCCTTTGTGAGCTTGTCGTGCAAAGTTGAAAGCTTTCGTTACGATATCTACTTTCTTGCGGTGGCGTGAAGCCACGTATGTGTCTATCAAATGCTGGAAAGCATCATTGATGAGCTTGTTGTCTGCCTGCTCTCTTTCCAGTTCCTTCAAGTTCTGATCGTTCATGGTTTTACCCTCCTGCTGAAATTTTTAGTTGATGAATCAGTATGTGTTGTCTGTCGGCAAATCAAGGTGTTTTACTTCACCTTGATCTTCTTGCCGGCACGTATTGTGTTACCAGAAATACCATTCAGTTTGCGAAGTTTCTTCACGGTCGTGTGATTGCGTGCTGCTATTTCTGATAAGGTGTCGCCATTCTTGATGGTTACACTCTTGCTGCGAGTTGTCTTTTTCTTTTTTGATTTCTTGCTCTTTCTGCTGTAAGAGCTTCTGCTTCTTGAACTGTAAGAAGATCTGCTGCGGCTATAACTGTGGTTGCGGCCTACAGATGGTGTATCTTCCTTGACATCCACTACATCGCGCTTCAACAGCAGTTCATCGGTTTTGAAGTTGTAGATAGAGTCTTCATTGTCGATGAATGCTCCCACGAGAGATTCTGGCAGACGTACGGTCTTAGGCTTGTTGAGTCCGTTGACGATGTCGCGGCGGTATTCTGGGTTGAGGTTGCGCAGATGTTCGATATTGATATTCAATACCTGTGCAATCTGCTCTAAGTGAAGATCTCTGTTTACTACCACGGTGTCTGTCTTGGCTGGCAACTCTGTGACCATCGGACAGATATTATGCTCGCAGTAGTAGTTCATGATATAGTTGGCTGCGATGAATGCTGGTACATATCCACGGGTCTCCTTTGGGAGGTATGGATAGATGCTCCAGTAGTCAGCGGAACCCTTGGCACGGTGGATGGCCTGGTTTACCTTGCTTGGACCGCAGTTGTAGGCAGCGATTACCAATCCCCAGTCATCGAAGATCTTATAGAGATCACTCAGGTAGTGGGCTGCAGCATAAGATGCTTTCACCGGGTCGCGGCGCTCATCTACCAATGAGTTTACTTCCAGTCCGTAGCGCTTGCCTGTGGCCAGCATAAACTGCCAGAGGCCTGTGGCACCTACTCTTGAAACAGCCTTCGGATTGAGCGCTGATTCAATGACTGGCAGATATTTCAATTCCAAAGGCAGGTTGTATGCCTCCAAAGCCTCCTCGAAGATAGGCATGTAGAAATTGCTGGCTCCCAACATAAAGCTGACAGAGCGGCGTAACTTGCCGCTATAGCGGTCGATGAATTTCTGTACCACCTCATTGTATGGCATCTCTATGATGGTAGGGAGTCTCTTCAGACGGTCGATATATACCTCTTTAGGGTATGTTCGGTTTTCATCCTTGTAGTTGCATGCTGTATCCGGCATCATATATGTCTGAGCATTGTAGAGATGGAGCAGGCTGTCGAGATTGTCCTCCAAACCTGTAGGAATTTCGATTTCTTCTGCTTTTCCGTCTTTGTCTGTTACGGTGATCACATCATCGTTGTCACCGTTTTCGGTTTGCGCTTGCATTCCGGTAGAACAGCTAAGCAATATAGCTGCAAATATGATTACTTTCTTCATTCTGATATAATGGTCTATTTTGCTTTTTCGATTTTCTTATATATATAATAATGTATATAGTTTCTTCCCGTAATGTTTTTCCCTTTTCCGGAATGGGTATTTCCCTTTTCCTGAAGAGGCAGGAAGGTTTTCTTTAGAATGTGAGAGAACATTGCAGACCAAGCGTAGAAGAACGCAATGGGTTGCGGGTTCTCTGATTGTTGTTGATTACCGTAGGCTCTACTCTGAGCGACAGATCGTCTGAAATGTCAAATTCAGAGAGGGAAGCATCCACGTATGCATCAATGACGGAGAAGGCATATACGCCTATCATCACAAACATACTCATGTCTCTCCATCTGCGATAGCGGTCTTTGCGTTTGCGGAAGATTTCCTTATATCGCTCTATGTTGCTGGCATCTATTTGGGCTCCCAAGTGCAAGAACTGGTTGTAGCTCTGTGTGTTGGGGTCATCGTCCATGATGTCCAGATATGCCTGTGAGTAGTCATGATACATCTGGTTGTTCCAGCTCATGGCATAGGCACATCCCACGAAGCCGCCGTAGATGATAGGCAGCTTCCAGTATTTCCTGTTGTAAATCTGTCCTGCACCCGGCAATACGAGAGCAAGCCACATGGCACGCTTGGTGTCTGGTCTCCAGGTGGCCCAGTTGCGCTTCTTTCTCAGCGCTTTAGGGGCGAGGGCTTTGCTCAGGGAGGCACTGTCGATGGTAATCGAATCCTCCAGGCTCAGGCTTTCTACGGCGAGTGAGTCCTTTTGTGCCATCGCCTGTGTTGTGCCCAGCCATAGCAGTGCCATGATGCAGATATGTGATAACTTGAAATTCACTTTCTTAATTTTTGTTTTGGTTTAATTGGTCGAAAACGCTCATGATGCGCTCCAATTCTTCCTCGTTGGCGAAAGGAATGCTGATTTTTCCTTTGCCCTTTGGTGAACAGGTGAACTGTACTTTGGTGTTGAGGAATTTAGAAAGACGGTCTTTCAGCATCGTAAACTCCTCTGGTACCTGTGACTTGGATGTAATCGTCTTCTTGCCACTCTCGATGTCCTCACCGTTTTTCAGGTGCTGCACCATTTCTTCTACCTTTCTAACTGAGTAACCGTTTTTCTGGATTTCCTTGAAGAGTTTGATTTGTAGCGACGGACTGTCAAGTGCAAGCAGTGCACGGCAGTGTCCCATGTCGATTTCCTTCTTCTGCAATGCCATCTGTACTTGGGCAGGCAGTTTTAGCAGGCGGAGGTAGTTGGCAATGGCTGCTCTACTCTTGCCCACGCGCTCGGAAATCTTCTCTTGTGTCATTCCCTCGTTTTCCAGGAGATGCTCATAGGCAAGGGCGATTTCGATGGCGTTGAGGTCCTGGCGCTGGATATTCTCCACCAAAGCCATTTCCATCACGTTCTCATCGCTGATGGTGCGGATGTAGGCAGGGATAGCCAGGAGACCAGCCAGTTGGGAAGCTCTCCATCGGCGCTCACCGGCGATAATCTGGAATCTGTTTTCCGATACCTGTCTCAGGGTGATGGGCTGGATGATACCGATAGCCTTGATACTTTCAGCCAGTTCGTGTAAGGCTTCCTCGTCAAACTCGCGGCGAGGCTGGTTGGGGTTCGCTTCTATCTGGTCGAGCGCTATCTCATTGATGGTGCTGCTGCCCTGGGTGCGAACGCCTTCTGTTGATATTAATGCATCGAGTCCACGACCCAAGGCATTGCTTTTCGTTCCGTTATTGTATTTCTTATGTACTGCCATTATGTTGTTTTTAAGTGAAGAGTGAAGAATTCTCTTGTCTTTACTTGTTAACTATTCTTGTTGATGATCTCTTTTGCCAGTGCCAGATGGTTCTTGGCACCGTTTGACTCTGCATCGTAGAGGATGACAGGGAGACCGTGACTTGGACTTTCGCTCAACTTCACGTTGCGCTGGATGACACTCTTGAACACCAGTTCCTGGAAGTGTCGTTTTACCTCGTCATAGATCTGGTTGGCAAGGCGGAGACGGCTGTCATACATGGTGAGCAGGAATCCTTCGATTTCCAGTTTCGGATTCAGCTTGCTCTTGATAATCTTGATGGTGTTGAGCAGTTTGCTGATACCTTCAAGAGCGAAATATTCGCACTGTACCGGGATGATGACGCTGTCGGCTGCGGTAAGTGAGTTGACAGTGATGAGTCCCAGTGAAGGAGAACAGTCGATGAGGATATAATCATAATCATCGCGGATAGGTTCCAGCAAGGTCTTGATTACTTTCTCACGGTTCTTAAGGTTGAGCATTTCTATTTCAGCACCCACCAGGTCGATATGGCTTGGGATAATGTCCAAACCGTCAATATCGGTGGTATATATCGCATCGCGGACATCGGCGTGGTCGATGATACATTCGTAGAGCGAGCAGTCCACCTCCTTGATATCGACACCCAAACCGCTGGAGGCGTTTGCCTGAGGGTCAGCGTCAACAACGAGGACTGTCTTCTCCAATGTGGCCAGCGATGCAGCCAGATTGATAGTAGTTGTAGTCTTTCCTACACCACCTTTTTGATTAGCTAATGCGATAATTTTTCCCATTTTCTATATGTTATAATAGTGAAAATCGATGCAAAGATACATATTTTATGCGAGAAATACGTTACTTTATAGTTTTTTTATTACTTTTGCACCCAAAAGAAGGGAAATTTTATGGAAAATAAGAAACCTTTAGTTTTAATTTCGAATGATGATGGCTATCATGCCAATGGTATCAAAACGCTCGTCGGCTTCCTCAAAGGCTGGTGCGACGTGCTGGTTGTGGCTCCTGAAAGTGCCCGGTCGGGATATGCCTGTGCCTTTTCTGCCACAGAACCATTGCGACTGAAACGCCGCAAGAATATGGGAGAGGATGTGGAAGTATGGTCATGCAGCGGTACGCCTGTTGACTGTGTGAAGTTGGCATTAGATCAATTGCTCCCTGGGCGTACTCCAGACTTGATTCTGAGTGGCATCAACCATGGTGATAATTCCAGTGTCAACAATCATTATTCCGGTACAATGGGTGTTGCTAAGGAGGGGTGCATGAAGCGTATTCCTTCTGTGGCCTTCAGTAGTTGCAATTACGATGAGAATGCCGATCTTTCTCCGTTGAAGGATGGGGTTGTCGCTATTGTGAAGAAAGTGCTTGCGGAAGGTTTGCCTATAGATACCTGTCTGAATGTGAATTTCCCTGCGAATCTGCCTTTCAAGGGCTTTAAGATGTGTCGCATGACTCGTGGTTCCTGGATTCATGAGGTGGAAAAGCGTCATCATCCGCGTGGCTACGATTACTATTGGATGGTGGGAGAATATCGCAATGATGAGCCGGAGGCTACTGATACCGACCAGTGGGCTCTGAATCATGGATATATCTCCATTACTCCTACCAAGATAGATGTGACAGACTATGAATTACTGAATAGTTTCAAGATTTAAACCTTCACTCAAGGATTTTATAAACTTCTCACGCTAAGATATGAAGTATTATTTGATAGTAGGCGAGGCAAGTGGTGATTTGCATGCCAGCAGATTGATGCGCTCGTTGAAAAAAGTGGATGAATTGGCAGAGTTTCGGTTCTTCGGTGGTGACTTGATGGCTGCTGAAGGTGGAACCCGTGTCAAGCATTATAAGGAACTGGCATATATGGGTTTTGTGCCGGTCCTCCTGCATCTGCGTACCATTTTTGCCAATATGAAAAAATGCAAGCAGGATATTGTGGAATGGAAACCTGATGTGGTGATTCTTGTAGATTATCCGGGTTTTAATCTGAATATTGCTAAGTTTCTGAAAAAGAACACTTTAATACCTGCTTACTATTATATATCTCCTAAGATATGGGCATGGAAGGAATGGCGTATTCGCAGTATCAAGAGGGATATAGCCGAACTCTTTTCTATCTTGCCTTTTGAGGTTGATTTCTTTGAGAAAAAACACAAGTATCCGATTCATTATGTAGGCAATCCTACGGCACAGGAGGTGAATGAGTTTAGAGCGGATTATCATCAGACATACGCTGAATTTTGTGTTGAGAATAATCTGGACACAAGAAAACCTATTATAGCTCTGTTGGCTGGTAGTCGTCTGCAGGAAATCAAGGATAATTTGCCAGCCATGATAGAGGTGGCTGAGCGTTTTGAGGATTATCAGATGGTCCTGGCTGGTGCTCCTTCTGTTGATGATGAATATTATCAGAAATTCATTGAGGGAACTCCTGTCAGGTTGGTCAAGAACAAGACTTATCCGCTTTTGGCTCAAAGTAAGGTGGCATTAGTAACCAGTGGTACTGCCACATTAGAGACGGCTCTTTTTGATGTTCCGCAGGTTGTCTGCTATGAGACACCGCTTCCTAAACTGATACGTTGGGCTTTCAATCATATCCTCAAGGTGAAGTATATCTCATTGGTCAATTTGGTGGCCAATAAGGAAATCGTGAAGGAGATGTTTGCCGACCGCTTTACGGTGGATGGTATTGCCGACCAGCTCTTCCAGATTCTTCCTGGAATGCCTGGCAGAGAAAAAATGTTAGCAGGTTATCAGGAGGTTCGTGAGAAATTGGGCAATCGCATAGCTCCAGATCAGGCTGCTACCATCATGTATGACCTGATCAAGAAGCATCGAGAGGAATTGATTCGTCTGGCAAAGGAAAGGGCTGAGGCTGAGGCTAAAGCGGCTGCTGAGGCTGCTGAGCGTGCAAGAATCAAGGCAGAACAGGAGGCTGAACGTGCAAGGATTAAAGCTCAGGAAGAAGCAGAGCGTGCACGTATAAAGGCAGAGGAACAGTTGCGAATAGCAGAAGAACAAATGAGGAAAGCTCAGGAAATGAGTGAGGAAAATTCTCGTCAGAATCCTCCGATATCAGAATAGGTCTGACCAGTTTTTATCATATTTTATATCCTAACGGAAGTGGGGTAAGAGGTGTTTTTCAAAATATTCCCCTTACCCCACTTTTATTTTTCCCTGCCCAGGCAAGAATTTTTGCTTGCCCACGCAGAAATTTATCCCTGCCTATGCAGCTGTTTCTGCTTGCCTAAGCGGGAAATGATCGGTAGTGCGATATCTTTCTTATTTGTTGTATTTTTTGAGGGTATCCCTTATCATATTTCTCCAAGGCTTGATACCTTTTTACTTGTATGAAACAAAACAGGACGTACTTCTTTGCGAAGCACGTCCTGATAGTATAAAATGTTTCTTGTTTGCTGAATTTATAGGATTGTTTTATCCGAACAGTTGGAGAGTGTAGAGATAAATCACTGCGGCAGGAATTGCCATGAGTGAAGAATCGAAACGGTCGAGCATACCTCCGTGTCCCGGAAGAATATTGCCACTGTCTTTCACGCCGATGGTGCGTTTGAATAGGCTCTCTACCAAGTCGCCCCATGTGCCAAATACTGCGACTACTAAACCTAATCCCATCCACTCAGGGATGTTCAAGGTATGCAGGGTTTCTCCTGAATTGGCAAAGTAACCGACGATGGCTGCAGCAATCAGTACGAAGATACCTCCGCCGATGCTTCCTTCCCAACTCTTGGCAGGACTGATGCGAGGGAAGAGCTTGTGCTTTCCGAAAAGAGAGCCACTGCAATAGGCACCTGTATCATTTGTCCAGAGGAAGATGAATACACTCAGCGGTAAGAGCATGTCGTAATGTATCTGTCCGTCTTCTGCTGATACTTCAAATGCCAATACGTTGATGAGCGAGAATGGGAGAGCGATGTACATCTGTGAAAGCATCGTGTAAGCCCAGTCACCAACAGCATTCTTATTGCCTGTATATAACTCATAGATGAAGAGATATACAATCGTGAAGATGTATGGGATGAAGACCACGAAATTATAGCCTGTAACACCCGTACGGAATCCCGCTACGGCAAGGAAGAAATATACACCTGCTACGGTAGAAATGAAACGGTTGACGCAAACGTCTTCTATCTCATTGTTGACTAACCCGCAGTATTCCCAGATACTCAGACCAGTGATCAGAGCGAAGAGGAGTACCATTGCTCTCGGTTGCAGGAAACATGAAACCATACAGCCGACGAAGAGTACGCCGGTGATGGTTCTGATGATAAGGTTCTTTTGTTTGTCTGTCATGACTTTTTGGTATTAATTATTTTCGTCCTGCTTGTCCTCGGCACGACTATCGTCCTGCTTTTCTTCAGCATTCTTGTTGTTTTCCTCATGCTCCTTGATAGCAGCCTGAACCTCTGGAAGTTCCTTGACGGTGTCGTCGATCTTAGGCTGTTCGTCCTCCATGATTTCCTGAGAACGGCTCATCCAAGGGCGCTTGCCGAAGATTTTTTCTACGTCTTCTGCCATGATGACCTCTTTCTGTATCAGGAGTTCTGCCAGCGCATTGTGACCTTCCTTGTGTTCCATCAGGATGTTCTTGGCACGGGTATATTGCTCGTTCACCATCTTGAGTACCTCCTCATCGATTTCTCTTGCTGTTGTTTCAGAGTATGGGCGCTGGAAAGAGTATTCGCTCTGATTGTAGTAGCAGATGTTTGGTAATGTCTTACTCATACCGAGATAAGCCACCATGCCGTATGCACTCTTGGTAGCACGCTCCAGGTCGTTCATCGCACCAGAAGAGATATGTCCTGTAAACAGTTCCTCTGCTGCACGTCCACCCATGAGCGAGCACATCTCGTCGAGCATCTGCTCCTTGGTGGTAATCTGTCTCTCCTCAGGCAAATACCATGCAGCACCCAAAGCCTGTCCGCGAGGTACGATGGTAACCTTGATGAGCGGGTTAGCATACTGGCAGAACCATGAGATTGTGGCATGACCAGCCTCATGCAATGCGATGCTGCGCTTTTCATCTGCAGTCATCACCTTGGTCTTCTTCTCCAGTCCACCTACGATACGGTCAACAGCATCGAGGAAGTCCTGCTTGCATACAGCCTTCTTGTCGTGGCGTGCAGCGATGAGGGCAGCCTCATTACAAACATTGGCGATATCTGCACCCGAGAATCCCGGAGTCTGACGGGCCAGGAGATCGATATCTACTGTTTCGTCTATCTTGATAGGTTTCAGATGAACCTGGAAGATAGCCTTACGCTCGTTCAAACCAGGCAGATCAACGTGGATTTCACGGTCGAAACGTCCGGCACGGAGCAGGGCACTATCCAGCATATCAACACGGTTGGTAGCAGCAAGGATGATGACACCACTGTTGGTACCGAAGCCGTCCATTTCTGTCAGGAGGGCATTCAGAGTATTCTCACGCTCATCGTTACCGCCCATGGCAGGGTTCTTGCTGCGGGCACGACCCACGGCATCAATCTCATCGATGAAGATGATGCTTGGCGCCTTTTCCTTAGCCTGTCTGAAGAGGTCGCGAACACGAGATGCACCGACACCCACAAACATTTCAACGAAGTCGGAACCGCTCATAGAGAAGAATGGTACACCTGCTTCACCAGCTACAGCCTTTGCCAGGAGAGTCTTACCTGTTCCCGGAGGACCCACGAGGAGTGCTCCCTTAGGAATCTTACCACCCAGGTCGGTATATTTCTGTGGGTTTTTGAGGAACTCCACGATTTCCTCCACTTCCTGTTTGGCACCTTCCTGTCCGGCCACGTCCTTGAAGGTAATACCTAATGTATTTCCCTTTTCATACATGCGTGCTTTGCTCTTGCCGACATTGAAGATACCGCCGCCAGAGCCGCCCATGCCACCGCCCATTCTTCCAGATACCCACCAGATGAGGAGGAAGAAGATGATGAGTGGGGCGAAGTTGATCAGGAGGCTGATGAAGTCGTTGCCTTTCTCGTTGACATAGTTGTAAGATTTGATTTTCTTAGCCTTCACCATGTTGTCGAGATATTTGTCAACTTCGTCTATCGAACCATACTGCACTTCAACATAAGGAGCAGGTCCTACGTTCTTCGCACTGGTATGATATACATCTCTGATATGATTTGGGGCAACGTACACTTTCAGGTTGCCGTCGTTTTTGTTGGCAGTAACGCTCAGTACGTATCCCTTTTCGATGTATTCCTTGAATTCTGTGTAAGTAGCCTTTTTGCTTGCACTTCCACCTAATGCATCACCACCACCATTCAGAAAGACCACTATCAAACTGATGAGGATGATGACGTAAAGCCAGCTCATATTGAACCGAGGCATCTTTGGCGGTTTTCCGCCGCCATGATTGTTCATTCTGTTTCCTTGTTCCATATCTTCTGAAATTATATGAATCCTATATCGTGTATAAAACTATGGTATGGTAGTCTTACACCTTATTATATTTATACCTTAATTATAATATCAACTTCAATTATATATATACCAACTCCGGATAAAGGAAGTTGTTCCGCTGATTAGTCGAGGTCAGGAATCTCTGTCAGGTTGGCGTCTTCCCAGAGGTGCTCCAGATCATAGAACTGTCTAACTTCTGGTTGGAAGATATGCACAAGTACATCCACGAAGTCGATAGCAACCCACTGGTCATTTCCCAATCCCGCAACATTTGCAGGTTTCTCTCCCAGATTTTTTCTGCAGAAATCGCCTACAGATTCAGCGATAGCTTCCACCTGTGATGGAGAGTTGCCCTGACAGATTACGAAGTACTTGGCGATAGTACCATCGATGTGTGTCAGGTCGGCAATCACAATTTTACTACCTTTTTTTTCCTGTATTCCTTCTTTAATTGTCTCTACTAATTGTTTTGTTGTATTCATTGATGATTTTCTATTAATTGTCTCGTTTATGTTTTTTCTTTATAAAAGCCTTGCAAAGATACGCTAAATACATGGAAAAACCCCGAAAAACGATAAAAATTGAGATTTTTTAGAAAAAAGACGCTGATTTTTTTGGTAATTCAGAAAAAAGTAGTACCTTTGCACTCGCAATTATGATTAATGCTTATAATGATTGCTAAGATATTGGGATATGGTGTAATGGTAACACTACAGATTCTGGTCCTGTCATTCCTGGTTCGAGTCCGGGTATCCCAACTTAATTGGTTAAACTGAATGGCATCTTCCTTATGGAGGTGCTTTTTTTATGCATTCATACGAGAAAAAATAAATCCCTTAGTGTTTCAGCAAGAAGAACACTAAGGGATTCTTTTTTTCAGGATTTTTTCTTGTATGATATAAGGCACCGTACTTCTTCCTATTTCAGATTTGTCAGAAGTCTGCTTTCCTTTCTATGAATATTTCCTTTCCTGATAAAGGATGTGTAAACCTGATAGATTCGGCATGGAGGTAGAGGCGGGGTGCCTTCTCGCAGCCATAGAGAGGGTCGCCAAGGATAGGGGCATTCAGTCCTTCCCTGTGGGCACAATGTACACGGAGCTGGTGGGTACGTCCTGTTTGGGGATAGAGAGCGAGGCGGAGATGCTGGTTGTTTCCTTCGTTTTCTTTGTTACCAAAAGCATCGTTTTCTTCGTTTCCAAGAACTTTGTATTCCGTAATCGCTTCCTTTCCCTGTTCATGATTTACAATCTGGCGTGGACGGTCGAGATAGTCGGGCATCAGAGGGAGAGAGAGGATGCCTTCTGGCTGGATGCTTCCTTCTTTCGCACATACGATGGCTATGTATTTCTTCTGTATCTGATGATTTGCGAATTGTTCCTGCAGCCGATGGTAGGCAAACTCTGTTTTGGCAATCACCATGAGTCCGCTTGTAGCCATGTCCAGCCGGTGTACAATCAAAGGACCCGTAGCCTCCGGATATTTTCTTCGCATGATGGAATAGACGGAAGTGACGCCTGGTTCTTTTCCTGGTACGGAGAGCATTCCGGCAGGTTTGCAGATAACGGCAAGTTCCCGGTCTTCATAGAGTGTCTCCAGGGTAAGTGGTTGAGATGCATGATTGAGCATCGTGTTGACTTCCGGTAGCATCCAGCGGAGTATCGGTTTGCACTTACCATTGCAGGCTGGATAGAACTGCAGGTGGTGTCTGATTTCCTCTTTCGGACTTTCGCCCCACCAGAACATCGCCATCTGCAGGGGTTTCAGATGATGTCTGAAAGCATACTGGAGCAGTTTGGGTTCGCAGCATTCTCCGCTTCCGGCAGGAGGAACCATCTTCAGTGCAGCTCTTTTGGAGAGGAGTGACAGGTTCGGCTGGTCTTCCAATGCAGTATCTCTGAATATTTCCAACAGATTTTTTTCTTCTCCTTCGGCATTGAGCATTCTGAATTGTGCAAACAACCATTGCTGCAGGGCATCAGAGAGTTGCTTGCGCAGTTGCTTAAGTCTGGAGATATTGTTCTGATAGTCTTCGTATTCAGTCTCTAATGTTGTCTTCTCGGCAAGTGATTTCTTGAGTCGGCGCAGCTCGGCCTTCATGAATTGGCTTTCTTTGGTCATCGCCTGTTCCTCTTCGGCAGAGAGATTGCCCTGTTTTCGTCGGAGATCCCTTTGGGCCTTCTTTTCTTTCATCTTTTCCTGAAAACCAGCTATGGCTTGTTGGCGCTGGGCAAGCAGGTCTGCGATGAGTGTCCGGGCCTTCTGCATCCGTTCATCCTTTTCCAGTCGCAGGATACTTTCGTTGATGTGGGTAATTTCCGCCTCATGGGTCTTGAAATATCCATCAGGCTGTAGGTAGTCGAAAACGGCAGGTACGAAGTCATCCCAGTCGCTTCTGCCTCCTATCTGACCGCTATAGGCAGCCAAGTATCCGCCTTCAACGATGAGTATGCCGAACATTTTTCCCCTGTCGATTTCCTCGCGCCATTCCTTCTTGTTCTCAAGATAGGTCTGCAACTCCTTGCATATCTGTATGCAAAGAGGGTGCGGTTCGTAGTCGAAAGGATTGTTCATCTTTTCGGGAAAGTCAGTTCCTGTAGAGGATATATGGAAGGGATGTAGTATCATCATTTGTTATTTTAGGTGCAAAAGTACATATAATTATTTGTTCCTCCAAAATAAATATTTGAAAAAATTTGTGTACTTCATCGAAAAGCCTTACTTTTGCAGTCATAAAAAATGAACTGTCACAGAAGAACTGTCGCAAAAAGGGATAGACGTATAAGTGTACAGATATAAAAATGTGCGGCAAAAGAAAGAATAGATGTAAGTATGAATAGAAACAGCAACCTCTTTTATCATCTCGTAGCATTCCTCACCGTAGCAATATGGGGAACCACTTTTGTATCAACCAAGGTGCTGATGCTGAACGGACTTTCGCCAGCCCAGATTTTTACCATGCGCTTTTCCATCGCATACGTTCTGATGCTGGCATTCAACCACCGTCGCATCTTTGCCGACTCATGGAAGGACGAAGCGAAGATGATGTTATTAGGCATCACGGGAGGATCACTTTATTTCTTCAGTGAGAATGAAGCGATGAATTTCACCACCACCACCAATACATCCCTTATCGTATGTTCCTGTCCGCTTTTTGCTACCCTGCTGGTAAGGTTGGTATATCGGGATTCCGCCCGCATCAACCTGATACAGATACTCGGTTCGCTTTTGGCTTTTATGGGTATGATCATCGTGGTTTTGAATGGTCGTTTTGTGCTTCATCTCTCCCCCGTAGGCGATGCCCTGGCGTTTACGGCATGTATGTGCTGGGCTATCTATTCCCTGATGATGAAATCGGTGACGGAAAAGTATAGTGCCGCCTTTATCACCCGCAAGGTATTCTTCTATGGAGTATTGACGATATTGCCTTATTATCTGATTATACCGGGATTCCCTTCTTGCGATGTCTTTGCCAAACCTCAGGTGATAGGCAACCTGTTGTTTTTAGGTTGCTTGGCTTCCATGATCTGTTTTCTCACATGGAACTGGTGTCTTTCCAAATTGGGTACGGTAAAGGCCACCAACTGGGTATATTTCAATCCGATCACTACCATGATCTTTGCTTCATGGATATTGGATGAGAAAATCACTCCTTATTTTCTGATAGGTGCCACTTGCATCCTGATAGGCATGTATGTGGCAGACAAAAAAACGGTAGCATAAACTCCAGGAGTTATACTACCGATTTCTTTTACTTAGCAGCCAGAACCTCTACTTCAACGAGTGCGCCCTTTGGCAACTTCTCTACTGCTACAGCAGAACGTGCTGGGTATGGCTGGCTGAAGAACTCTGCATAAACCTCGTTCATCGCAGCGAAATCGTCCATGCTGTTCAGATAAACTGTAGTCTTTACTACATGAGAGAGGTCAGTACCGGCAGCCTTCAGGATGTTCTGGGCATTGGTAAGACTCTGACGGGTCTGCTCCTTGATGCCACCCTCTACGAAATTGCCTGTTGCAGGGTCGATAGGAATCTGACCTGATGCAAATACGAAACCGTTTACTTCGATAGCCTGGCTATATGGACCGATAGCTGCAGGCGCATTGTCTGTGTGAATTGCGTTCATAATCTGATAAGTTTTAAACAATATATAAATGGAATCCCTTTGATTCAAGGGCTCCCTTGATTTCTTTTACATGAGCCTCGTCTCTTGTCTCCATGGTGAGGCGGAGCACGCAGGCATTCACCTTGTTGCGGTTGGCAGAACGGTCGTGGTGGACGCCTGTGATATTACCGCCTAATCCGGCGATGACAGAGCAAACCTCTACGAGTTCACCTGGTTTGTCATCCAGTTCCATCTCAATGGTGCATAGACGGCCGCTCTTGGCAAGACCACGGGTGATGACACGGTTCAGGATCGTTACATCGATGTTACCGCCACTTACCACGCAGATGGTTTTCTTGCCCTTCACCGGAACCTTGTTGTACATCACGGCTGCCACGCTGGCCGCACCAGCACCTTCGGCTACCATCTTCTCGCTCTCTATGAGTTTCAGGATGGCTGCACAGATTTCGTCCTCGCTCACGGTTACGATTTCGTCTACGTAGTTGGAGCAGGTTTCAAAAGTAATCTTGCCCGGTTCCTTTACGGCAATACCATCAGCAACGGTCGCTACAGAAGGCAACTTCTCCTGTTTATGATCGTGCAGACTCTGTACCATACTTGCTGCTCCTTCTGCCTGAACACCATATACCTTGACGTTAGGATTCAGCGACTTGATGGCAAAGGCTACACCAGAGATAAGTCCGCCGCCACCTACAGGAACGACGACAGCTTCTACATCTGGCAACTGGTCGAGAATCTCCAGACCGATGGTGCCCTGACCAGCGATGACATTCTCATCATCGAAAGGATGTACGAAGGTGTAACCATGCTCGTCCTTCAGTTGCAATGCCTTCTGGTAGGCATCATCATAGACACCAGGTACCAGACAGACCTCTGCACCGAGACGCTTGGTGGCTTCCACCTTACTGATAGGAGCACCCTCTGGCAGACAGATAAGACTCTTCACTCCCATGGCGGTGGCACCGAGAGCTACACCCTGAGCATGATTGCCAGCCGAACAGGCTATCACACCCTTCGCCTTTTCTTCATCGGTGAGTTGTGAAATCTTATAGTAAGCACCACGAATCTTGAACGAACCCGTCTTCTGGAGGCACTCAGGCTTCAGATAGACGTCACTCTCTGGGTTGATTCTTGGAGTGTGAACCAGCTCAGTCTTTCTGATAACTTTGCTCAGCACGAAGCGAGCCTTATAGAAATTGTCTAATTGTAACATAACTGCTGATATGCTTTTATTTGTTATGCGTGCAAAGGTACACATAATTCTATAAATAACAAGAATAATTATATCTTTTTTATTTTATAAACAAAAATAAAACGCTTCTTTTCTCTTGTATTTGAGGAAAATGTTGTATTTTTGCCACCAATTATTTGAGACGAGATGAATGAACCTATATGAAAAGTGAGGTTTTCTGCATGTTCTGCATCTCATTTTAATGTACTTTTTGATAATAAATAGCTAAAAACAAAATGAAGAAGAAACAAACATTTTGTTCTGCCATTGTACTTTCTGCTGGTGTAGCTATGGCTGCATCTACGGGAGTCATCGCTCCTGAAATGAGAAATACTGAGGGACAGACTTCTGAGATTTCTACTGCTTTCAAGAAAAAGGTGAAAGCGGTAAGTGATCATTCCAATGAGGCGAAAGAGGTGACTCCTACTGAGGAGAGTGTGCCCAGTCCTATAGAAGGGGTAATCAACAATCAGTTTGTGGATGAGGCTACCATGAAGGGTGACCTGATGAATATGTTGGCTAAATTCTCCAAGTATCTGAAGAATGACTTCCAGGATTGTGCTGCGCCAAATTCTGTTGGTGAAGCATGTGGTGCCTTCAAGTGTAATAGTACCATGCAGAATAATGAGGATGGTGTTCGTTCCAATGCCGACCTCTCCATGATTTCTGCTTTCCTCGTAAAATATGGTAAGGATAAGGTGACTCTGCCTGAGGGCGTTACTTGGGATGACCTGGAAAAGATGGCGATGAAGAGTCTGGTTTTCGCTTACTCTACCCATAAGGCAAATAAGTTGAAAACCTGTTCAGGTAATAACTACTGGGGTTCTACTTCCGGTAGCGATCATGTTTGGGAAAGTTCACTTTGGGCGATGTCCGTAGCTTATTCCGCTTATTTCCAGTGGGATAAACTCTCCGACAAACAGAAGGGATATATCGAGAAACTCCTGAAGGCTGAATGCAATTATGAGTTGAATCGCACGATACCTACCGGTTATAACGGGGATACGAAAGCTGAAGAGAATGGTTGGGAGGCTGATGTGCTGGCTGCTACATTGGGTCTGTTCCCTAACGATGAGATGGCTCCAAAGTGGTTTGAGCGCCTCCGAGAATTTGCCATCAACAGTTATTCTCATAAGAATGATGCCCATAATACGACCGTTATCGATCCGCATTATGACAAGAAGACCGTGGCTGACCTCTATAAGGGACAGAATCTTTTTGACGACTATACGCTCCAGAACCACAACTTCTTCCATACGAGCTATCAGAACGTAGTGATACAGGAGTTGGGCGAGGCTGCTCTGGCGCTGAAACTCTTCCAGCAGAAGACCATCGGTGAGGAGAAGTGGAAGACCAATTCGCTCATGCACAATAATGACAAGGTGATGAAGGAGGTGCTCAACTGGCTGGCTCTGGCAGATGGCGAACTGGCTATGCCTAATGGTAATGACTGGAGCCTCTACCTTTTCGACCAAATCACTTCTTACACTACCAATGCCTGTTTCCTGAACGATCCGGATGCGCTGATGCTTGAGAACTTGGCTTACAAGAATATCAAGGCACGCCAGACTACAACGTCTGACGGATCCTGGCTGTTGCGCTCAGATATCGGTGCACGCCGTATGGGTGTAGAGGCTCACCGTGTGATGATGACCTGGCTGATGCATGAGGCAATATCTACAGCAGATGTAACCCCTACAGATTGGGATGCGTTCAACCAGCGTTATGCTGCCGCCCGTATATTCCCTTGCCAGAATATCGTCCGTGCTTCTACTGCCGACCGTTTCACCTGTTTCTCATGGAGTGCAGGTAAGGGCAGTTATACCGGATACATTGCAGCCAATAGTGCTGATAAGAATAAGATGATCGTACCTTACCGTGAGAATAATACCGGCAATTTCCTTGGTAGTTATCAGGTAAGTGGTAAGAGTACAAACGCCACACCTGTAGTCAGCGGCATCTATAATCTCCGTGGCAACAGTTATACGATGAACGGCGAACTGAATATGAATGACGGAACCCTCAATAATCGTTTTGCCATCTATTCTACTCCAGGTAATGCTGTCATCTATACCGATTATGTGCGTGCCAATGCAGCTGCTACCATTACCAAGGATCAGGGAGGTCTGATGGCTATCAGTACCGACGAAATGACGCGAACCAAGCGTACGCTCTATTTCGACAATGCCAAGAATCAGGAGACGGGTATGACCCACAAGCAGAGTGATGGTTCTCAATTCCTCACCATGAATACCAACTGGGTGAATATCGATAATGCTCTGGGTATTGTCAACGTAGATGGTAAGACAATGGGCTTTGGAAACCGTGCCAACAACAATTCCGTGAATACTTCCAAACTCTATGCTTCTTACAGCAACGAGAGTAAGAATGTGAAGGCTGGCGACATTGTAGATAAGCGCAATATCATCTATTATAGTAATGTGAATGCTGAAAGTACCCGCAAGCTGATGCAGCAGAGTATCAGTTTGAAAGAGATGGTAGCTGAGGGATGGAATGGTGTTATCGCCATAGACCCTAATGGAGCTTCCTACATGCTTCTGTCCAACTTCTGCGGAGATACCCGATGCCAGTTGAAGAATGTGCAACTCAATGGTGCTGCACCTGTATTTACGGTAGAAACCAATATCGTAGATTCCAAGGCAGCTGCCACCTTCCTTTTGGATACCAATCATTCCAAGGGCGAAATCTTAGGTTTCACAGTGAAGGGAACTGGTTTGCAGGCTATTCAGGATGCCGAGGATTCTACCAAGGTTTATCTTAAGAACCAGCAGGCATCAAGCATACAGGTGACTTTGAATTATAAGGCTAAGAATGTAGAGAAGTCCATCACTCCTACTTTAAAAGCCAACCAGGTAATAGGCGTTTATTATAATGATAAGACCGGTGAACTGGTAGTTACATTGTGAATGGGAAGAAAGTCGTTCAGAGATAATCAGAAATCGTTGGACAATCATCAAAAAAAGTTGGTTTCACCCAGAATGAAACCAACTTTTTTCTCATTTCTCATTTCTCATTTCCAGAAATGGTTCAGCGCAGCAGCCACACCATCTTCTTCATTGGAAAGAGTAACGTAGTCAGCTTCCGCTCTTACCTCAGGAGCAGCATTAGCCATAGCGACACCGACACCGGCAAGTTTGAGCATGCTGAGGTCATTATATCCATCACCGAAGGCTATCATGTCTGCAGGAGTGAGATTGATTTTACCCAATAATCTCTGCAAAGACTGCGCTTTGTCGATGCCGTTAGGCACCAGTTCCAGAAAGAAAGGAGCCGAACGGAAAACAGACATTTTATCGCCTACAATGTCAGAGAGTTCTTCCTCTGCCTTCAGCATGTCGGTAGGATCGCCAGTCATCAGGAGTTTGGTAGGATGAGGCTCCAGGGCATCAAGCAGATTCTCTACTTTTCTGACGTTCATCTTGTTGATGCGGGATTCTTCCTTCACATACTGGTCGTCTGGCATTTCGGTGATGATCTCATTGCCGGCATATCCTAAGAGCGCATAGTTCTTTTCCTTGGCATACTGATATAATAAAGGTATCACGCTATCTGGCAGATATTGTGAGAAATATTCCTCACCGGTCTTGGCATCCACAATCTTTCCGCCATTATAGGAAAGAATGAATCCGCCTCGTTTTTCCAGTTCAAGACATTCTGCTACTGGTTGGATACCGTATGTAGGGCGCCCGGAAGCTAAAATGATGATGGCACCATTGTCTTGAGCTTTCAGGAGAGCCTGACGGGTGCGAGGTGTCACCACTTTCTCGTGGTTGGTCAGCGTGCCGTCGAGGTCGAGAGCGATGGCACGATAAGGAATCTTTTTATTTTCCATTATGTATTTTCTTTTATGATTTTATTTTCTTTGATGAAGTTATTCCTATGATGGATAGTGCGACTGCTATAGATGATAGAGACTGCAAAGTTAAGATAAAAAAAGGAGTTTGGGAAACTTTTTTGTGAAAATCTATTCATTTCTCAGTAAATAGTTGTACTTTTGCAGCAACTTTTCTATTTTTTTATTTAGATAATCATGACACCAATATTTATATTACAGTTGATTTGCTGCACCATTACCGGCATGTTGGGCTTGCATATAGCAATGGCTTCTCTGCAGGTGAGATGGAAGGTAAGACGCTACGAGACCTCTCGGTGGTTACTCTGTGGATCAATGGCCGTATTCTGCATACATTACTTCTTGCAGATGACTCAGGGATTTCGTGCACAAGGGGCTGATGTGGGGGCAGTCGTTAATATCATGTTCTACACTCCCGTGGTTTTTGCCATCACCCTATCCATCATCAATATGGAGAGCACAAGAAGCGTCATGCGTCGCTATTGTTTGCGCAGTGCGGCTGCCTATGCGCTGATTGTCGCCATCTTCATCTTTGGCGTTTTCAGCAACAAAAGTCTCCATCTGGGCGGTTTGTTATACGTGATGCTCGCATTCTTTGTGGGAAGTATGGCATACTTCATCTATGCCAGCTATACTGAGGTACTGAAACGCAAGAAAAAACTGTTGGAGGAGTCGGCTGGCGATCTTCTGCCACACGTTCGATATGCACGATCCAGTCTTGTATTGGTATGTGTCTCAGCAGCCTTTCTTCCCATAGCCATTCTCTTCGACACCTTATTGCTGCTGATAGGTCCGCTGATGTTACTTGTTCTCATATTCTTTGTCCATAGTTTCATCTCGTTGGGCTATTATATTACACCAGTAGAGAATATGTTGGACGAACAAGAGGAACTGGACGAACAAGAGGAACTGGAAGAACAAGAGAAAACGGCAGACCAGACAGCCTATGGAGCCCAGCTGGATAGCGGGGATGATGGGCAGACAGAATTGAGCATTTCCTCCTCAGAACGGATGAAAAAGATAGAAGCGGCATTAGAAAAATGGTGTGATGACAGAATGTACAAAGACTGCAATGTCACCATATATTCGCTTGCTGCCAACTTGGGTTGCAAGAAGAATGAACTTACCGAATACTTCAATCTTTCTCAGCATACCAATTTTCGAACATGGCTCAGCGATATCCGCTTTAATGAAGCTGTTCGCATGATGAAAGAAAATCCGGAATTTAGCAATGATGCCATATCTACTGAGTGCGGATTCTCATCCCATACACAGATATACCGCATTTTCAAGCAAAAGACAGGGCTGTCGCCTAGTCAATGGCGCGAACAGATGATATAGCTTTAATGGTTAATAAATGTTTAAAAAGGTGTTGCATTCCTACGAATGCAACACCTTTTTTGGTAGGAATGCAACAACAACCATAGGAATGCAACACCTCTTTTTGGATTTTTACCACTACCTTTGCATTAAAACTTAAAAGCGAAAGATAAAGATTATGATACAAGACCAACAAAACTCTCTTTTTTCTGTGTCCTATGTCATCGTGGTTATCGGAGTCATGGCGGTGGTGTTTTCTATATCCATCGTCTTTATGATGGCATACGACTATCACATCTATCTGGCCGGAAATAGAAGAAGGAAATTCAGTTTCGCTGATTTCATCAAGCGCGAGCAGTATTATCTCTATATCCTTGTATTCTTCCTGCTAATCATAACAGGCGAATTGTTGAGGAATAACCTCAAATAAAAAAGACCATGATGAAAGTCAGATTCTTGCTGCTTTCATCATGGTTTGCGTTACTCATCATCAAAGTTCATTATCGCCAGAATCCTTGTTCTCGCCTTTGTCTTCTCCCTGGTCTGTATTAGTGGAAGACCCTCCGTTTGTACTGCCACCACCGTTTGTACTGTCACCTTCGTTGGTGTTTCCTGGGTTCTTGTCAATGACACCATCATTGAAGAGAATGCCGTTGGCTCCTTGCTTTACACTGCCATCGCTCTTGATGTCGCCCACATATACCGAGTTACTTACGCTGTTGTTCTGTACGGAAGCAAAGGCGATGTAGCAGGAGAGTAAGTCTCCAGACCAGTCGGCAGGCAACTTCAGCGTAGTTTTGCAGTCCACACGGCTTGCATCTTCAGTGGTGAAGATAGCCTCGCCCTTGGTGAAGTTGTAGATGAGTGGCATGGCAAAGTCGTCTATTGCAGCATGGCTCTCGTCTGAGTTGTCCTCCCAGGAGAAATTTGCCACGTTGTTTTCCACCTTCACGGTGCAAAAACGGCCAGGCATCAGTGAACCGCTGCTTACCAGTACCATGCTCGGGTTGATGCCAAAGGCAGGATATTTGCTGTCACGGTATTATTACCATAATAGGTAGAATCAGGGAAGAGCACATGTCCCGGACGTAGCGAAGTACCTTTACGAACCGTCAGGAAATTGCGGTTGAAGGCTTCTGTCATTGTCTTTCGGATAGGATTCCAGCGCTCTGGCTCACAATTCCATTGTTCCAACAACTGTAGCACACGAATCATATAAGCCGTGGCTATCAGTTTTCCATCTGTAATGCGATTGGGATCTTGAGCGTGGATTAAGTCAAGTTTTTCAGGTGGCGGACACCAGTCACCATATTTATCTTTGGTGATAATACCATTTTGGCAGTATTCCTCTATCATGTGCAATACCCATTTGCGAATAGTAGGATAAGAATCGTCAATAGGTTGCCGATTGCCAAACTGTCGCCACAACATATCACAAGTGAAAGGCAGAGCAGCAGGCCATGTCACGTTATCACTATAGTAATTCCAGAATGCAGGTGCCACGTCAGGAATACATCCATCAGATCGCTGTGCCTCACAGATGTCACGCATCCACTTTGTATAAAGGTGTTCGTTATCAAACAAAAAGCTCTCACCAAGCGACCCCATTGTGCGATTCCCTGATTCTACCAGGCATCCCCTTGTAATTGCTGGCAATACCCCAGAAGGCATTATGCATGACTTTGTTTAATATCGTATCGCTACACTCGAAATGTCCAAGTACCGCCATCTCATCGCCTACAGTTTCTGCCTTACAGTCTGCAAGCGTAAGATTTTTCAATCCTTGTATCTCTACATAACGGAAGCCATGATATACGAATGTGGGTGTCCACCATCTTCCGTTTTTACCTTCCTTTCCGTTACAAACATAGATATCTGTAGATTGTGCATTACGAAAATTATCGCGATAGAGCGTACCATCGGCATTTAATCGCTCTGCATAGATGATGCGAATGGTGTCGCCTTGATTGCCACGTACTCTGACTTTCAGCCATCCAGCCATATTCTGACCCACATCAACGATCCGTCCGTTGAGTTGACGGATATCGACAGTACCGTTGACTTTCATGCCTTTTCCCTGTGGGCGAAGCACTCCGGTGGGTATATCAGTCCGTTCAGCTTTCATCCATTGCGAGTCATCAAAACCTACAGAAGCCCATCCCGTCAGTTCCTTACGGGCGTCATACTCCTCACCGTCATATTCATTGTTAGCGCGTATTGGTCCTTCAGCAGTTACCTTCCACCCCTTATCGTCAGTCTGTAGAAGTTGTGTGGTACCATCTGTATATTCCACCTTGACATTGATACGACACTTAGGAAAGCCGAACACAGGAATCTTATACGGCTTGTGTTGCTGCATAGGGAACAGTAGCCCTAATGCCATAGAAACAATCAAAATCACATTGATTTTAAATTCATGACAAAATTGCACGGTTGAAAGCCAAATGTAATAAGAAAAACTATTCATTTTCATCAAGATACCTCAGAGGGAGAATTTGAGCGTTTTATATGATAGAGAGTGCCTTGTGTAGCATCAGATACCCAAAATCCATCTTCAGTACGTACAAGATAAGATTCCGGAGATAATTCTTCCAATTCTATCAAAGTTTCAACAT
>OQWE01000076.1_pt1 | contig 29431 bp, 31 predicted proteins | sample 1691591 | NCBI WGS metagenome assembly OQWE01 (sample SAMN03418265, study PRJEB22391) | human gut metagenome | biome: human-gut; feature: organic feature; material: feces | host: Homo sapiens | place: Tanzania | collected 2013-01
ATGGTTGTTTTGTTAATTTGTTTGGAGATATAGGTGCAGGAAAGACAGCGTTTGTACGGTTGGTAGCTGAGGCTTTGGATATCAAGGAGAAGGTTACAAGTCCTAGTTTTACAATCTTGAACGAGTATCATACTGGCGAGATTCCTATTTATCATTTTGATTTGTATAGATTGGAGCACGTTGGTATAAAGACTATTACTGATGAATTGAGAGAATATTCTGAGGGTAAAAATTTGACGTTTGTTGAGTGGGCAGAATTTTCTCAAGGCGAAGTTCCATTTGACAGAATTGAGATTAATGTAACTTATGATGATGACGACAATAGATGCTATGAGTTTACTGCTGTCGGTGATAAGGATAAAGAAATTATTGAGGGGTTAAAGAAGTGTTAATATTGGCATTTGATACTTGTTTGGATAAAACATATACTATATCTCCAAACAAATTAACAAAACAACCATCTTTCGCTAATTCTGCAAAGCGTTTTGCTAACTCTCTTGTGTCGTCCATTGAATAACATACTTTTTTATAACTATTTGTCATATACTACAACCTTGTTTCTTCCACTTTCTTTTGCATCATATAAAGCTTTATCAGCTTTCATATACAAATCTTCCGAAAAGAGCGTTTGGGAAACCATTTCCGACGGCAACGAACAAATAAGTTTGGGAGGCAGATTGGTCAATTCGAGAGCATACGTCTCACGCTTCAATTTCTCAGGAACGGATCAAAGCAAAAAGACAGGCGTTCTCTCGGGCGGAGAAAGAAACCGCATGCATTTGGCAATGACCTTGAAAAGCGAAGCAAACGTATTGCTTTTGGACGAACCGACAAATGACATAGACGTAAACACATTGAGAGCCTTGGAGGAAGGATTGGAAGAGTTTGCAGGCTGTGCCGTTGTCATCTCTCACGACCGTTGGTTCTTGGACAGGATAGCAACACACATACTCGCCTTTGAAGGCAATTCGCAGGTTTACTTCTTTGAAGGCTCATATTCCGAATATGAAGAAAATAAAAGAAAGCGTTTGGGCGATACCGCACCCAAGCGAATGAAATATAAAAAGTTGACAGCAGATTAGCAACCAAAAGTATTACGATTATGGAGGGAAAAACTCAAATTGAAATTTGTGTAGGCAGTTCATGTTTTGTAAAAGGCAACAGGAATAATCTTGACTTTTTGGACGAGTATTTGAAGGTAAACAATCTGAAAGCAGATGTTTCATTCAAAGGACGACTCTGTACAAAGCAATGCGAGCAAGGACCTGTCATTATAATAGATGGCAAAACTTATACACATGTAAGCAAGGCAGTTTTTATAAGCCTTTTGAAAGAGAAATTCAAGTACAAGCTTCTCAAAAGTGAAGAATCAGTCAATGCAGGGGAGCGAGAAGAATAATAAAGGACGCATGCAGTCGTTTCAATATGCGAAAGACGGTTTTATGTCGTCTGTTTGCTCTGAAAAAAGCAGGAATGCCGCAGAGGAAAGCAAAAGACTTCTCATTTGTACCGGAGCTCCTCTTTCCGAGGACAAGGATAAGTACATGGCAGAGCAAGTGCGTGCATACAGAGGAAAGAAAATCGTATGCGGAGGAACAAGTTCGCAAATCCTTTCGAGAGAATGGAAGGAGGAATTGAGAGTCGACATAGAAAGCATGGAGGCAGGACTTCCGCCAATATCATATATGAGAGGCATAGACCTTGTAACCGAGGGTGTGATAACGCTCAAAGCCCTGACGGAAATATTAGAGCAGGACACACAAGGGGAATGCCGGCAGAAAGGAGCAGCATGGGAGATATATCGAATGATAAGAGAGGCAGAGGAAATAGACATGCTCGTGGGAACAAAAAACAATCCGGCACACCAAAGCCCTAAGCTCATCGGATTATTGGCAAACAGGCAGGAATTGGTCGAAAACATAGCACATACGCTCAAAAAACAATATGGAAAGACAATAAGAATAAAACGTTTGTAGATAAAGAAGGGTAAGAAAGAGGAGAATGCAAGAACAACTTAACAACACTGAGAAAGATATGTTAAAGGTAAGGATTTGTGTAGGAACATACTGTTATATCGCAGGAGGGCATAAATTGGCAAAAATGAAAAAGAACTTGCCCGTTGAACTCAAAGACAAAGTCGAAATCATCGGCTCTGCATGCTTAGGCTGCCATGAACATGAAGGCGTGGCGAAACCACCATACGTAAAAGTTGAAGACGTAGTGATAGAAGAATGCACCGAAGACAAATTGCTGGACGAAATCTATAAGCAACTCGGTTTGGAAAGAAAATAGAAACGACGAATTATAAACAAAACAAAACAAGTAAAAATGGCAATCAATAATGCAGTAGAAATTCGCAGAGAGATATTGACGCGTTTGGCACGTCTTATCCTGAATGACGAATTGGAAGAAAAGATAGACAGAATACCTTTGGAGATGAGACCAAAGAAACACGGAGCTACCATACGTTGCTGCGTGCATAAGGAAAGAGCAGTTGTCAAATACAAAGTGATGGCACTATTAGGCTTTAATGTCTATGACGAAAAAGACGAATTGGACAACCTTTCGCACTATGTGAAACTAAGAGAGACCGCAGCCAAGACACCTGTAATGATGACAGTTGTCGATGAGGCATGTTCCGCATGTGTAAAGACCAATTACATAGTTACCAACCTATGCCGTGCCTGCGTAGCAAGACCATGTACATACGCCTGCAAAAAAGGAGCAATCACAGTAGGAAAACAAGCTTACATAGACCCCGACAAGTGTGTGAACTGCGGAATGTGTAAGGAAGCATGTCCTTACCATGCAATCATATACCAACCCGTACCATGTGAAGAAAGCTGCCCTGTCGGAGCAATATCCAAAGATGAAAACGGAGTAGAGCATATAGACCCCGAGAAATGTATCTATTGCGGCAAATGTATGGTCGCATGTCCTTTCGGAGCAATCTTCGAGAAGAGCTTCATGATAGACATCTTCCGTGATATAAAAGCCGGCAAGAAAGTTGTGGCAATGGTAGCACCGTCATTGGGCGGACAATTCAAAGTCGAATACGGAAAAGTACTCACAGGCATAAAGAAACTCGGTTTCTCCGATGTAGTCGAAGTAGCATTGGGAGCCAATATTACAACAAAGAACGAAGCAGGAGAATTTTTGGAACGCTTGGAAGAGGGAGCCTCTTTCATGACCACATCATGCTGCCCAAGCTGGATGAACCTTGTCCGCAAACACATTCCGGAAATGCAACAATACGTTTCCACAACCTATTCCCCTATGGTTTACACCGCAAAATACGTCAAAGACCAAGACCCCGAAGCCGTTACCGTCATGGTTGCCCCATGCGTCGGCAAGCGTAGCGAAAGCTATCTGTACAAGGATTTGGTGGACTACGTCATAAGCTATGAGGAATTGGAAGCCTTGTTCAAGGCAATGGATCTGGACTTGGAAAGCCTTGAACCAACCGTTTTGGATCCTAACATAGCAGGACACGGCAGAGGATTTGCGATGATAAACGGAGTAACCGAATCGGTAAAAGTCGTTGCACCTGACCCTAATGTCATAAAAGAAGTGGTTATAGACGGTTTGAACAAACAAGTAATCCGTCAGTTGAAGCAATACGCCAAAGAAGGCAAATGTCCGGGCAACTTCATAGAAATCATGTCATGCCCCGGCGGTTGCGTTAACGGTTGCGACACAATCAACAACCCTAAAACCGCAGCCCGTCAAATACTACCGACAACCAAGTAAACAAGTGTAATACACAAGTAGAATGACGAAGAAAGGACGCTCTCGTTAAAGCCCATGGCATTACTATGAGTGTCCTCTCTTTTTATATCGAGACAAACACAGACATAAACGCAACCATGAAAAAGATAATAATCCAAGCCCTTTCCTTCGGAATAATCTATTGGGCAATCTATCCCCTTGTCTCATTCCTTTTCGACCGGAAGTGGGATACTTCATCATACAACCTTACCACCCTGCTAAGCGGTATTGTATCAGGCTTTCTGTACGCCTTTTTGATGAAGTGGATAGAGAAAATGAAAAAGTCATGACAAAGGACGGTATTTCTCGATTTGTCGAATAACCGACCTGAGACAGAGTAAAGAAATAAACACACAAACCGAGCCCCTGCCGACTTAATCGACAGGGGCTTTCATTTTTGTAAAACGCCCTTTCTCAATATTTTTTCGGCAATTTATCAGAAGACTTTTCGATTTTCCTTTCATTGCTTACAACTCTGCGTTCAACCTTTTTGATATCCTCGGCAGGAGGAAGATTTTCCGGTTTGATACCTCGCTCTCCCAACATCTGACGAACACTTATATTGTTCTGTATATGCTCTGTGGAGATGTTCTGTTCACCATATAAATCTTTCTGCTCCACATTATAGTTTGTCATTTCTGTCGCCAAATTCTTTGCTGCGATGGTAAGCGTTGGCAAGAAATCAGCCAAAGGGCGTGTCGATTTAATGCCCAAGCGTAATTTCATGTCTTCGGTGGTGTTTCCGCCGAATAAAGCCGTATCACCTTTTGAGCGAATACGTCCGAAGCCTCTGTCATCGACCCCGCGTTCATATATGTTGCGAGACAACTGCTTTTCCGACATACGTAAACGTTCACGAGTCTCCAAACGGGATAATTGTTGCAAATGTTCTGCTATCAGTTCCGCTTTACGGGTTTGCAAAGCAAAATACCCCTGTGCAAAAGCAACCTCTTCTTTCTTGGAGTCTCCATTCTGAGCGATAAGATAACAGGCAAAACGTGTCAGCATGAAATCTTTTACCTCACGTTTTGCCCCACTTCCTAATTCAACCATTTTCGTGAACTCACGAAAATGGTCATCGAGATTGACTTTCTGTGATTTGCATGATTCCATCGCCCTGTTTATGGCAAGGAGAAAGTTCTCCCATCTGGCATATCCCAAAACGAACTGAAGCTCCCGAGCAAACCACACCTCTATTTGCTCCTTTTCATCATCGCTCTTAACGAAATGCGTAATCTCATTAAAGGATGCAGTATGACGATTGATTTTCTGTATATCCATATCTCAGCCTGCTTTACAATCTCAAAGCACAAAGGTAATACAAATCATGTAAAAACACTATACGAACCCTCTTTCTATTCCGATACCGCCTCTGCCGACTTCCTGATACACTGTCAAACAAGAGTGGCAACAGTCATAGCAGGAAGCAAGCAGCCTCAGTACCGTAAATTTTGCGGAAGTGTATATCGCTTATGCTTTCCGGTGATTTGTCGATGTCAGAGGTTGATGATTTGTTGATAAGGTTCGGGGTTGCAGTTCTCAATGATTAGAACATAGCGACCGCTCGGAATGTCCTTTATTTGTGTGAAGTTATTGATTTCGCACAAACAGTTGGCATTTTCCGGCAAACCGAATTCGGTAAGTCTGATAGTGTCCCCGTTCGTGGAAACCTTAACATTCACCGTTTGAAAGCCGCAATTCACCTTCAAATCATAATGCTCGATGGAAATCACACCGTTTGAGCATGAAACGACCAAGGAATCCGGATTGAAAATACTTTTCGAGGACGTCTCATCATCATTGGTCAAACACTTGGAATAGGTATTCTGCACCGAAGCAGCTTCCTCCTCCTTATCATTGCAGGCAACAAAAACCGTTAAGCCTGCAAACAACAATCCGCAAAGGATTGCATACTTGTTTCTTATCTTCATTTCTGTAAAATATTTTTTTGATTGTTGATTGCCCTGTATTTTTATCGGATAAGCCTTGCCGGAGAGTACAGGAAAACTGCGACAAAGCACCCTTTGCCCAAATTGTTTTTCCCGATTTGCTCAATCCTTTCGGAAGAGTAGAGGCGTGTTGTCATATCCGTTGCAATCTTATTTCTTTGCAAATATAGAATTGTTTTTATATAAACGCCCTTTGGAAGAGAAAATTATCCCCAAGCTGAATTATTCAATCATACCCTCTCTTTCAGTCTTTGCAAGAGCAGCTTGGCAGGGGCTTGCTCTTATTCTTTAAGGTTCTTTGCGGGAAAGGCAAAACTTACCCTGTCATTCTTACAGAAAATTCCTTTACACCCAACCGTATCCCTGCACAGCCATGTCCACAAAGTGGTTGAACAGCAAATTGGTTTTCTGCTTGAACGACACACCGTCATAACTCTCCGGCAAGTCCTTGTTAAGCGAAGCCTTAATCAAGGCAAGCACCTGAAGGCGAGGTTGCTCATCCTTAAACCAATCCACCACCATCACCCTCTCTTTTTCCTCTGACAACTTATGATATAGGTTCTTTGCAGCAAGTATGACTTTCTGTTCCTCCGCCTTGGTCAGCTTCTTGTCGGCACGAAGCAAATCAAATATTTCCAACTCCTCTTCCTCCAAGCCCAAGTCGGCAGAGCGGGACTGCTCCTTCTTCAAATCCTCTATCAGTTGGAGCAACTTCTTATAGTAATCCTCATTCTCGCTCCCTCACGCATTATAGCGGTCGATGATGTTACGGTATCGCTGAGAAAAAGCCACACGGGTACAATTCTTGTTGATGAGCTGTTCCAAGGTTCGTTCCACAAAAGCCCGCAGGTCGTCCGTTTCCAAAGCCTTGTAAGGCGTTTTATTGATTTCCTTACGAATGGCATCTACATCTAACTTGCTAAGGTCTATGACCTTCCCTTGATGAATGCCGTATGTGGCTTGCTGTTCTGAAACGCCTGCCGAAACACTCCGGTCGAGAGCCTCAGCCATACGCAACCTTGCCTTGCGTAACTTCTCATCATCAATCAGATTGCAGAGCCAACCATTGATGTGAGCGATTATCGCAAACTTATCATTGTACCAGCCTCTTTCTAAAATCTCCGGCTTGGCAGCATCGTAGAGATTTATCAGCAGATTGCTCATCACCTTGAAACGTTCTTTCCATTCGTCCTTTGTCAATATATGGTCGTATGCCTTTCGTAACATTTCCAAGCGGTTGATTGTCTCCTCTTCGGCTATGATGTCCTCCGTCTTGATACCGATTTTCAACAAGAACGCCTCCGTATCGGAGATGCTTCGTTCTATGTTGGTAATAAGTTGCTCTATATCCTTTGCGGGATAACCTTCCTTACCATCTGTTTCAGCATACTCGGAAAGAGCCTTCTGCATATATTTGAACACATTGACATAATCGACAATGATACCGCAGCTTTTCCCCGGATAAACCCTGTTGGCACGAGCAATGGCTTGCATAAGCGTATGCCCTTTCATCGGCTTGTCGAGGTACAGAGTGGAAAGCGATGGAACATCAAAGCCCGTGAGCCACATGGCACAGACGAAAACCAAGCTCAAAGGGTCGTCCTTATCCTTGAACCTGTCCTCTATATCCTTACCCTCCGGCGTAATCGCCTCCATCTTCTTGCGGTGCAGGCTGATGTCAAGACCTTGGGCGGCAAACTTATCCTCCTCGCCCTCCTCCTTGCTGATTACCACAGCCATCTCCATTTTGCTCAAAAATTCAAGTTGGCGTATCTTCTCCGCTCTTTCCTCTTCTGTCTTAGCATGGTTGCGTTCCGCTACAAGTTTCTTCTCCTCCTCGGTCAGATAGTGCTGCACCTTGTTGTACATCTTCACGGCAGTGTATTTGTCCACACTCACCACCATGCCTTTGCCCGGAAAACCTCTGCGAGGGAAATGATGAGCAATGTCCTTCGCAATGCGATCCAAGCGTTCCTCCCGCTTGATGACCTCCATTATGCGGGAAGAAGAGTTTTCCAAGAGTTCCTTCTCCCTGTTGTTCAGTTCCTCCTCCTCACATATTTGGTCGATGTCGGTGTCGAGCCAATCATTGGTCAAGCCCACCTCAGGCACTCTTCGGCTATAAAATAAAGGTACGGTACTGCCGTCCTCGATGGCTTGGGCGAAGTTGTATTCCGATACGTAATCGCCAAACCATTGGTTGGTGAGCCGCTTGCTGCCCAAGAGCGGCGTACCGGTGAAGGCGATGTAGTTTGCGTTCGGTAATCCCGTGTGCATATTCTCGGCGAGTTGCTTGTATTGGGTGCGGTGCGCTTCATCCACCAAGACAAAGATGTTGTTGCGGTCAGACAAGAGAGGATATTTCTTGGTTTTGTCGTACTGGAACTTATGTATCAAGGTGAACACCATCGGCTTGTTGCTCCGTAGGAAGTCTCGAAGCTGCGTGGAGTTTTTCGGCTGGCATTCTTCCTTGTCGCCTACCACCTCGGTGCGAACAAACGTTTTATGTATCTGTGCGTCCAAGTCCTCCCTGTCCGTAACTATCAGAAAGGTGAAATTACCAAGCAATTTGCGTCTCACCTTCCGCACGAACATCACCATGGAATAACTCTTGCCCGAACCTTGAGTATGCCAAAACACACCGAGTTTACCCTTCAGCTCTTCGCGTCGCTTCACGCTCTCCATCAGATTGTTTACCCCGAGATACTGGTGATTTTTGGCAATAATCTTTATACGCTTATTGTCGAAGAACACGAAGTTTTCGATATAATCCAACAGTCGCTCCTTACGGAAAAGACCGTCGATGAGGTTTAGAATGCTCAAACCATGTTCTGCGATTTGTTCACGGTCGATTTTTTCCTTTTCATCATTCACCCTCAGCCACTCGAAGAAGAACTCATACTTGCTGTTCCAAACACCAATCTTGGTTTGCAAACCGTTGCTCAGTACGCATATTTGGTTCATGGCAAATATGTTCGGAATATCCGAGCGATAAGAAACAAGGTTCTTGTTATACGACTCCTCAATCTTGACGGTGGAGTTTTTCAGTTCGATGAACACCACGGGCAAACCGTTCACGAAAAGCAGCACATCGGGACGACGATAGCGGAAATGTCCTTTGATCCACATTTGGTTGACGCAATGGAAGTCGTTTCTTTCGGGCTGTTCAAAGTCGATGATTTTCACTATGTCGAAGTCCTCCTTGCCCTCCTTTTGCACCTCCACCCTGATACCATTACGTATGCGGTTATAAAACTTATAATTGGTATCCGTCATATCCGTGCCGGAATAATCCTTGCGGAAATCTTGCAGAATACCCTTCAAGACCTCATCTTTCACCTGTGGATTGAGCCGTCGCAAAGCGTTCAAAAACACTTCGGGCAGAATGCACTCCGATGAATTGGCACGCCCCGTGGACGCCACCTCGTCCTGAGCCTCCATCTTCGGGCAGCACTCTATCCGCTTCCAACCATATTCGGCTTGGGAAAGCCGGTTGCATATCGCCTGTTCTATATCGTCCTCACTGATAAATGACCTCATATTACTTCAACTGTTTTAATACAAATATTCCTTTCTCGGTAAGATAATACTTCTGCTTCTTACTTTTGGGTGTTTCCGGATATAATAAAGCAACAAGACCGGCTCGTATTGCCGGCTGCAAATAAGCTTTTGAAAAATACTGTCGACTGACAGTTGCATGATTGCTTGCATGAAGCGACTTTCCATCGCCATAATTCAACTTTTCAAACAATTCTTTTCTACTAAGAACGAATATATCTATACTTATAATCAATGACTTGATTTTATTCGATAAAGTTTCTGCCGCTTCATTGGGAGATGGTTGCATGATGGTTGCATGATGGTTGCATGATGGTTGCATGATGGTTGCATCAATCTTATTGAACAATTCATTTCTGATACTATCAGCCATTACCACGTTAGCATCATGAATTTTTACGAGGAATACAGTCAGAAGATTTATTTCAAACTCAGCCTCCTTATTGCCATTCTCAGCGAGAAGACGTCTTACTTCCTGTATGCCAAGGTTGACTTGTTTCAGTACAGCCTTTGTTTCAAGTTCATAGCCAAGGGGTAATTCAGGTATATTGTAATTGCTCATATCTTTATTCTTTATGGTTTTACTTCCAATTTGCCCGACATAAGGCGAGGAAGAAGAAGATCCCGCCGGCGAGCGAGGAGAGTGTTCTGCTTGGCTAACAGATTCATCTCTCGATGCAAAGTAGCGACTTGCTTTTCAAAAGTATCCATCACTTCTTTTGGTGGTAGCATTACATCACACTTTCGCAAGAATGATTCAAACTTAAAATTGATTATGCCCGTTGATTGCAATTGAAATTTGTCTATGATTCTCGTATTATACAAGAGCTTCATCCAGTAATAGAAGTAATAAGGAGAGACCTTTTCCTTATTCACTCTTATCAACTTACAAAAACTGGCACAGATTACTCGTCCATCTTCAAACCTATCTATCAATTCTCGGTTTACAAGTACAACTCTGCCTACAGGTTGTTCAGAAGTACCCCCAGAGATTTCCATGATTATGTCGTCAGCTTTTAGTTGACGAGCAGTATAGTTTTTTGTCTTATGAAAGCGACAAGGGCAAGAACTTACATCGTAATGCCATACGTTAGGAAAATCTGCACCTCTTATCACACTTGCTTTTTTTGGAAAATCGTCCGATTGTTCCTCTTCTCCCCAACCTCCACCTATATAATAATTGAATACATCGTTCATTCGTACTATACTAAAAGTATTTGGCAACTTGCCATATTTAGAGTCCCCAAATTCCGCCTTTTCATATCCGGGGAAGCGGAAGCGAACGAACCATTCTTTATATAGGTTCTCTGCCATTTTCTCCAAAAGACGAATACGCTTGGTATTGTTCTCTATCAGACTATCGTAAGAGGATAGGATAGAAGCTATGCGGTGCTGAACACTTTTATCCTTAATTACAGGAATACGAATGCCCGAAAATGAGGACTTAGAAACATTCTCTCTTCCTGAGGTTGTACCCGAGTCCAGCTTCTTCAACTGTGGAAGGACACTATACCTTATAGTATAATAGACATACTCCTTGTCATACGAATTTTTTGGAATAATAGCATTTATCGCTTGATTCACAAACAAGTTCGTATGAGCATAAGTCATCTTTTTCCCTATGCTTCCAATCGTAACAACACATGTAGAACCTTTTGGCACCAAGCTTTCCTTGTACTTTTCTGCTGCCAATTCCGAATACATCTGCTCTGTAACTAATGTACATTTTGCACCAAGAGAAATGTCTGTAGCCTTTATAAAAGGCATATAATCTCCATAATATTCGGGCTTACTCGTAGGTGGGGTATTTCCTGTTATGATTCGACCTATATCTTTTAATCTTACATATTCCATACCTCTAATCCTCCCACATATTATTCTTTTCGTCAAATAACTCCCTTGATACTTCCAGCGACCTTTTAATTTGTTGCATCAGCACCTCACGGGGTGGCAATTCGGTCATATACTTGGCTACCTTGATGCCCGACTTGTCGAGTTGTAAGAGTTCTATCTGTTCCTCACCTCCCTCCGTACACAGCAACATATAATGCGTCCAAGTAAGCAATTCGGATTTTCCAATCGGTGATTGGAAAATGTCCGGGAAAGTCTTATAGAACCTCATAAAGTTATATAGGTAGCTCTTGGTAAACCCTTTGCCATATATCACTGTCAACTCTTTTGAAAGTTTCTTTATCACTTCTCTTCCATACTCCGCACGATTTTCACCCCTCAGTATTTCCTCGCTGATACGCTTGCCAAGCAACCAATTACGTTGAAGCATGGCTATATTCACCGAACGATAAGCCTCTTGTCGTGCCTGCTCTATGATACCTTGAGCATCTTTCAAAAGGCTGCCGCCATTCTCATATAATACAGTTCCCATACCTTATTCCTCCCCAAACAGTTCGTTCATATTCTTATCCTTGCCCAGTTCTTTTGCCAGCTCCAAGGACTTTTGAATTTGCTTGATAAGCAATTCTCTTGGCGGCAATTCGGTCATATACTTGGCTACCTTGATGCCCGATTTGTCGAGTTGGAGCAGTTCTATCTGCTCCTCGCTGCCCTCGGTACACAGCAATAGCCCAAGGGGGGATTCCTCGCCTTGTTCCATTTCGTGAGCTTCGAGCCAACGGAGGTAGAGTTCCATCTGTCCCTTGTATTGTGCCTTAAAGCGTCCCAACTTCAGATCTACGGCAATGAGGCGATGGAGTCGACGGTGATAGAACAGCAGGTCAAGATAAAAGTCCTCGCCATCGATAATCATCCGCTTCTGTCGTTCCACAAATGTAAAACCGTTGCCGAGTTCAAGCATAAACTGCTCCAAATGGGCAATGAGACTATCTTCAAGGTTCTTCTCGCTATACATTCCGCTAAGTCCTGCAAACTCCAAGAAATAAGGACTCTTGAAAACGAGGTCGGGGGACATGACATTGTTGTTACGCAATTCTGCCAATTCACGTTTAACCGATTCATCAGGCTTTGCGGCTATGGCAGTGCGTTCGTAGAGCATGGAGTCTATCTCTTTGCGAAGCCGACGTGTTCCCCATCGCTCCGATGCGGAGAGGGAAAGATAGAACTCTCGTTGAAGAGAGTCTTTCAACGGTAAAATCTCTACAATATGCGACCATGTCAATTGTGTCGACACTGCCGACACAATTTGTTCATCGGGAAACTCGGAAGCAAATTGCATCATGCGTCTGATGCTTCGCAGTTCAAAACCTTTGCGTCCATATTCCTCTTGTAACTGTCTCGCCACTTGCGAAACAATTTGCTTTCCATACGCAGCACGTTCATTTCCTAAGATTTCTACATTCACCCTATGCCCGATGTGCCAATACATCATTGTCAGTTCCGCATTGGCAACAGAGGCCACACGTGCCTTTGCCGAGTTTACAATCAAGCGAAGGTCGTTCATCAGCTGAGACATACCAATGGTAACTTTTAATTCCTTTTCCATACCTTAATCCTCCCCAAACAGTTCGTTCATATCCTTCGCTATCTCTTTTTGTTGCTCGTTAGTTTTATTGCAGACTATCAAATACCCGGTCTTATTGCTGCCTATTCTTTTTAGTAATCCTTCTTTACGCAGTAAGTTTACCTGATATTTAGCACTTGCAAAAGACAAACCTTCAATATTATCTGCTAATTCTTGCTGTGTTGCCTTAGGATGCTCCTTTATATAATCCAAAATAAGTTGTTGCTTAGCGGATAATTTATCGGACGAAATAAAGGACGATTCTGCTTTATCGGACGATTTATCGGACGAAATAAAGGATGATTCTGCTTTATCGGACGATTTATCGGACGAAATAAAGGATGATTTCGTCTTATCGGACGATACGTCCCGTAAAAACTCCTTATCGACCTTTAACATCAACTCCACCTCATTCAAGTCCTGTCTCTCCGTCAGTTCAGGTTCAGCCCAATGCTCCTCTTTCCAAGTTTTCAGGATACTTGGGAAGCCGGAGCCTATGTTCTCACCGTAACCAATCATACGAAACATCTGTTGTATTCTCGGATTTCTTGCCTTGGTATGCATACCCTCATAGATGGAAGACACGGAAATTCGCAAGATGCCGGGGTTGGAGAAGAAGAACCCGTCTTCTCGCTTCTCTATGCGAAGAACTCCTGTCGTCATCATGTCGGCATGTATGATGCTGTTGGTAAAAGCTTCCCTTATAGCCTTATGCACAGGGGTATCGTCTTCACGAACCATACCGTTTAACTTAAACGGAACTTTCAAGCCAAAGGTCAGTTTGGGAAGAACGATTCTCATAAAGTTGTACAGGTTGTTTTCCCATCGTCCGTCATAAGTCAGGCGGTCGCTGTATCTCTCACCCTCTATGCAGTTGGTGAAGTCGATATAATCCATGCGGAAATTGTCAAAGACATCACGAATGGGAAGTCCTTTGCCGAACATGAGCAGACCTGCAACCGTAAGACCTTCCTTTCGGGTTCTGCGATCGACAGCATATCCTCCCATGTTCAGGAGAAATGTCTTGTCGTCCGCATCTGCCCATATATGCCCCATGTTTCTGAGCATAAAGGCGGTGCGATAACGATGCAAAGTGTCCGAGTCTATATCATCCATCGTATAGTATTCCACGATATGCCCGTCATTGCCGTCATCGCTTGCGTCTCTCACCATGGCTCTCCATTCGGAATCCGTGCAATGATAATCCCCCTCATGGTTTCTTCTGTAAGTGCCTTTGGCAGGGTTGTCGTTGATATAAACAGGACGGAAATTATAGGCGGCTCGTGGCACATGAATTACAATTACATCTTTGTCATCAACCTTTACAAGCTCCACATCATCGTTCATCAAGAGGTTGACACTGACCTTGGTGCTGTTGACAGTGTCCCAGAACTCTTTTATCAACTTATCGGCATCGGAAACTCCGATGATTTCGTATTGTACACCATTGTTTCCCTTGACTTCATCAATGCCAAGCAATATAATGCCTCCATCGGTATTGGCAAAGGCAGAGTAAGTCTCCCAAATACTTTTAGGAAGTCCACCTTGTGCCTTCTTGCATTCCGTGCTTATATGTTCGCCTTTCGAGAGAAGGTCTTTAATATCAGTAGCAGTCATTATGTCATTCCTCCCCAAACAGTTCGTTCATATTCTTCGCTATCTCTTTTTGCAGGATTTCTGCCTCGGTGCCGAGTTGCGAAAATTCGGCATGGAGCGAGAGCATTTCCCTGCGAAATTCCTCCTCCGTCATACCGTCGTCCTCGATGACAACACCTACATAGCGACCTGCATTAAGGCTCCAATCGTTATCCTCAATGCCGTCTTCGCCCTCTATCTTCGCCACCTTGCAAAGCCCGATGACATCACGATATTTCCCCTCGGGCCATCGTTCGAGCAACCAATCCGCCTCAGCCTGCTTACCCTCAGCCTTATACTCATCGACTAATTGCCAAAAAGCTTCGCCATCACCCTCATAAAGACGAGTGATGATACCAAGGTTCTTGATTTGTTCATCGCTGAACTTACGGTGAGCCCTATCCACTTGCGTAAAGATGTTACGGGCATCGATGAAGAGGATTTCGTCCTTGCGGGAACGCTGCTTGTTGAAGAACCAAAGGGTGGCAGGAAGCGTTACGGTAGAGAACATATTGCTCGGCAGGGTAACCATCTGGCTGATGATGCCGTCCTGTATCATCTTCTTGCGGATTTCCAACTCGCTGCCGCCCGCATCGCTTGCCGAATTAGCCATGACGAGGGCTGCCTTACCGCTCTCATTGAGAGCCGTGGCAAAGTAAGCAATCCACAGATAATTGGCATTAGGCACCGTCTCTTTCTTGTCGGCAGTCTTCTTGCTCGATTTCGTCTTGTTGCGAGGCACTCCGTAGGTATTGAAGCGGGCATCATCTGCCACCTTCTCGAACACCACCTCATCTACATTGAAAGGCGGATTTGCCATCACATAATCGAAATTGCCGAAAGCATTGTACGGGTCGCTATAAAAAGAGTTCGCCTCCGTAATCTCACCACGCACATTATTGAGCAAGAGGTTCATCTTCGCCAACTTCACCGTATCTGGTTCCTTCTCCACGCCATAGCAACGGAAACGCATCATGTCTTGGTTGGTGGCATTATGACGGTGCATATAACGAGCAGCCTGCACAAACATACCGCCCGAGCCGCAGGCAGGGTCCAAGAACTTCTTATCGCCCGTAACGGGACGAAGCACCTCCACCATGTATTGCACCACGCTTGCCGGAGTATAGAAAGCACCTCCGCCCTGACCTTCCGCCAAGGCAAAGTTGCCGAGGAAGTATTCGTAAATCCGACCGAAGATGTCGATGCCGATGTCCTCGGGAATATCCTTGAACACACGCACGATGCGGCTCAACAGCTCCGGCTCTTCCTCCGGAACCAACTGACCGTACACCTCCTTGGGCAGCACCCCGAGCATGCGAGGGTTCTCCTGTTCAATCGCCTCCATGGCACGCTTGACCAACAAAGCCTTGCCGGCATCGTCGGGAGCATCGTTGATATAATCGAAGTAAGCACATTCCGGAAGGAAAAAACCACATCTCTCCACTGCCACTTCCTTGTATTCCCTCTCCATGCGAGAGCCTTTATGCTTGGCATACTCGGCATCGATTTCAGCCTTATGCTGTTTGAAAAGCACATCGGCATAACGCAGGAAGATGAGACCTAAAATGGGTTGACCGTATTTGTTGGCAGCCAGGTGAGCGCCGCTGCGAAGCATGTCAGCCGAGTGCCAAAGTTTATTCTCTAAAATTTCAACATCTTTATCAGTCATACAATCATCAAAAATCTTCAAACTCTACCATATCTTTCCTCGCTCGAACTTACCCGAGGCGGCAGAGAATTTCTTCTTTGTCCGCCGACATCATAAATCAACGAGCAAGTGCAAATATACGATAAATTCTTCATTCTGTCTTCTTTTCCGTTCCTGTTTTCCATGTCCTTCCTTTCAGCCTTTGCAAGAGCAGGTCGGCAGGGTCGGCGGTGCTTATTTCAGCATTTTGTATAGCAATCCGATCTGAAATATTACCTTGGTAAAACGCAAATGTGTGCAATTTTATATGGTATCTCATGGATTATTCATACTTTTGCGACCATAACTTTATCAGTAAATATAAGATTATGGCAAAAATTACTGTCCGGAATACCAATGTAACCGTAATATCGGTAAATGAAAATGATTATATATCATTGACGGATATAGCAAAGTATAAGAGTGAAGACCCGACAGCGGTTATCGGTAATTGGATGCGTAATAGAAATACCATTGAATATTTGGGGATTTGGGAGAGTTTGTATAACCCGCAGTTTAACCCCCTCGAATTCGAGGTGTTTAAAAAGGAAGCCGGATTGAACGCCTTTACGCTTTCTCCGCAAAAGTGGATAAATGCTACCAATGCTATAGGTGTTATCTCTAAATCCGGAAGATATGGCGGGACTTATGCTCATAAGGATATTGCATTCAAGTTTGCAAGTTGGATTTCCGTTGAATTTGAACTATATATTGTCAAAGAATTTCAGAGACTTAAACAAGAGGAACAGAAATTGATAGGGTGGACGGCTAAAAGAGAACTTTCCAAAATCAATTATCATATACATACTGATGCGATAAAGCAGAATCTTCTTCCTGCCGAAGTTACTGCATTGCAGGCAAGCGTTATTTATGCCAATGAGGCAGATGTATTGAATGTTGCAATGTTTGGTATGACTGCAAAGCAGTGGAGAGAGGCAAATCCTGATTTAAAAGGCAATATTCGGGATTATGCAACAATAAATGAACTTATTTGCCTCTCTAATATGGAGAGTTTAAATGCTGTTTTTATTGACGAAGGACTTTCTCAGCGTGAAAGACTTGTAAAACTAAACCAAATAGCAATTCAGCAAATGAAAGTTTTAGAGGAGGTTGCGAATAGACGATTGTTGAAATAGGACAAGTAAAAAGAATGGAAAGGAAATAGAGTTGTTTGGCAAAAACAGTGCAAACCGAATGCAGTGGCAAACTTGTTTGAGCTATGCAGAGGTGTGGTCTGTTTTCCATGCCCTTTCTTTCAGTCTTTGCAAGAGCAGGTCGGCAGGGTCGGCGGTGGGAGAGAGGGTTGTGTGGTGTCGGTTCGGGCTTGCGGTGCTGTCCCACCATGGGACAAGGCGGAGTGTTTTGCCGCTGTGTTGTTGCAGCAGGGGCAGTCGGCTCTGCCAGCAGGCAACGGCATCAAGGTCGGGATAGAGTTCTATCTCGTTTCGCTCTATCTCGGCAATCATCTCTTCTCTCAGGTTCATCTTCCCTCCGCAGGCTGTCCACAGCCGGCTGCGGTCGAAGAGGCTGAGAAGTATTGCGGTCTTCTCGCTTTCCACTATGGCGACTTTCCGTTCTTTGTCCTCTTTGAGCAGCTGTAAGCCGAAGAGGCATTGCCGCAGTGTCCATGTGGCAGGGGTGGGGATTTTCTTGTGTACCCATTGCGGAGGACGGCTTTTGTCTCTTTTGCCGCTGAAAGGGTCGTATTGCATTATCTTTCCCGTTCTTATCCTGCCTTGAAGGTCTTTTTGCCAATAGATGACTTCTTTGAGGCGTGTGCTTCCGAGTTCGTAGAGACGGCAGGTTTCTTCTATGCGTTCTCTTTCGATGGGAAGGCTGAGCAGGAATTGATAGAAGAGACTTTCTTTGTGATGACGGTAAAAGACTGCGGTGTCTATCTCCAAGCTGTGCGGAGCTTGAGGGTCGGGATTGCTTTGCAGATGGGGCAGATGTTCCGGCGGCAGGCTGCCGTTGGCGTACCCCAAGGCTCTCGGCGGCAGATGGTAGGCACATTTTATGCTTCTGTCGCATTTGCCGGCTCTCTCGTCCGCAAGGTATGTCCCGAGCATATTGTCCCAATATCTTACGAAGCTCCTTTTTCCGCATTGCGGACAGAGGAATTTGCGGCTGCTCCTGTCCAAAGAGTAGCGGTAACGGTAATTCGTGTTTGAAATTTTTTTTGTTGCCATGCTGTTGAATTTATAGGAAATTGCTAACTTTGCAGTCCTTATCATGAGATGGGGAAAATTAGTTTTAGCATTCGGGAGAGGGATAAAAACATTTTAATAGGACACAAGACAAGATATTCCTCTCCTTTTCTTTTTCACTCCTCCTCCCTGTGATTTCCAAAGAATGAACCATAGGTGTTTTTCTCCTTTATGTAGGCTTTTATCTCTCTGATTTCCCGTGCGGAATAACGGTTCTTCCATGCTCTTGTCCCTTGTCCGGACTTGTGGGACGCATGCTCGGGACATTTGGCGTTCAGGTGGCGACGTATGCGGTAGAGGGTGGCTTGCGAGATAGCCAACATCTCCAATACCTCTTCGGTGAAGAAGCATGGAAAGTCCTCATCGCTTATGTTCAAACGGCGGAAGAGTTCTTTCTCTTCCCGTTCTGCTTCAATGCTTCGGCGTTTCATTTCGTTCAGATCTTTCATGATGATGCGATTTTTTATGTTTCTTATTTGATTTATTTTTCTGTGTCCCGCATATCCCCTTGTCCCGTCCCATGTCCCACCCATATCTCATATATGGGTGGGACATGGGACGGGACAGTAGGGGGGATTTATGCTTCATTTTCGTTTTTGATGATTCGTTGCACGGTGGATTTGCTTTGGGGAACAAGTTCTGATATTTCACGTATGCTTTTGCCTTGTTTGTAGAGTTCTATAATGGTTTCTTTATCTTTCTTTTTCTGTTGCATTAGTGCGATTTGCTCTTCGTTGGAGGTGTTTATCACAGGGGAATAAGAGTTGAGATCATATAATTCCGTTCGTTTGCCGGTGTAGATGAAGTTCATATCAGAGTCGATTTGCAGGTCGAAGGATTGTTGTTTGTAGTCGTTGGGGAGGTAGTTGCCTTTGACGATGCAGAGGTGCAGAAGGTCTTTGTTTCTCTTGTTGCGTCTCAGTTCTATGAGTATCCGCATTTTGGCTTCAAAGGCTTGCGAGCCGAGGGCGTTGAGTTTGGAGGGTGCTGTGTTCTCTCCTGTTTTGCGGATATGGTGGGCAAACAAGATGAAGCAGTTGTGTCGGCGGGAGATATCGGCAAAGAGGTTGAGGAGATTGCGGATATTATTGCTTTGGGAGACGTCCTCCTTGCAGATGTCGCCGAAGGTGTCTATGATGACCAAATCGACAGGGATTTCGGTAAGGCATGCTTCCACCTTTTCGGCTATGCAATCGCATGAAAAGAGAAATCTCACCCTTTCGGCTTCCTCTCTGCTCAGTTGCCATGCCCTGTTTTGTCGTTTGAGCAGCTCGCTCATGGCACTTTTGTCGTCCTCGGTGGAGATGTAAAGTACTTGCTTGCGAACGGGAAAGCTTTTCCAGTGGAGGAAATCCCGATTGCCTGCCACACAGGCGGCGAGTTGTCGCAACAGAGTGCTTTTGCCGCAGTCGCTGCTGCCGATTATTGCTCCTATGCCGCATTGCGGAAAGAGAGGTTCGACCAATACGGGTTGTTTCTCTATGGGGTTTTCCAATAATTCCCGCATATTGGTGATTTGTATGAGATTTGAGGTATCCGTGATAGCCATTATCGTTAATCTTTTCGTTAAAATAAAATCGAAATTCAAAGTCGTCATTGTTTCGTTTTGAGTTTCGAGATTGCAAAGATAGGGGCTTAATGCTCTGTTTTCCAAATGCTTTTTCGGGAAAGGGAGAAGCCTTGCCATAGCTCTTCGGAGAGGATTTTTTATCGTAAGGCAGGATTTTTTTCGCTTGGGATTTCCGAAGCAGGAATATTGTTATTAAATTTGCAATCCGTTCATGTAAGCATTGTCGGGCAAAGTATAGAAAAATAATAGGCGAAACATGGCTTGGGGAATGCTTTTCGTATTGTCGGTTAATTGTTTGCAGGTAGAAAAAACGATAGAATTTATAATAAGATAAAGGCTTTGCAAAAGCATGGAGGACTTAGGAAGGGAGCAAGATGTGCAAATGATGGAATGGGACACCGGTCTCGTGCAGGATTTGACGCGTGAGGTATTTGACAGGTACTTCTACGTGAAATATCCTCCTTCTGCATGGCAGAAAGTTTTGCAGACAGGCAGGCGATGTATGGGAATGCAGAAGAACAAGCCGAATGAGGAGAACGGAAAAGTCGTTTTGAACAATGCCGAGTTGGGACGGCTGAGCTATATTCTGCAAATGACGACAGGGAACTTCAATAATATTTTCGGCACAAGTATAAAGCCCTCCAATGTACCCTCGACCATGAAAGGCTTTTGCAAGCAGAGCGAGAACGAAGAACGGACGAATATTTACCGTCTTTGCGTGAATATATTTGACAGGCATAACAAGGTGATGTTTGTGCCGCAGATGAATACGGACTACCTCAAACAGGAATGGGAAGAGCGAAGAAGTGAGAGCGAAAGACGCATAGAAGAGTGTAAAGCAACTATTGAAGAAGAATACCGCAGAATGCAGCAATACGGAAAACAATACATGCAAGCCATTGCCAAATTCGGCAAGAAGGAAGAGCAGGAAACAACACCAGAGGAAGAGGAAAGTGAAGAGAAGACATAAAAAAGCGGGAGGCTTGATGCCTCCCGCAGTAAGAAGAACCCTCGGGCAATCTATCGATGCAGACCTTTGATCTCCAAATCGGCAAGTTCGTACTTGCTTTTTGCCAGAGACTGCATGAAGATGGCAGAAGGATAGAAGCGACAACGGGTGTAGCGAATGGTCTCCAAGGTTACCGCCTCAGGAGTGTCCACTGCTTTTGCGGAAATAGCCGGAATGAAGGAACCCAACAAGCCGAACTTCACCGCCTGCCCCGCAAGCACATACTTGGAGACATGAATTTCCATCGCTTTCAGGCAAGCCAACACATCGGGATACGAAACAGTAGTCGAACCCGCAATATCGCTTGCGATTTGGTCAATACGCACGTCCTGACCTCTGAATAAACGGGCAAGGTATTTGTCGCCCGGATTTTTGCCCACCGTAATGGTTCTTTTGACTTTTACATACTTGATAGCCATAGTACAATAAATTTTGAATTAAACAAAAACTTTAATTTGGAACTTCCAAGCGTTGCAACATCTTTTTCTGTTTCCGAGAGCAAAATTACAAGCATATTTCTCTGCTTCCAAATCTCCGAGTAAAGTTGCATGAACATGAATAAACTTAGCGAGACAAGACAAAACGAAAAGAAGCAACACCATCTCTTTCACCCTTTCGATACCCCATAAACAGCCGAAAGAAATTTGCTAAATCGGGTTTGCTTTCGTGAGAGATTTCCAAGAGACAAATTATCGATAATTTCTCCGCCAAATTACCCAACGAAACTCCGCCAAATTGCCCAACAAAATCCCGCCAAATTGCCCAACGAAACTCCGCCAAATTACCCAATATTTTGCGAGATTGTTTTGTAATTCAAAGAAATGAACTATCTTTGCAGAAAATTCAAAATCCTATGGAATATAAGGAGCGGATAGCGGATCAATTATTAAGAGACAAGTTGGAAGCAATGGGTGCTGTTTTGATAGAAGGGTCTAAGGCTTGCGGAAAAACTACTACTGCTGAACAACAGGCAGGAAGCATACTCTATATCAATGATCCTAATAAGATGGAACAATATAAACAGATGGCACAAACCGATATAAGGTTTTTGCTTGCAGGGCAGACGCCTCGTTTGATTGATGAATGGCAGGAAATTCCTCAATTTTGGGATGCTATCAGGTTTGAAGTTGATCATAGAGATGAAGATGGACAATTCATACTTACAGGTTCGGCTGTACCTGTTGATGATAAGGATATACATCACACAGGTACGGGACGATACGGGCGAATTACAATGAGGCCGATGAGTTTATGGGAATCTGGCGAGTCTACAGGTGAAATTAGTTTGTCCGATTTGTTTTCCTCTCCCGAAAAGATAGGTGCTTCGAATAGTTTGAATTTATCTTTTTTAGCATTTTTGATTTGTCGTGGCGGATGGCCGAGAACTTTACATAAGAAATCGGAGCAAGCAGCTTTGCTACAAGCAAGCGAATATTATAAAGCAATTATAAACAGCGATATATCACGGGTTGATAATGTGAAAAGAGATTCCGAGAGAACGAAAAGAATTATGCGTTCTTATGCAAGACATCAGGGTACTCAGGCAAGTATTGCTACAATTCGTGCAGATATATCAACGAACGAACCTGAAAATATCAGTGATGGAACTATTGGTGCATACCTTTCTGCTTTAAGGGAAATATTCGTAATAGAGGATATGCCGGCGTGGAATCCAAATTTGAGGAGTAAGACTGCCATTCGCACTTCGGATACGAGGTATTATGTTGATCCCTCTATCGGAGTGGCTGCTCTTGGTATCGGCCCGAATGATTTGATTAACGATATGAATACATTCGGATTGTTGTTTGAAACGATGTGCATTCGAGATCTTCGTGTTTATGCTGATGCATTAGATGGTTCGGTTTATCATTACAGGGATAAGAATGGTTTGGAGTGTGATGCCGTTGTACATTTGAGAAATGGAATGTATGGTCTTGTAGAAGTGAAATTGGGAGGAGAAAAGCTGATTGAAGAGGGTGCGAAAACATTGATAACGCTTTCAAATCTTATAGATACGGATAAGATAAGACCTCCTGCTTTTTGTATGGTGTTGATAGGGGTGGGTGATTTTGCTTATAGGCGTGTAGATGGTGTTTATGTTGTGCCGATAGCTTGTTTGAAAAATTGATAATGAACGGATAAGGTCGAAATATAGCTTGTCATGCTTTCGTATTTTTGCAATCGATTTTTCCATCTACAAGGATAGAATGCAATTTGACTGCAGGATTTTCGATGTTTTTTGCTTTTCTTTTCTGCTTCTTTTTTTATGCGTAAATGCTTCTTTTGTTTGAAGAAAACACTATCTTTGCAGAAAAATATAATAAAGAGATATGGCACTGATTAAATCTATTTCCGGTTTCAGAGGTACGATAGGCGGTAGAGCCTCTGAGGGTTTGACACCTATTGATACGGTTAAATTCGTTTCCGCTTTTGCTGCTTTCATCAAGGAGTCGTACAAGAAGGATAAGATAACGATGGTTCTCGGCAGAGATGCAAGGATTTCGGGTGAGATGGTTTCGCATTTGGTTGTGGGTACTTTGATGGGTATGGGTGTCGATGTGATTGACACCGGATTATCTACCACTCCGACGGTGGAGGTGGCTGTAACGGATAAGGGTGCCGACGCCGGAATAATCCTGACGGCAAGTCATAATCCGATGCAATGGAATGCCTTGAAGTTCCTTAACGCAAAGGGTGAATTTATTTCGGCTTCGGAGGGTCGCAGAGTGTTGGAGCTTGCGGCTGAGGAGGATTTCCGTTTTGCAGAGGTGGAGAAGTTGGGACATCATACGGTGGATTCCACGACTATCGACAGGCATATAGAAAAGGTTTTGGCATTGGATTTGGTCGATGTGGAGGCTATAAGGAATGCAAAGTTGAAAGTGGCATACGATGCTGTGTGTTCGACCGGCGGATTGGTGTTGACCAAGTTGTTGAATGCTTTGGGAGTGCAGCAGGTCGTGGCTTTGAATGCAGAACCGACGGGAAGGTTCCCTCATAATCCCGAACCGCTTCCGGAGAATATATCGCAAATTTGTGAAGAAGTGGTGAAACAGGCTTGCGATGTGGGCTTTGTGGTCGATCCCGATGTGGACAGGTTGGCTGTTGTGTGCGAAACGGGTGAGCCTTTTGTGGAAGAATATACTTTGGTGGCTGTTGCGGATTATGTATTGGCACATACGCCGGGGGCAACGGTGTCCAATATGTCCTCAACCATGGCTTTGAGAGATATAAGCGAGGCAAGAGGTCAAAAGTATTTCGCTTCCGCAGTGGGAGAGGTCAATGTGGTGGAGAAGATGAAGGAGAAGAATGCAGTCATAGGAGGAGAGGGCAACGGAGGTGTGATTTATCCTGCATTGCATTACGGAAGAGATGCCTTGGTCGGCATAGCTCTCTTTTTGAGTCATCTTGCCAAGAGCGGTAAGAAGTGTTCGGATTTGAGAAAGGGCTATCCGGAGTACGTCATATCGAAGAATAAAATAGAGCTTACGCCCGAAATGAATGTCGATGAGATACTTGTCAAAATGGCAGAGAGGTATTCCGCTTATGATGTCAGCACGGTGGACGGGGTGAAGATTATCTTGGACAAACAATGGGTGCATTTGAGAAAGAGCAACACCGAACCGATTATACGAATTTACTCCGAGAGTAAGGATATGGCTTCGGCAAATGAGCTTGCCATGCGAATAATGAGAGAAATCGAAGAAGTAAGTATTTAATAACAAAAACAACAGATTATGAAACAGACAATGATTATTATTATGGCTTTGATGGGTTTTGTTGCAGTGCAAGCCCAAGAGCCGGCAGTGAACATCACTGTAACGGGAACAGGAACGACAACTATTACTGCTTCCTTTGAAATGAATGAAACATGCACTCATTACGCCATATTGGCTGATCAAAGCGGCAATATGGAGGGCTTGGCGTCAGGGCCGGGTTCTCCCGGATTGTCTGCTTTGCTTCTTCAATGGGGACTTCATTGTACACAAGATACGGTGTACACATGGTCGGGCTTTCAGCCGGGAATGGAGTATGAGGTGTTTGTTGTGGCAATGAGCGATACCGATACGGCGGAGGTCGCTGTGGTTACATGCACGACACAAGTCGCAGGCGGAGATGGTACAAGCATTATAGAAATAGAGCTTAGGGATATAACACAAAGCTCTGTCAGAATGATAACTACTCCGAACGATCAAACGGCTCTTCATTACAACGGTTTGGTAACGGTTGAGTTTTACAATGAAGTCGGACAGGACTCTCTGGTGAAAATCATTACTTCCACCCCTTACGTTCTCTATGAGGCAGATGACCATGTTTGGATGAATTTGAACAGCGGAACGGATTATTATGCCCTTGCCGTTGGACAAAATGCCTTAGGGGAATGGGGTGAAGTTGCAATGACGTCCTTCCGAACCCTTTCAGAACTTGGATTGAATGATATTTCAGCTGAGGAAATTTTTCTCTATCCGAATCCTGCTGCAAGGACAACAGAATTGCAAAACATAAGCAAGGGAAGTCTTATTTCCCTCACAGATGTTTCGGGAAGGCTGTTGCGAACTTTCGTTTCGACGGGAACAAGTCAGAAAATAGAACTCTCCGAACTTGAAAACGGGCTTTACTTTGTGAGAGTCCTCTCGCCGGAAAGCAAGAAGAGTTTTGTGTATAAACTCATTGTGGACGGGCGTTAAGAGATTGTTTTTTCTCTCCTTGGCGATTGTGGATTGTTATATTGCTTTGCGATTTTTTGCATTCCTTTCCCTCGCCAAGGAGTGAAAAGTCTTAGGGAGAATTTCTATATGAATATCCTCAAGGGTAGGAGAGATGTAATACTCTTTGTCATTGTGGTGATTGCTGCCGTGTTTGCAATCTTTCCGAGACTTGGCTCGCAACCTCTCAGGGAGTGGGACGAAAGCCGTTTGGCTGTTTCGGCATACGAGATGTATGAAAGCGGCAATTACTTGGTGAGTACCTTTGAATACAAGGCGGATTTGTGGAATACGAAACCACCTTTGCTTCTTTGGTTGCAAGCCTTAAACATGAAGCTCTTCGGAGTGGGTGTATTGGCTGTGCGTTTGCCGAGTGCGATTGCATTATTCCTCTCTACCATTGCCCTGTTCTGCTTTTTTGCAAAATGCAACAGACCGCTTGCCGGCTTTTATTCCGCACTGATACTGATATGCAGCAAAGGTTTGCTCACCTATCACTTCGGAAGGAGTGGAGATTACGACAGTCTCATGTGCTTTTTTTGTATTCTGTACTGCGGCTTCTTTTATTTCTTTCATCTTTCGGGCAAAAAGAAGTATTGGTTTCTCTTTGCACTCTGCCTTTCTTTGGGAGTGCTTACCAAGGGAGTACAGGCAATCTTACCGCTTGCGGGAATAATAGTGTTCTTGTTGTGCAAGAGGGAACTCTTACGCTATTTGCGACAACCCCTGACCTATATAGGCATGGCAATCTTCCTTATCCTTGTCGGTGGTTTCTACATATGCAGGGAGGCGGCTTCCGCAGGTTATCTGCAAGCGGTATGGAATAATGAGGTGGGAGGAAGATTTTTCACCGTGATAGAGGCACATAATCAGGAAAGCACCTTCTACTTGAACAGGTTGAGAGAAGAACAATTCTCTTATTTCTTTTGGCTGTTCCCGATAGCATTGATTGTGAATTTCATTACCAAAGAGAAAAGTCTGCGGCAGGTAAACCTGTATTGCGGACTTATTGCGGCGGTCTATCTTCTTCTAATCTCCCTTGCAAAGACCAAATTGGAATGGTATTCTCTGCCCGCAATTCCGGCTTTGGCTGCGGTAATCGGTCTGTGCTTCGAAAGGCTGCACCTGATTGCCGAACGAAAGATTTCCGAAAAGGCAAAGAACAGAGTTCTTTTCTCCTCCCTGTGCTTCATGGCGGCAGCCGTCCTTTTCTACTTCCCTTATTCGCAGATTGTGCAACAAAACATCAAGTGCGACGTAACAAATAAATACCTGAAAGAGGATAATGCCCGTGTAAACCTTATGTCAAGGGTTGCGGAGAAGAAAACCAATATAAGGTATAATGAGATATGCTGTTTGAATAACGAAAAAAGGCAGTTGTATATCTTTTATTATTACCTCATGGAGCGAAGCGGTGTTCATTTGAACAGAAAGGATTTGTCGGAATTGCAGGTGGGCGACTATGTGCAGGTGAATGAATGGGGGAATGAGGAAAAACTATTGCGAGATTATTGTGTGGAAGGAGTGGACTTTACTCCTCCGATACACATTTATTATATTAAATTCATAAAACCAAAAGAGAATGAAAATATCTGCAATCATACCGAGTTATAACGAGCAGGAGAATGTCGGATTGATGTACGAAAGAATGTCCAAGGTTCTTTCCAAGATAAGTGATGACTATGAGATTATATACGTCAACGATTGCAGCAGGGACGAAACACTCCTTCGCATAAAGGCATTGGCGGAAAAGGACAATCATGTGAAGTATGTGAGTTTTTCCCGTAACTTCGGACATCAGATTGCGGTGAGTGCCGGCTTGGACGTATGCCAAGGCGATGCGGTGGTGATAATCGACGGCGATTTGCAAGACCCGCCCGAACTTATAGAGCAGATGTATGAAAGGTATAAGGAGGGTTATAAGGTCGTTTATGCGAGAAGAACCTCGCGAGATGGCGAAACATGGTTCAAGAAGTTTACCGCCAAGATGTTCTATCGTATTTTGGCATCCATGACCAGCATAGACATTCCCGTTGATGTGGGAGACTTCCGCCTGATAGACAAAGTCATAGTGCAACATCTGCGAAATATGCCGGAAAAGTCCAAATACATCAGAGGTCAAATATCGTGGATAGGATACAAACAGACCTTTGTCGATTACCACAGGGACGCCCGCATATACGGCAGGACGAATTATCCGCTCAAAAAGATGCTTCGCTTTGCCCTCGACGGCATAACGGCATTCTCGGACAAGCCATTGAAGATAGCTTCCGGCTTGGGTATCTTTTCGGCAATCGTTTCGCTGCTTGCCCTTGTCTATGCCTTGGTGTCTCACTTCTGTTTCAATAACACCATCACCGGTTGGACATCCCTCATATTGAGCGTACTCTTCATAGGCGGCGTTCAACTCATAACCATAGGCATAATAGGGGAGTATATCGCCAGAATAAACAACGATGTCCGCAACCGACCGCTTTACATCGTTGAAGAAAGCAATACGGAAGCACAGTCGAAAGAAGAGGAAAATAAGAATATAAACCATAAATAAAAAATGATATGAATGTGAAAGACAAAGAAAAGTATTACAAGGTGTCTTACTACGTAACCTTGGTGATGTTATTGCTTGCCTTGGGCTATATAGCCTTCCTCTTTTACAGCAGAAACGTGTTGACTGACGCAATAATTAAATGCGGATACGAACACAAATGTGTCAAGGGTGATTTCTTCGGCGGTTACGAGTGCTTCGACTGCAACAGCGAGGAAGCACGATAAACCGAACGCATAAGAAAAAGCAATGAAGTAAAGACGGATTGGAACAATCCGAAAAACAGATGGATAGCACGAGCCTGCGAAACATTTATTCGCAGGCTCGTTTCTTTTTGCCTGCCGCAAAAGATTTCACGAAACGCCGTAGCAGGAAAATAAAACACCGAAAGAATTTTCTCTTTCGTCCTTTCGCTATCGGCAGACAGACTTCGCAAAGATTTCTCTTTCTCATCTCTGTCCGAAAAAGTTCGTTCGGCATGGAAGAATATTAAAAACGTAAGGTTTTTTCGTATGTCAGATATATTTTCTACCTTTGCGAAAGCATTATATTGATATTTAGATATTTCAGCATTATGAGTAATCGAAAGAAAGTAATGTCCTACTTATCGACAATAGTATTTATTCTCGGTACGATAGGTTTGATTTGGACTTGCAGCAACAGGCAGAATAAGAAGAAGGCGAGAGAAGTTTCTTATCCGCAAACGGATATAATCGAAGATAAGGAGAGTTTGTATGATTCGGTTGTCCATTATACAAAAGACAGCGTCGTATTCTTCAAAGATGGCAGGATTGTAGGTTTTTCCTCTCCGAATGATTAAGTCTGAACGGGGAGGCTTCTTTTGTTTGCTCCAAGTTTTTTCTCTTTTTCATAAGAGTTCAGCGGGAGCAGCTGTTTGTAAACTTTGGCAGGCGGATTGCAGGGTAGGGGAAGCCGGAGCCGGAAAACAAAAAAGGCAAGTTCCGAAGAATTTGCCTTTGTGACCACGGCAGGATTCAAACCTGCAACCTCCTGAGCCGTAATCAGGGACTCTATTCAGTTAAGCTACGTGGCCATTGTTGTTTGCGAATGCAAAGGTACGACTTTTTCGCCAATGTGCAAGGTTTCATGTGCTTTTTTTTCGCATGTTTCATTCTTTTGATTGCAAACGGCTGATTTTCCGTAGGGAAAAACGTTATATCGAATGGTGTGTTCGCTCAAATGTTTTCGACTTCGGCTTTTATTTTCTGCCAGCGTTCGGCATCCATGGCGGTTCCCATCACTTCAACGACGTTGCCTGCCAAAATGCTTCCCGTCTTGCCGCATTGCAACATGTCTTTGTC
>OQWE01000079.1_pt1 | contig 29023 bp, 25 predicted proteins | sample 1691591 | NCBI WGS metagenome assembly OQWE01 (sample SAMN03418265, study PRJEB22391) | human gut metagenome | biome: human-gut; feature: organic feature; material: feces | host: Homo sapiens | place: Tanzania | collected 2013-01
CGGATCATGACGCCCACGTGCCTTCAGCACCACAGCTTTTCCGTTTTTGTCTACCGTGTTTTGTTCACGCAAGAGAGTGGCTACAGGTTTAAAGGCTACACGGAAACAAATGTCTTGTCCGTTACTTAAGCCACCCTGAATGCCACCGCTATGATTGGTCAGTGTGGTTATGCCTCCATCAGTAGAGGGAACAAACACATCGTTCTGCTCGCTACCACGTGCTGTTACACCTGCAAAGCCCTCGCCATATTCAAAACCTTTCACGGCATTGATGCCCAACATAGCAGCACCTAATTGCGCATGTAGTTTGTTGAATACAGGTTCACCCAATCCAACTGGACACCCTTCGATGACTCCTGTAATAATACCACCAATCGTGTCGCCATCAGCCTTCACTTCGGCTATAAGCTTTGCCATTTCCTCAGCTTTCTGGGCATCAGGACAACGCACTGGATTTTTTTCTATTTCGCTAAAGTCGTAATCCTTATACCCTCTTTCAAGTGCGATGTTACCTACTTGCGAGGTATAAGCAGTAATGCGGATGCCTTTTTGCAAGAGCACCATTTTGGCAAAAGCGCCCCCTACTACACGAGCGATAGTCTCGCGTGCCGAGGTACGTCCCCCACCCCTGTGATCACGCACACCATACTTTGTTTGATACGTAAAGTCGGCATGCGATGGACGAAATACATCGCGCATATTATCGTAGTCGTTTGAATGCTGATTTTCGTTGCGAACCAAAAAACCAATAGGACAACCCGTTGTTTTGCCCTCGAACACGCCCGATAGAATCTCCACCTTATCACCCTCCTTGCGTGCAGTAGTCAATGCACTCTGCCCTGGTTTACGTCGGTCGAGTTCGGCTTGCAAAAAATCCATATCCACTTCTATGCCTGCAGGCATTCCGTCAATCACCCCTCCAATGCCAGGACCGTGACTCTCGCCAAAGGTAGTGAGCCTATATATTTGTCCAAAAGTATTCATCGCTTAGTCCAGTTTATATTGTTTAATAAAAGAGGAGTTGGCAAATTCCCACTCCTATATATATAGGACCTGTGAGTAACATTTGCCAACTCTATACGAATGTGTTACATCAATCAATGGTTATGGCAGCAGCCTTCGCCATGACCGTGACCTTCGCCATGACCATGACCACCACAGCAACCTTCGCCTTCGCCATGACCATGACCACCACAGCAACCTTCGCCTTCGCCATGACCGTGACCACCACAGCAACCTTCACCTTCGCCATGACCATGACATCCACCTTCACAATCGCCACCGCAGTTGCAACCACCGCCCATAGCGTTTACAAAGTTCTGAATTTCTTCGTTCGAAGCTTCACGCATCGTTACAACCTCGCCCTTAAAATGAAGGTCCTTACCTGCAAGAGGATGGTTAAGGTCTACAATCACAGTAGCGTCTTTCACTTCGAGTACCAAAGCATGGAAGCGTTGACCATCAGCGTTCATCAAAGGTACAACAGCACCGGGATAAATCATTTCAGTATCAAACTTACCATTCACAACGAAGATATCTTTTTGCAATTCGAGCACACGTTCTTGCTCATAATCGCCATAAGCGTTAGCAATAGTAAAGTCGAAGTTGTCGCCTTCAGCCAATTTCAAGATTTCATCTTCAAAAGTATCGAGTGCCACACCCATACCTGAGATAAACTGGAAGGGGTGTTCAATGGGAGCTTTTTCAACGAGTTCGTGAATGCCCTTTTCATTGTCGGTAAAGAGTTCGTATGCCACAGTGACATACTTGTGTGGATTCTGTTCCATTGTTTTATATTTCTGTTTTATAAAGTTATCGATTTTCAACTATGCCAATTCCAAGTCGAGTTCTTTGCGTAGCATATCCAAATCGGGCCAACGTTGCAACATATCTTTAAACTTTTCTACGCGACTAAATGCACGCTTCGGTGCATCGTCCGACACGATTTCAAATTTTAAAGTAATAAAGTCGTTTCGCAACTGTGTACGCAGGTAATTCATGAGCGAAATTTGCTCTTGTCGCATATACAGCTCTACCAGTTCGTTCTCCATCAGTGCGGTAACCTCCCACGTTTCAGCATTCAGTTTCAGCGTCATACTTTTCATACGTCCCATCAAGGCACGCTTATCGTTGGGTAATTGCTGTGCATATCGATACCAATAATAGGTAAGTCGGTCTTCGTTAAACTGATTACGGAGTTTTTGACTGTGTTGTGCAGCCCCAACCGTTGTTGCCACTGTTGGCGTAGTGGTTGGTTGCTGCTTCGTTGTGTTTTTCGCTTGTATGTCAGCTTGCATCTGACGTAACGACAACGTTTGTACAGGACGTGCACGATGCTGAGTTGACCTTGATGCAGCAGCATTGAGTGCCGAGAGAGTGCCCTGACTCATTCCGCCAGCCGCTGCCCCCGTAGGTTGAGCAGTTGCATGAGTTACCGAAGCATGTGCTGCTGCCATTTGCGTAGAGGCTACTGCTGCAGCTGCTGTAGGTTGCGTGGCATTATTTGCAGCAACAGTTGTTCTTTGTGCAGCGGACACCGATGAGGTGGCTGCCAAATTCTGAAATATGGGTTTAAGTCGTCGCGTAGGGCGACGCCCACAACTAACATCGTCATCACCCGTAGCTGCTTGTGCCACCTCAATCAAGGTAAGTTCCACAAGCAAGCGTTTGTTTCGGGCACCGTTGTAGTGCATGTCGCAGTCGTTGCAAAGTTTCAACGCGCGATACAACAGTTTGGGTTCGCACCGTTTGGCTTGTTCATGATAGCGTTGTCGCACTTGGTCGCTCACATCGAGCAATGGAAGTGTCTGTTCGTCGCGACTCATCAGTAGATTGCGGAAGTGTGAAGCTAAACCACCAATAAAGTAGTTTGCTTCAAAACCTTTCGACAAAATATGGTTGAGTCTTGCCATAGCCTTAGGAATATCCCCCCCAAGCAACGTATCGGTCATGCCAAAATATTCATCATAATCAAGCACGTTGAGGTCTTCAATCACCTTTTGATAGGTAATGTTACCTTCGCAATAGCTTGTTACCTGGTCGAAAATGGAGAGCGCATCGCGCATACCACCATCCGCTTTTTCGGCAATAACGTGGAGTGCTTCGGGTTCGTAAGTAATTCCCTCTTTTCCAGCTACATACTCAAGATGACGAACCGTGTCTGCCACTGTTATACGCGAAAAATCATAAATTTGGCAACGACTTAAGATGGTTGGCAAAATGACATTTTTCTCCGTAGTAGCCAGCACAAAGATGGCATGGGCGGGTGGTTCTTCCAAAGTTTTCAGAAAGGCATTGAAAGCAGCCTTCGAGAGCATGTGAACCTCGTCGATGATGAACACTTTGTACTTACCAATTTGGGGTGGAATCTGCACTTGTTCAATCAGTCCACGAATATCCTCTACACCATTATTTGAGGCTGCATCGAGTTCGTGGATATTGTAAGAGCGCTGCTCGTTAAAAGCACGGCAACTTTCGCATTCGTTGCACGCTTCGCCATCGGTTGTAGGCGAAAGGCAGTTTATGGTTTTAGCAAAAATACGCGCACACGTTGTTTTGCCCACACCGCGAGGACCACAGAACAAGTAGGCATGTGCCAATTTACCTTGTGCTATGGCATTCTTTAGCGTTGTGGTCAGCGCATGCTGTCCCACCACGCTATCAAAGTTCATGGGACGGTATTTTCGGGCTGATACAATATAGTTGCTCATTCGTTTTTTTAATACAATGTTATGGGCAAAGGTAATGTTTTTTTTTCAATTACAATGCTTTTTTCAAAGTTTTTTTGTTTGTACTCTTGAAAATGTGAGCGTTTTATTAAAAAAACATTTGAGATCAAGGCTTAATACTCGTTGTAGAACACCTTGTATGGATCCATTTGCTGCATTTTCTTCTTGATGTTCTCTTCTATTCCTTCTGTTGGTTGCGGAATATTTTGCTCCATTTCGTCTACTCTTGTCTGGTCCTCCTTAGCTCCGGCGGTATCGCCGAGCGCCGAGCGCACCTCGCTGCGCTCCTTGTAGGCTTCGGTTAAGAACGGATTGAAGTCGATCGCTTTAGTGTATACTTTTTCTGCCTCCTTGAGATTGCCAAGAGCTTTCTCTACACGAGCCTTTAACAGTAGAACGTCCTCGTTCTCTTCGATTCGCTGGTAGAGATTGTCAGCGTCGAGAGCTGCTTCGGCTGTTTGGTTGTTTTCCAACAACACGTTGCCACGAAGCAGACGAGCCGCGTCGAAGTCTTCGCGTCGGTCGATAGCCTTTGAGAGCATAGCAACGGCAGCGTCGAGGTCGTTCAGTCCTTTGTATGCTTTGGCGTAGATATAATAGGTCATGATATTCTCGCTATCGAGCTGCAACGCCTTCTCGCACACCTCAGCCATAGCCGCATAGTCCTCCGTCATGTACAACACGTCAGCCATGCGTAGCAGCACGGCAACATTGTTTGGCTGTGCTGCAGATATCGCCATGAGCTGTGTATATGCGTTCTGCATGTCGCCGAGCGAGATGTATGCCTGTGAAAGATAGTCGCGACATTCGAGGTCGTCGGCGTTCAGTTCGAGAGCGAGCACGAAGCATTTTGCCGCATAATCGAATTGCTGCATGCGTAACGCACGCACTCCGTCGTATTTCAGAACGTCGAAATTCTTTTCTTCCTTCACTTCCTCAGAAGTGTTCTGTGATCCGAATAGCTTTTTAAAAAAGTTCATATAAGTTATATTGTTTAGGTTTTAGTCTTTAGCCTTTAGCCTTAGAAGCGGCCTTGTTCGCCCAAATAGCTGTCCTTGAATCCGAGGAAATAGAGCACGCCGTCGATGCCGATAGTGCTGAGGCTCTGCTTGGCGTTGGCCACCACGCGTGGCTTAGCGTGGAACGCTATACCGAGTCCGGCCTCGCCGAGCATGGGCAGGTCGTTTGCTCCGTCGCCCACGGCGATGGTCTGTGCGAGATTCACCTTTTCCACCTGCGCAATGAGCTTCAGCAGTTCTGCCTTACGATGTCCGTCTACAATTTCGCCGAGATATCGTCCGGTAAGTTTGCCGTTTTCGTCTATTTCGAGTTCGTTGGCATATACGTAGTCGATGCCGTACTTGCGCTGTAGGAACTCGCCGAAGTAGGTGAATCCGCCGCTAAGAATGGCTATCTTGTATCCACAACGCTTCAATACAGCCATGAGTCGGTCTACGCCCTCGGTGATAGGCATCTTGTTTGCGATGTCCTCGAAAACACTCGAGTCGAGTCCCTTGAGCAGAGCAACGCGGCGTGTAAAGCTCTCCTTAAAGTCGATTTCGCCACGCATGGCGCTCTCTGTTATCGCACGCACCTCTGCGCCAACACCAGCACGTTCTGCCAGTTCGTCGATGCACTCGGTCTGAATAAGTGTAGAGTCCATATCGAAGCAGATGAGTCGGCGCATACGGCGGTACATGTCGTCCTGCTGGAAAGAGAAGTCGATCTCCATCTCGTTAGATATGTGCATCAGTTCCTTCTGCATGGCAGTTCTATCGGCAGGTGTGCCGCGGAGCGAGAACTCGATGCAGGCGCGCCTGTTGTGTTCCGGGTGCTTTATGCTCATGCGACCTGTGAGTCTGAGTATGGAGTCGATGTTCAGTCCCTGCTGCGCTATAACCTTTGTTGCAGCCTCAATTTGCTTGGCAGAAAGTGAGCGTCCGATAAGCGTAAGGATAAAGCGGTTTTTGCCCTGAAGGTTCACCCAATTCTCGTACTCGTCGTCGGTGACGGGTTCGAATCCGATGTTCACGCCAAGTTCTGTAGCCTTGAAGAGCAACTCCTTCATCACCTGTCCTGATGCTGCTTCAGAAATGCGTATGAGCACGCCGAGAGATAGGGTAGAGTGAATGTCAGCCTGTCCGATGTCGAGAATCTTGGCATCCTTGCTGGCGAGTATTTCCATTACGGAAGCGGTCAGTCCGGGGCGGTCGTTGCCCGTAATTCTTATCAGTATCTGTTCTTCTTTATTGGTATTGGTATTTGTATTCATTCCATTACTTTTTTACTTGTAACTACAAAAGTAAGCCTTTTTATCGTAACTTACAAATAAAAGTGTAGAGTTGTTGGCATTTTTGCATAATGTATGCAGGGCTTTTCCTTCGGATTGCGTCCGCCGTCCGATCGGATTGCGTTCGCCGTCCAATCGGATTGCGTTCGGTGTCCGATGTTGGGTAAAGACCAAGCAACTATTTTGGTTTGATTATGATACCATTTTTGTTTCGTATAAGTAATAAAAACGATAGTTCTTTTGTTTTTATTACTTATACGAAACATGTCGGATACGCTTATATAAGTATGTGTAATGCTTGTCTTGTTGGGTGTTGCGGAGGCCGGAGACCTCCGCTACGGATGGTTTACAGCAGAACTTCTTCCAGGTCCTCGGGCACAACGATGCGGCCCTTGAAGTGTTGTGCCGCTTCGCGTGTGTATGTCTCGCGGCGTGTGGCGAGCGTTTTCTCCTCGGTGTGATAGAGCAGCAGGTTCTTCACGCCGAGTTCGGTGGCGAGCTTGCCGGCGTCGAGCGCCGTGCTGTGCGACTTCTCGTAGGGCTTGAACTCCTCGCGGTCGGCGTAGAGGCAGAAAGCCTCGCAGAGCAGCCAGTCGGCGTGTTCTACCATGAGACGGTTCTGCTGATTGTACGGCTCGTCGCCGAGACAAGCAACAGTAGTTCCGGGCAGTTCGGCACGGAAACCATACTGCTTCTCCTTCGTGGAGTGGATGTCGAAGCATTGCATACCGATGTCGCCCACCTCGAACTTGTCGCCATCGTGCAGTTCGTGGAAGACCACACGCTCAGCCACCTTCGCCAGCTGTTTCTTGGCGAGAATCATGTCGATGATGGTGCGTATCACGAGCTGCACTTTGTCATTGCCATACACATGGAGCCGACCCTCGTAGCCCTTGCACTGCGCCACCATGCGTATCAGCCATATCACGCCGAGGATGTGGTCGGTGTGGGCGTGGGTTACGAAGAGATGATGGATGTCGGCGATGGCTATGCCAGCCCTCTTCAGCTGTGCGAGCACGCCGTTGCCGCCTCCGCCGTCAACGAGCAGTAGGGTGGTGTCGGTCTGTAGCGCGAAGCATGTGTTGTAGCACTGCGTAACGGTTGCGTTGCCAGTGCCGAGCATAGTTATCTTGTTCATGTTGCTATGTTTTTTTATGTTATCAGTTGTCTTTATTCGCACGGAAACGAATCAGTTGCCGGTGTTCACGGGGAAGTCGCCTGCGCAATATTTGTCCACCGGTATGTCGTAGTAGGCTCCGCTGTGCTTGGCGAAGTCGATGAGTCGGCTGAACGTCTCGTCCTGTCGCAGCACCTCGGGGTTGCCCACCATCAGCATGTGCAGACGGGCGCGCGTCATGGCTACGTTAAGCTTGCGGTCGATGCGCATGGCGTCCTCCTCGAACGTGTTGTTCGTGAGGAAGTCGAGCTGGTAGCGCTGTCGCACGGTGAAGCCGTAGATGATATAGTCGCGCTGCGAACCCTGGTAGCGTTCTACGGTGTCGATGGTGATGTTGTGGAGCTTGTTGCGCTGCGCTTCAGCCTGCTTGCTGTCGGCGTCGCCGTACATCGTGCGGTAGGCAGCGTCGATGGCGCTGCGTATCGTGGCAATCTGGTTGCGGTAGGGCACGATGATGCCCACGGTTTGCGCCTCGTCGAAGCGGTCGGCTGTACTGCGGTATATCTGCATCACCGTGGCGGCTATCATCTCCGCTTCAGCCTGGTTGATCTTCATCGCCGTGGTGTTGTCTACATGGGGCGAGGCGATGAACGCTATGCGGTGGGCGTTCAACATCCGAACGATGCCGTTTTGAATTTTGAGTTTTGAGTTTTGAGTTTTGAGTTTTGTGAGTTCATCCGTACCCGTCGGCAGCGTCTGGTGGGGTAGCGGCACGACGGAGAGTTTGCCGCCGTAGAACTCGATGTTCGGAAACTCGGCTATCTCCTGATGCATGCGTCCCTGATGCGTGAGCATATAGACGAAGCGCGGGTCGTAGCCCTCTGCCGTCTTGAACCACTTGAGCAGACGCTCGAAGAGCGACAGACGGCAGTCGGTGAGATTAATGGCGTGCAGCTCGGGCTCGTCCACACGCGACTCCTCCGCAGTCTGCTGCACCACAGCCGGCAATTGCTTATGGTCGCCGATGAGCACGAAACGGCTTATAGAGTTTTGAATTTTGAGTTTTGAGTTTTGAGTTGTGGAGGTGTGGGCTGCGAGCAGTCCGATGAGATGCGGCTCCAGTATCTGTGACGACTCGTCGATGATGGCGAGGTCGAAGTGCTTTATCTTCAGCAGGTGGATGTTGGCGTTGAGCGCCGATGTCGTGGCGCAGAACACACGCGTGTTGGCGATAAGTTCGCTGACGGCGCGAGCATTGCGGCAGCCCTTAGCGCGGTTGCAGAGCAGGTGGTCGCTGAACGCCTTGTCGCAGTTGAGTTCAGAGCCGATGCGCAGGAAGTCGATGCCGCTCTCGACGAGTTTGCTGCAAATCTCGTCGACGGCGCGGTTGGTGTATGAAAGCAGAACCACGTTGGCTGCGGGGTTGGTGAGTTCTTCTTTCAGAATGTTGAGCAGTCCGAACGATGTCTTGCCCGTGCCCGGCGGTCCGATGACGAGGAAGATGTCGCGCGCTTGCTTGGCACGGGCTACGAGCGTGTTGAACGAGCCGTAGCCGAGGACGTGCGCTGGGCTATTGAGCACGACATGTTCGAGTCGTCGGTGAAGTCGCTGTACAGCGGCATACATAGTTTTCTCTCCGCAAGCAAAGAACGCCGCGACCTGCTGCTCTGCCAGCGAGAGCCGACAATCGACAAGAGCCAGAAGCTCTGCGGCGACTACGGCTCGTTCAACACTGAACTTCAGTTGCAGACGCTCCACGGCGTCGCCGTTCTCGCCGAACGAGGCGATGGTGAGCCCCTCGTATATGTTGCCCGCCGCGCGCTTGTCCTCGAGCGTGTCGAGCCATACGGCGGCAAAACCGCTGTCGTCTTTAGTCTTGTTGCCAATCTTGGAGAGCAGATGCTCCTTGCCGACGAAGCGCATGAAGCGCAGATAGTAGGCAAGCTCCAGCGGCGTAGCCATGCGTATAGGGTTGAGCGTACGCTCCAGTTCGGGGCGCACCCATTCGTCCCACAATCGGCCGCTAAGCATGTTGCGGTTGAGCATATCGGGTGTTAACGATCTGAGTATGCCGAAACCGTTGTTGGCGCAGTCGATGTGGAGCCACGCCAGCAGGTTGCGCATGCGTATGGCACGCAGGGTGAGCTCGGGCATGCTGGCTATCGACACCAAGCCCTCCGAATACTTCGAGTAGAGAAGCATGAAGTGGCGCAGCTGGTCGGCACGCTTGCCAAACTCGTAGTTGAACAAGGCGCGGTAGAGCGAGAGCTGTACGAGATGCTTCTCTTGCGGTTCGGGTCGGTTGGGGTTGAAGCCGTCGGCGGTGAAGGGCACGAAAGCGCCTTTGCCCGACTTCTGCTCGATGATGGTCACGTTGCCGTTCTTCTCGTGCAGCAAGTCGAGACGTCCCTGAATGCCCAGCACCTCGCTGAAGAACGTAGGCTCGAGCACCACGTCATGATTATCGTACTCGTCTACCTCCTGTGGCAGCACCTCGCCAATCAGTCGCTCGATGTTGCGCTGCTGCTGTTGCGCCTCCTTGTAGAATTGCTCCACGACGGGCTTCTTCTTCAAGTCGTCGCACGAGGTAAGTCCGATGGCGTTGTTGTGGAAGAAGCTGACGATGCTCTCGTTGAACGTCGAGTGGCGCTCGTGTATGGTCTCGTCGAGAAATTGTCCAGCCAGGTTACCCAAGTGGATGTGTATGGTGTTGGGCTGCGGCTTCACGGCGTTCACCAAGCTGACGTAAGGCGACTCGGCGTATGTCTCGAAGCATGAGGCTATGGCGGTGATGTCTATAAGGTAGTCGGGCTCGTAGATGATAAGTTCGGGCATGTAGATGCCGTCCTCAATGCGAATGCGCACGAGGTTCAGCTGCACGTCCTTGTGCAGAATCTGTTTCAGGTACGACCAGTCGCCCTTACCGTTGAGCCACAGATAGGCGTTCTGTCTGCCGTAGCATATCTTTATCTCGGTGGCGTTCTGCTCCTCCGTAGCGTAGATATACACGTCGTCCCAACTGTTGACGATGCAGCGCAGCACATTGGCGTCGAGTTTGCCCCAGTGGCGCTTGCGGTCGGTCGTGGCGAAGTAGGCAGAAAGCGACTCGGGCGCCGTTCTGCCGCTCAGCAGCTCCACCAGCAATGCCGTAGCCTTTACGTCGTACGGAAAGGCTGCGGCGAGTTCGTCGCCGGATGTGGTATGTATGGCGTTCAGCATGCGTCGCGTGTCGTGAATCAGTTGGGCTTTGCTGGTGGGCACGTCCAACTGTTTCATAAGATAGTCGACCTTTGCGAACAGACCTATGAAGTTGATACTTGTTTGTGAGAGTGCTTGGTTCACTACGCGCCTGAATACATCGCGCAGCATGGCATACTTCGCATGAATGTCGAAGTAGCCCGCAGCCACTTCTTCAATCTCCTTGAAGAACAGCATGGCATGTTCTGTAGTGAAACTCTTTTCTATCGTGTTGTTTGAGTGCATAGTTAGCAACAAAGTTAGCATAAACTGAGCACAAACCGAAATTAGTTAGCCTAAAATGTGGCTATATAATAAAAAAGGTGTGCTGTTGGCATAAAAAACCGACTGGAGCAAAGCCCCGTTGTCGTGTAATGTACAACAACGGGACTTTGCTCCAGTCGGTTTATATATTTATTATATATAATGTATGTTTTAGTCGGCAGCCACGAACTCGTCGAGGAAACGCACGTCGTTCTCCGAGAACATACGCAGGTCGGCTACACGATACTTCAGGTTGGTGATGCGCTCGATACCGAGACCGAAAGCGTAGCCGGTGTATACCTTGCTGTCGATGCCGCAAGCCTCAAGCACGTTCGGGTCGACCATACCGCAACCTAAGATCTCTACCCAACCGGTATGCTTGCAGAAGCCGCAACCCTTACCGCCGCAGATGTGGCATGAGATGTCCATCTCGGCGCTTGGCTCTGTGAACGGGAAGTAGCTCGGGCGCAGACGAATCTTGGTGTCGGGACCGAACAACTCGCGTGCGAAGGTGAGAAGCACCTGCTTCAGGTCGGTGAACGATACGTTCTTGTCTACGTAAAGACCCTCAAGCTGGTGGAAGAAGCAGTGAGCGCGTGCCGAGATGGCCTCGTTGCGATATACACGACCCGGGCAGATGACGCGGATAGGAGGCTGCTGGCGCTCCATGATGCGGCTCTGGTCGTTGGATGTGTGCGAACGCAGAAGGATGTTCTTTGTGACGTCCTTCGCATTCTGCTCGATGAAGAATGTGTCCTGCATGTCGCGTGCCGGATGGTCGGCAGCGAAGTTCAGCTTTGTAAACACGTGCAAGTCGTCGTCAATCTCAGGACCCTCAGCCAATGTGAAGCCCATGCGCTGGAATATGTCGATGATCTGATTCTTTACGATTGTAAGCGGATGGCGTGTGCCGAGGCTTATCGGGTAAGCCGAGCGTGTCAGGTCGATGTCGTCAGCCGATTCCTCAGCCTCTGCGTTCTGCTCTTTCAGATCGTTGATTTTCTGCAAAGCAGCCTGCTTCAACTCGTTGATCTTCATACCTACAACCTTCTTCTGATCCGCAGGTACGTTGCGGAAGTCAGCCATGAGAGCTGTAATCTCGCCCTTTTTGCTCAGGTATTTAAGTCGCAGCTGTTCAATCTCTTCAGCATTCGATGCTGTAAGATTGTTCACTTCCTTAAGAAGCTCTTCTATCTTTTCTAACATATTATAATTATATAGCTTATTTACTAACTTATAAAAAAACATTGCAAAGGTAATATTTTTTAGGCTAATAAAGAAGTTTATCGAAATAAAGTTGTACTTTTGCCAAAAATTTGAGGGCTTGATAGAGCCTAACAAATGTATTAATTGTAGTATGAGAAAAGCTGTTATATTTGTAGTGCTCGCTATTTTTGTGGGCATTGTTTGTTTTTCGTCTTCATCTTGCACCGGAAAAAGCACATCTGATGCAGATACTGATACCATTATGACGGCAGACACAGGCGCTGTGACTGACTCTATAGAGGAAATCATCGCAGAGACGCCGATGCCGAAGGCTGCTGACGAATTGTTCGACGACTTCTTCTTCAACTTCGCGGCAAACCGCAAGTTGCAGATTAAGCGCATCGAGTTCCCGCTGCCCATTGTTACGGGTGAGAAGACCACTTATCTCGCAAAGAAAAACTGGAAGATAGACCATTTCTTCATGCGACAGGACTTCTATACCTTGATTTTTGACAGTCCACGCCAAATGGATGTGGTGAAAGACACGTCTATCTCACACGTTGTTGTGGAGCGCATCAATCTGCAAAGATATAGCGTGAAGCAGTATGTCTTCGAACGCAAGCAGGGCTTGTGGATGATGACTTCCATTCGCAACGAGAGTCTCGCCAAGAGCAAGAATGCTTCGTTCCTGCATTTCTATCAGAAGTTCGTCAACGACACTACGTTTCAGGTGGCAAGCGTGAACGACCCACTGGAGTTCACCGGTCCTAATCCTGACGACGATTTCGAGACGATGAGCGGAATACTTGCACCTGAGCAGTGGCTTTCGTTCGCACCGGAACTGCCACATAAGGTGATTTATAACATTCTGTACGGACAGAAATACACGGAGAGCAGCCAGAAGATTTTTGTTATCCGAGGCATAGCCAATGGCATTGAGACTGAGCTTACTTTCCGCCGCATCGGCAGAAAGTGGAAGCTTATGAAACTTATAATGTAACGTGCGAAAACTTGAAAAGTGATGAAAGATATAAAGAACTATAATCTCCTCAATCATAACACATTCGGCATATCGGGCAATTGCCGCCGCTTTGTAGAGTTCGACAACGTAGACGAACTGCAGACTTGCGTGCGTTCGATAACAGCCGAAGACAAGCCGTTGCTGATTATCGGCGGCGGAAGCAATCTTCTGCTCACACGCGATTTCCCCGGACTTGTGCTTCATTCTACAATAATGGGGCGCGAGGTCGTGAAGGAAAGCGATGGTAAGGTGTGGTTGCGCTGCGGTTCGGGCGAGACATGGGACGACATCGTGGCTTATGCCGTAGAAAAAGGATGGCATGGAGCAGAGAATCTCTCGCTTATACCAGGAGAAGTGGGCGCAAGTGCGGTGCAGAACATCGGTGCATACGGCGCTGAAGCCAAGGACCTTATTACGAAAGTTGAGGCTGTGGAGATTGCTACCGGCAATGTGGTGGAGTTCTCTAACGAAGACTGCCGCTATGCCTATCGTCAGAGCCGCTTCAAGAACGAGTGGAAAGACCATTATGTGATTACTTACGTCACTTATTGCTTCTCGCTCGACTTCTGTCCTGACCTTGACTATGGCAATATTCGCCATTCGCTTGAGGAGCAGGGCATCGGTAAGCCGACAGCTCAGCAGTTGCGTCAAACCATTATCAATATACGCGAAGCTAAGCTCCCCGATCCGAAGGTGACTGGCAATGCAGGCAGCTTCTTTATGAACCCTGTTGTAGAGCGCGATGTTTACGAACGCCTTGCTGCGCAACACGAAGGAATGCCTCATTACGTAGTGGATGCCGACCATATCAAGATTCCGGCAGGATGGATGATAGAACAGTGCGGATGGAAGGGCGCATCGCTCGGAAGAGCTGGCGTACACGACCGTCAGGCGCTTGTGCTTGTCAATCGAGGAGGCGCAACCGGCGAGGAGGTTGTCACACTCTATAAGCGCATCATTGAAGATGTACGCGCTAAGTTCGGTATAGAGATACATCCGGAAGTGAATGTAATATAGAACTCCTTTGTATCTTCGCAAAAGCGAAGGATAGGGAGTATAGGTAGAAAGATACGGAACAGCAAAAAGATTAGTTCAGAATAATGTGCAGCAACAATAATATTACTGTAACCTTGCTCGGTACAGGCACTTCGGGTGGCGTTCCGTCGCTTGGTTGCCAGTGCGAAGTGTGTCGCAGTAAAGATCCGCGCGACCATCGTCTGCGCTGTGTGGCGCTTGTAGAGTCGGCGGCATGCACACGCGTGCTCATCGACTGCGGACCCGATATACGCCAACAGCTGATGCCGTTGCCGTTCAAGCCGTTCGACGCCATACTGATGACACATATCCACTACGACCACGTAGGAGGAATCGACGACTTGCGCCCATTCTCGGTGTTCGGACCGATTAATCTGTACGGCGACGAGAAGACGTGCGACCATGTTCGTCAGATTATGCCGTATTGCTTCGGCGAGCATCTGTATCCTGGCGTTCCACGTCTCGAACTGCACACCATCCGTCCGCACGAACCATTACGCATTGGCGATTTGGAGATAATACCTATAGAAGTGATGCACGGCAAGATGCCGATTCTCGGCTTTCGTATAGGCAAGTTTGCATATATTACGGACATGAAGACTATCGGTGACGCAGAGTTGCTGTATCTTGATGGGGTAGAGACGCTTGTTGTGAACGCTTTGCGCTTTGAAAAAGAACACCATTCGCACCAGCTTGTGGCTGATGCGGCTGAGTTTGCGCATAAGATTGGCGCAAAGCAGACGTATATAATGCATGTTTGCCATCATATCGGACTGTATGATGAGGCGGAAAAGCGTATGCCGGAAGGACTCAGTCTGGCATACGACGGACTAAAACTAACTGTGGAGCGTTAGATGCCGAATTAGAGTTGTTAAGTATTGAGTCTTAACAACGTAAAAACTTGAAAAGTATTAAGAAATAATGAAGCGTAGATGTTTATCTATGCTTCTTTTTTTTGCCTCCAAACAAGAAAGCACCCTCTTGATATTTGCGGTAAAGCTTCCAACCGAGCATCATGCCGTCGAACATACCCGAACCAAGGCTCACCATACGTAAGAGCTTCTGAGCCTTGCCTTGAGGCGCAGGCTCCTCCTTGTGAAACAGTTCGTTCCACTTGCCGGCTATACACTCCTCTTCGTGTTCTATTTGTTTGCGCAATTTATCCTTGTATGCAGCTATGTCCTCAAGCGACTGGATGTTTTGCGGCTGTTCGACAGCTTCGATAGGTTCGATTTTTGACATAAGTGTTTATGTGTGAATTTAGGCTGACTACTATTCGTTCATCAGCAGACCAGCGAGAAACTTTACGAGTGGGCGTTCTATCCATCTCTTTCTGAACATCACGCAGAGGATGAGCATGATGAAGTAGCCACCGGCTACGCATGCAAAAGCCAAAGCCATGCCCATTAATGGTGCGAGAGCGTAAGCTGCTGCGAACGAGAGGTAGATGAGTCCGATGAAAAGAAGCAGCAAAAGCACAGCCACCATTGTCAGGGCTGTGAGCAGACGCACTATCTTTTCAATTACATCGAGCTTCACAAACTTTGTCTGAAGCCCGATGTAATTTCTGACAGCTTCGATAAGCTCAGCAATGGTCTCTATGTTTTTATCTGTTGAGAACATCTTGCTTTTCGTTTTGCTTTCGTTGCTTGTTATTAATCTTCGTTTTCAGTTGCGTCCTTGATGTCGTCAACAAGGTCTTCAACCTCCTTGCGGCTAACGCGGATGTTGTGCTTCTTGCAGAAGTCGTCAACAGCGTCACCGATGCGTGTACGTGTCTCGCTACCCTTCTCCGGAGCGAGAAGAACTCCTAATGCAGTTCCGGCGAGTGCACCGCCGAGGAATGCTCCAATGTAACCTAATGCTTTCATGTCTTTTATTTTTAAGTTAATAAATTATGATAGTGCAAATATAGCAAAACTTTTCGTATTTCGTAGTTTGTTGACGAGTTTTTTTATTAAAAATTTAGCTTATGTCCTATTTAACAAACTTTATGCACGCAATAGTCCTTTGTTTATGATATATTTTGTAATTTCGCATCAAAATGTATAAAACCAACAAACGATAAATCAATTAAACATTTAAAAGAATATGAAGAAGAATATGTTTTTGTGCGCAGGTCTCTGTGCTGTATTGGCATTTACAAGCTGTAAGTCAAGCGAGAGCGCATACAAGAAGGCTTATGAGAAGGCTCAGGCAAAGCAGGAGCAGCCTGCTGTTCAGCCTGTTCAGGAGGAAACTCCGGTTGTTGCTCCGCTGGTGGAGCGCCCTGCAACGGAAACAACAGTTATGGACAACTCTGACAACGTATCGGTTCGTTCGGAGAACTTTACACTCGTTGACGGTTCGGGCTTGAGCAACTTCAGCGTTGTAGTAGGCTCGTTCGGCGTGAAGGCTAACGCAGAGGGCTTGCAGAGCCAGCTGAGAGCCGCAGGCAAGAACGCTCAGATTGTATACAACTCGGAGCGCAACCTCTATCGTGTTGTAGCTGCTACATTCGCTACAAAGGCTGAGGCAGCACAGTCTCGTGACCAGCTCATGGGTCAGTATCCTGGTGCATGGCTTCTTTACAAAAAATAAATTCTAAAACATTATTATTATAGTGGCGCGAATACTTTCGATTGATTACGGAAAGAAGCGCACGGGTTTAGCTGTCACCGATCCGCTGCAGATTATAGCCGGCGGATTGGCGACAGTTGCTACGTGCGACCTTATGACTTACTTGCAGAGCTACGTTGCACGCGAGAGCGTAGAACGCATCGTTGTGGGCGAACCGAAACAGCTTAACGGTGAACCGAGCGAGAATCTGCCTCGTGTGAAGCAGTTTGTAGCCAAGCTGCGCAAGACGCTTCCCGACATTCCAGTTGAGTTCTACGACGAACGCTTTACGTCAGTTTTGGCTCACAAGACAATGATTGATAGTGGAATCAGCAAGAAGGCACGTCAGAACAAGGCGCTTGTCGACGAAATCAGTGCTACTATTATTCTACAAGATTACCTTCGGATGAAGGGAAAATAACAGAATCATGATTTTACCTATTTATACTTACGGCAACGCTGTATTGCGTAAGGAGGCACAGGACATCACTCCCGACTATCCTGAGCTGCAGACCTTGATAGCCAACATGTTTGAAACAATGGACGCAAGCGACGGCATCGGTCTCGCTGCTCCGCAGATTGGCTTGGATATCCGCGTTGTCGTCATTGACATTGACGTGCTCAGCGAAGACTATCCTGAGTACAAGGGTTTCAGACACGCATACATCAACCCGCACATACTTGAGTACGACGAGAATTCGGAGAAGAAGTCGATGGAGGAGGGCTGCCTCTCGCTGCCCGGCATCCACGAGAATGTGAAGCGTCCTACACGTATCCACGTGCGCTATCAGGACGAGAACTTTGTAGAACACGACGAATGGGTGGAAGGCTACTTGGCTCGCGTGATGCAGCACGAGTTCGACCACCTCGAAGGCACAGTGTTCGTCGACCGTATATCGCCGATGCGCAAGCAGATGATACGCGGCAAACTCAAAGACCTTCTGCAGGGTCGTTTCCGCTGTGCTTACCGCACGAAGATACCCAGAAAATAAAAACACATCTTTATTTATATGAAGCAAATCATAGTCCTTATATTACTTGCCATTCTGCCGCTCCACGAAGTACGGGCGCAATACAATACCAACCGTCTGATTATCTCGGGGCAGAGCGCATTGTACTATGAGGACTATGTGCTTTCTATACAGTATTTCAACCAAGCTCTTGCTGCAAAGCCTTATCTCTACGAGCCTTGGTTTTATCGCGGACTTGCCAAGTTCTATCTCGACGATTACACCGGCTCAGAGGCAGATGTGACGCGTGCGATAGAACTCAATCCGTATATCTACAACATGTTTGAGCTGCGTGGCCTTTGCCGCATTAGACAGAAGCGCTACGCTCAGGCCATCGACGACTACACACGCTCAATAAATCTTAATCCGCAGAACCAGACTGCGTGGTACAACCGTGCGCTCTGCCGTGTTGAGGACAAGGACTACGCCCAGGCGCAGCTCGACCTCGACACCGTCGTTACACGCTGGCAATCGTATGCCAGTGCCTACTCGCTGAAGGCGCAGGTCTACCTTTTGCAGACCGATACGCTCACCGCTGACAAATGGCTCGACAAGTGTCTGAAGGTGGCGCCATACGACGTTGATGCCTGGAACATGCGCGGTATGATTGCACTCTCGCGTGCCGAGTGGAAGAACGCCGACACATATCTCAGTAAGGTGATTCACCTTAAGCCGAAGAACGCCGCCAACTACGTGAACCGTGCGTTGGCACGCTACAACATCAACAACCTGCGCGGCGCAATGGCTGACTATGACACGGCGCTCGACTTCGACCCCAACAACTTCCTTGCTCACTACAACCGCGGACTGCTCCGCATGAATCTCGGCGACGACAACCGCGCCATAGAGGACTTCGACTACGTGATACGCATGGAGCCCGAGAACGTGCTTGCCATCTTCAACCGTGCTATATTGCTCGACAAGACTGGCAATCTGCGTGCTGCTATACGCGACTACTCAACGGTTATCAAGCAGTTCCCCAACTTCTGGACCGGTCTTGCGCGCCGTGCCAACTGCTACCGTCGTCTTGGCATGAAGGCGAAGGCAGAGCTTGACGAGTTCCGCATTCTGAAGGCCCAGATGGACAAGCATATAGGTAGGCAGCCACGCTGGACCGCTACGAAGACAAAGCAGCTGCGCCGCCGCAGCGAGATTGATATGGAGAAGTATAACCAGATTGTAGTGTCTGACGACAACTCCGCCGAGCACGAGTATAAGAGCGAGTATCGCGGACGTGTGCAGGACCGTGCTACGGGCAACGAACCGCTACCGATGTTCTGTCTCTCACTGGTGCGCTACACAAACGAAGTGCGCTCTTACCAGCCGTTTGCGCCAGTTGTCGACGCATTCAACCGTCACAACGCACCGCTTCGTGTTTACGTGAACAACCGGCAGCACCGCCTCGACGAGTCGCTCTCGCACCGCTATCTTGCTGTTGTCGACTCGCTCACAACTCGCATCAACGCCGAACACAACGAGAAGCGCCTTTTGCCGCTGCTCGTTCAGCGTGCTGTAGCCGAAAGCGTGACGCAGAACTATGACGCTGCGCTCAATGACCTGAATACAGTTCTCGGTTCGGACGACAATTGCGTGCTGGCTCTCTGGCATAAAGCCTACTGCCAGTCGATGGCTAACGAGTTCAGTATAGCTGCCTCTATACAGAACGGCGCAACGGACAACGACAAGCAAGGTCGCGATATGAACTTCGCACTCAACCGCTCGAAGGTTGTCGACTGCCTCAATCAGGCTATCATGCTCGATCGCGAGAACCAGTTCCTTTACTACAACCGCGGCTGCGCGCTGCTTGCCAACAAGAACTACACGCAGGCAATCGACGACTTCACACGCGCCATAAACATTGACAACGGACTCGCAGAGGCTTATTACAACCGCGGATTGGCACGTATAAAGAATGGTTCGCAGCAAGAAGGCATTGCCGACTTGAGCAAGGCTGGCGAGCTCGGACTTTATAATGCCTATAGCGTTATAAAGCGCATCGCCTCTAAAAACTAATCTTGTGATTGATATTCAATAAGATGAAAATCGAATATAAATAATCAGTACAATCATAATGACAAAAAATCTAAACTTAAGAAAAGTCTTTTTCTTGGCACTGCTGATGTTCTGTGCCAATCTGTTTGCTGCCGGCAACGGCTACACGCCGCAGAAGCGTGAGTTTCGCGGAGCGTGGATTCAGTGTGTGAACGGACAGTTCATCGGAATGTCCACCCAGAAGATGCAGCAGACGCTTGCCTATCAGCTCGACGAGTTGCAGAAGGATGGTGTTAACGCCATTTTCTTCCAGGTGCGTGCCGAGTGCGACGCTCTCTATAAGAGCGATATTGAGCCGTGGAGCCGTTTCCTCACCGGTGTGCAGGGCAAGGCGCCGCAGCCTTATTGGGACCCGCTGCAGTGGATGATTGAGCAGTGTCACAAGCGTGGCATGGAACTTCACGCATGGCTGAACCCGTATCGTGCAAAAACCAAGTTCACGAGCACCCTCGACCCCAAGCATGTAGCTATGAAGCATCCGGGTCGCGTGTTCCCTTACGACGGCCTCTTCATCCTCAATCCAGGCTTGCGCGAGAACCGCGAGTATATTATTAAGGTGGTTGACGACATTGTGGAGCGCTACGACATCGACGGCATTCACATGGACGACTATTTCTACCCGTATCCAGTAGCCGGTCTGCAGATACCCGATGACCGCGAGTATGCAGCCAACAGCAACGGCATCACCAACCGCGACGATTGGCGCCGCGACAACGTGAACGTGTTCATCAAGGAGTGCGGCGAGGCTATCCACCGACTGAAGCCGTGGGTGAAGTTCGGTGTGTCGCCTTTCGGCATCTATCGCAACAAGCGTCCTGGTGTAGAGGTGGGCAGCCTCACGAAGGGCACACAGAACTACGACGACCTCTATGCTGACGTGTTACTGTGGGTGAACAACGGTTGGGTAGACTACTGCGTGCCGCAGCTTTACTGGCAGATTGGTCATTCAGCAGCCGACTACAAGACGCTGATAGAGTGGTGGAATCGCTACGCATCAGCCCGTCCGCTGTATATCGGCGAGGATGTGGAGCGTACAGCAAAATTCGCTGACCTCGACAATCCGAATTGCAATCAGATGCCGGCAAAGTTCGCACTCCATTCGCAGCTGCCTAACGTCAACGGCACCGTGCTCTGGTACGCCAAGGCTGCTGTAGACAATGTTGGTAACTACGGCACAATGCTGCGCAACAAGTACTGGCGCTATCCGGCTCTTCAGCCACGCATGCCGTTTATCGACTCTAAGGCGCCGAAGAAACCGAAGAAGGTTAAGCCAGTGTGGACCCGCGACGGATACATACTGTTTTGGACAAAGCCTAATGCCAAGCATTGGGACGACGAGGTGCACAAGTTTGTTGTATATCGCTTCGAGAAGGGCGAGAAGATCAATCTTGACGACCCGACGAAGATTGTCACTATAACCGATAAAGAATACTACAAACTGCCTTACGTTGACGGCAAGAAGCGCTGCACATACGTCGTTACGGCGCTCGACCGCATGAGTAACGAGAGCAAGGCTGTGAAGAAGAAGCTGAAGCTGTAGGATTAAACGCAATAAAACAACGAAGGCTGGGAAGCAATAGCATCCCAGCCTTTGTTGTATCTGTAAATTGTAAAAGCGCTTATCTTATTCTGTCTGCTGCGCGCACGAGTTTCTCGTCGTGAATCACTCCGGCGCGTGCCATGAATACCAGGATGGCAGCTACGGCAGGCAGACAAGCTGCGAAAGCGATGTTAAAAGAGAAGTCGACGGACGACGTGTTGCGCGCCGTAACTCCCAGTACGATGTACCAAGCGATGAGCAAGAAGAGGTTGCATACGCAGAACTTGCTCTGCAGCTTTCGGTTGTTGAAGAGGAAGATTGTTCCCAAGCTGAGCGCTGCGCTCATCACGAGGATGCCGAACAGTCCGCAAACGGAGTAGTTGGCACCTGCGCTTGTGACGATGCAGAGGTTGTAGAGCTTGATGCTTCCGCCCATTCCCATCGGTGCTATCTCTGCTATAGGCAAGCAAAGACAAACCACCGTGGCGATGAAGGCTAACAGCAGGAACAACGATTGCTTACGTTGTATCATTATGCCTGCTCCTGATTGTTGTCCTGTGACGGGTCGCGGAAGTAAACGTTACCCTCAATGAACTCCTGAGTTGCCAAAAGTGTTGGCTTCGGCAGTTTCTCGTAGTAGCGAGAGATTTCTATCTGCTCACGGTTTTCGAACACTTCCTCGAGCGAATCGTTGTACGAAGCGAATTCAGCCAACTTCTTGTTGAGATCCTGCTTGATTTCTACAGCAATCTGGTTTGCACGCTTAGAAATGATAGCTACGCTCTCGTAGATGTTTCCAGTCTGGTCACAGAGGTCCATGATGTTACGTGTCACTGTGTTTACTGGCGCTTTTGACTTTTTATAATCCATATATTTATTAATATTTAGTTTTAGACTATTCTATTATTCTGCTATTATATTCTTCTTCATCTTGTGAACAAGCGCATGTTCCAATGCCTAATAAAACAAAAAATCTTTTTTTAAGCACATGCTAAAAACTTGTTAATTAGAAATTATATCCATAAGAAAGCGAAAAAGAATTATTATAAATTCTATTTGAACTATTCTTGTATATATTAGCTAATCCCATGTAGTATCCTAATGTAAATACTCCCTTTTTGTATTCGTAGGATAATCGAAAAGGTATACCAAAATCGATTTTATTATATAAAAAAGAAACATTGGTTACAGCTTTTCCAGATGATTCTGAATCATATATCCATTTTGTGTCATCTTTTATGAATATTCTATTTCCATTATGGCTAGTAGCCTTGAATAGCCAGCCTACTTGAATTCCCATTTGTGCTGAAAAATTGGAGTGGAACAAGTCTACTTTTATCAAAATTGGAATATGCATATAATGCAAATTAGTATAAAAGTCATAGACTTCCCATTTCATATTTTCAGACGAATTTGAGTAATCCGAGTATTTTGATCCATTTAGAGAATAGTGTAGTCCCACAATTCCATAGAATACATTAGACATTTTTTTTTGTATTTCAAAACCTAATGAATAACCAATCTTGAAATGTGAATTCAAACTATTATTACCGATACCAATGAAATCTCCTTTAATTGAAGACATATTTATTCCGATAACAGGACGTAATGTTACATCTTTTATATTTTGTGCATTTAATATGTTACTATTTATGCAACAAAGAAGAACTAACAGTTTCCTTATGTTTAACATACTACACCTTTCTATGTGTCATTATACATCAATCCTTGATGTAGTTCTTGCACTTGCTAATGAACTTCTCGGCTGTAGCCTTGTCCTTTGAGTCGGGATACTCGTTGATGAATCCGTAGCACTCGTCCTCAGCGTCCTGATAGCGCTCGAGCTTCTTCTCCTCAACGCTCTGTTGTGCCAGTTCAAACTTGCTCTTCATCACGAGCAGCGAGAATTTCTCGCGCAAGTTGGTGTAAGGATAGTCTTTCAGGGCGTTCTGAGCGGTGATGATACAAGCCTCGTAATTGTTGCCGCCGTATGTGCAGTTGCCGAAATACTGACCGAGGTCGTAGTAGAGCTGAGCCGAATATAGCTCTTTCTGCACCAGCTTGTCCTGCAGCTCGAAGAGCTTCTGCTGAGCCGTAGCGCGGTCTTCGCCGTCGGGGTAGAGGTCCATGTACTCCTGGAATGCAGCGATGGCGTTCACGGTCTGCGACTGGTCGAGACGCGGCTCCGGTGTGCAGTTGTAGAGGCTCATTCCGATGTAGAACTCTGCCTTCTGTGCGTATACACCTTTCGGATAACTCTGGAAATATTTCTTGAATGTGGCAGCAGCTCCCTCGTAGTCTTTACTGTTGTATTCTGCCATACCCAACATATAAAGGCTCTCCTGAGCGTTCTCGGTGCCTTTCTGCATTGTTACCAATCCTTGCAACAACGTAGAGGCGCGCACATACTTGCCGTTAGTATAACTCTCTTTCGCATACTCGTATTTGTATGTGTTGTCTGAAGTCTTGTAGACTCTGTTGAATTCGTTTGCGCAACTCGAGAAGATAACCGTTGCAAGAATTGCAGCATATAGTGATTTCTTCATAATTCGATACTTTTTGAACTGCAAAAATACATATTATTTATTTAATTACAAAGTAAAGTTTCTCTTTTTATAAAATCTTCACGCTATAACTTGCTGATTTTGCATGTTATTACCACCGATTGTCATTTTTTTAGAATAAAAAACCTAAAATGTTTGAGCGTTTTCTTTCTTTTGCATATATTTGTAGTTCCGCTTTTAGCGTGTGTATTCAGTTTAACTACAACATATCAACGACATATATGGACTTCAAGATATCCTCAAAGTTTCAGCCAACGGGCGACCAGCCCGAGGCAATACGCCAGCTCACCGATGGCGTGATGAATGGCGAACGCGCCCAAGTGTTGCTTGGCGTAACGGGTTCGGGCAAGACGTTCACGATGGCTAATGTCATAGCCAACGTGGGGCGACCAACGCTCATATTGAGCCACAACAAGACGCTTGCAGCGCAGCTTTACGAGGAGATGAAGAGCTTCTTCCCCGACAACGCCGTGGAGTATTACGTCTCCTACTACGACTACTATCAGCCGGAGGCTTATCTGCCGTCATCGGACACGTACATAGAGAAAGACCTCGCCATCAATGAGGACATCGACAAACTGCGTCTCTCGGCTGTAAGCGCGCTACTCTCGGGCAGAAAAGACGTCGTTGTCGTCTCGTCTGTTTCGTGCATCTACGGTATGGGCGGACCGACGGCTATGGCGAACAGCGTCATCTCGGTGAAGAAGGGCGACATCGTAGAGCGCAACGCCTTTCTGCGCAAACTCGTCGACGCGCTCTATCTGCGCAACGACCTCGAACTGACGCGTGGCACTTTCCGCGTGAAGGGCGACACGGTAGACGTGTTCATGGCTTACAGCGACAACGTGTTGCGCATAACATGGTGGGACGATGAGATTGACAGCATCGAGGAGGTTGACAGCGTTACGTTCAAGCGCATTGCCGAATTTGCCGAATATAAAATATATCCAGCCAATCTGTTCGTAACGTCGAAGGAGCAGACCGAGTCGGCAATACGCCTTATTCAGGACGATTTGGTTAAGCAGGTCGACTTCTTCGAGTCGGTGGGCGACCATATTCGTGCGCAGCGCATCAAGGAGCGCGTTGAGTACGACATGGAGATGATAAAGGAGCTTGGACATTGCTCCGGCATCGAGAACTACTCGCGCTATTTCGATGGGCGCGAACCCGGTCAGCGTCCTTACTGTCTGCTCGACTTCTTCCCAAAAGACTTCCTTATGTTCATCGACGAGAGTCATGTCTCTGTGCCGCAGATAAGCGCCATGTACGGCGGCGACCGCGCCCGCAAGCAGAATCTTGTGGAGTATGGCTTCCGTCTGCCTGCAGCCTTCGACAACCGCCCGTTGAAGTTCGACGAGTTTATGGACATGGTGAATCAGGTGGTTTATGTTTCGGCAACGCCTGCCGACTTTGAGCTTGAGGAGGCTGGAGGCGTTGTGGTTGAGCAGATTATACGTCCTACAGGATTGCTCGACCCCGTCATCGAAGTGCGACCAAGCGAGAACCAGATAGACGACTTGTTTGAGGAGATTGTGCAATGTCGCGAGCACGACTCGCGTGTGCTTGTCACCACGCTCACTAAGCGCATGGCAGAGGAGCTCACCGAGTATCTTCTTGCCCACGACGTACGTGCCAACTATATACACAGCGACGTTGCAACGCTCGACCGCGTGAAGATTATGAACGACCTGCGTGCCGGTATGTACGACGTGCTTGTAGGCGTCAACCTGCTGCGTGAGGGCTTGGACCTGCCAGAAGTGTCGCTTGTGGCTATTCTCGACGCCGACAAGGAGGGCTTCCTGCGCAGCCATCGTTCGCTGACGCAGACCGCCGGCAGAGCGGCGCGCAACGTTAACGGAAAGGTGATAATGTACGCCGACAAGATAACCGAGAGCATGCAGCGCACCATCGACGAGACGGCACGCCGCCGCCAGTTGCAGCTGAAGTACAACGCCGACCACGGCATCGTTCCGCAGCAGATTCGCAAGGACATAAAGGGTGCGCTCTCGGGCTTTATGGACAGCACGAAGTCGGCTGAGAACTCAGCGCCGCTCTCAACATCCCAATCTCGCACCACCTCAACGCCTTACCGCCCGTACATCGAGCCTGAGCCTGCGGCTTTCGCTGCCGACCCCGTTGTGAAGCGCATGACGCGCAAGCAGCTTGAGAAGAGCATCGCCGACACCATCGAACTTATGAAGGAGGCGGCGAAGAATCTCGACTTCCTGCAGGCTGCGCAGTATCGCGACGAGATTGTAAGGTTGCAGGAGGAGTTGAAAGCGAAAGACTAAAAGTAGGAGGTATGGGCTTTCTTGCCGTAGCCATGTGGCATGGGCAAGAAAGCCCATACCTCTTACTTTGCTCCCTTATTTGTTAAATTATGGTTAATCTGACGGCTGATAGGCTTTAATTTTGTAATTTTGCATTTTACAAAGTATGAAATTAATTAAAACTCAATAGAATGGACAACGAATTTTTGACTGACGATAAGCAGAACCTCGACTTGGAAGAGTCGGCTGTAAAGCGCCCCGAGAGACATCATAGCAGAGGAGAACGTTCGGACAGATTCTTCATGGTGAGAAACATCCTCAACATCATCTTCATGGTTGGAGCCGTTGTGGGTGTGCTTGTGCTGTATTTCCACGATAAGTCGATGGGCACGGTTATCATTCTCGTATCTATGGTGTTCAAGATGGCAGAGTGTTGTTTCAGATTAATACGCCTATAGTCACGACAATGATAAGAACGATAAGAAAAGTATTGGGACTTGTTGCGCTTCTGCTCGCCGTTCCGATGTGTGCTTCGGCGCAGATTGACACGAACGACAACGGACAGTTCAACCAGATGAATCCCGACGGAACGATGACCAGTCGCAACCGCAACATGGCCGACTCGCTTGGTACCGACAAGGAGGTGCCGCGCGGCATAAAGGTGTGGACCGTCGACTCGAAGTTCGGCGACCGTCAGAAGGCGGAGATAGACACCGTGTCGCACATGTTCATGAACACCATCTACACCACAGGCTTGCGTGGCGAGTACAACACGACGGGCAACCTCGGTGCGCCGCGTATCAACCGCATCTTCATCGACCGACCCGAGACCGACCAGTTCATCTTCACGCAGCCCTACGACTATGTGGTGTCGCCCGTAGACCGCTTCCACTTCACCAACACCTTGTCGCCGATAACCGACCTCTCGTACAACACGTGCGGCGACAGAACGAATGGCGAAGACCGTCTCACAGCGAAGTTCGGCGTCAATGCTGGCAAGCGCCTCGGCATTGGCTTCAACGTCGACTATCTATACGGACGCGGCTACTATTCGGAGCAGAGCACGTCGCACTTCAAGTTCCTGCTCTACGGCTCGTATCTCGGTGAACGCTATCAGGCTCATCTGCTTTTCTCCACTCTCGACCAGAAGGTTACGGAGAACGGCGGCATCACCAACGACGAGTATATAAAGCATCCCGACAGCTTCGACGACAACTTCGCGACGAACGAGATTCCTACCGTGTTGGAGCGCAACTGGAACCGCAACTCAAACCAGCATATCTTCTTCACGCATCGCTACAGCTTCGGCTTCCGCAAGAAGGTGAAGATGACAGACGACGAGATAGCAGCCCGCAAGTTCGCTATGGAGTCGCAGAAGGAGAACGAGGCGCTGCGCGAAAAGCAGAAGGCGCAGCGTAAGGCTGAGCGCGAGGGCTTGGACTTCGACGAGGACGAATACGAGAAGCAGTCGTTTGGCGGACGTCCCGACGACGCAAAGATTGCAGGCAAAGAGCCGGTGGCTACAGAAAAAGTCGACAATTCGGGACGTATCCGCGTCGACGGCAGGGAAGCGGCTGACAGTCTGAACCACATCGCAGCGCAGGCACAGCTCGACACGATGTGGATGAAGACCGAGTATGTGCCCGTAACGAGCATCATACACACAGCAAAGTTCGACACCTATCGCCGCATCTATCAGGCGTATGAATCTCCGCAGAACTTCTACGCCAACACCTACGACAACGTAGGCATATACAGCGGTGACTCCATCTACGACAAGACAAGCCACTACCGCTTGCAGAACACGTTCGCGCTCTCGCTGCTCGAAGGCTTCAACAAGTGGGCGAAGGCTGGCGTAAAGGTGTTCGCTACGTCCGACCTGCGCCACTTCACGCTGCCCAACACCGAGCGCACGTTCACAACATACAACGAGCACAACCTCAGCATCGGCGGTCAGCTCTCCAAGACGCAGGGCCGCACCTTGCATTACAACGTGCTGGGCGAGGTGTGGACGATAGGCAAGGACGCCGGACAGGTGAAGATTGACGCCAACGTAGACCTCAACTTCAAGTTCCTCGGCGACACCGTGCGCCTCGCAGCTTCGGGCTTCTTCCATAGCCTTAACCCTACGTTCTACCAGCGCCACTATCACTCGCGCCACTTCTGGTGGGACAACGACAATATGGCTAAGATGGTACACTCGCGCGTGGAGGGCACATTCGCCTACGACAAGACACGCACGAAGCTGCGCGTGGCGTTCGACGAACTGAAGAACTACACCTACTTCGCGATGGGCTACAACATCACCGACGACCATCTGCGCACGCAGAACACTATGAGCGTGAAGCAGGCGGGTGGGGCGATAAGCCTTTTCACCATAGGTCTGCAGCAGGACGTGAAGCTCGGACCGCTCAACTGGGAGAGTGCCGTGACGTATCAGAAGTCGTCTAACCAGGACGTGCTGCCCGTGCCCGACTTCAACATCTACACCAACCTCTACCTGCGCTTCATGATAGCACGCGTGCTGAAGTGCGACCTCGGTGCCGACGCACGCTACTTCACCAGCTACTACGCACCCGACTATAGTCCGGCTCTCGGACAGTACGCCGTCCAGGCAGGCCCGAGCAAGACGAAGGTGGGCAACTATCCGCTTGTGAACGTCTACGCCAACTTCCGTTTGAAGCATGCTCGCTTCTTCGTGATGATGAGTCATGTGAATGCAGGCAGCGGCAACCGCTCCTACTTCTTCGCACCTCATTATCCGCTCAACCAGCGTGTGTTGCGCTTTGGCGTCAGCTGGACATTCTTTAACTAAGCATATTCGTTGCGAGTATAATTAAAACTCGCCATTTACGTAGCGGAGGTCTCCGGCCTCCGCAGCACCAAGACAGATAGCTGTTATTTAGGATGCTGCGGAGGCCGGAGACCTCCGCTACTTTATTAACTTGTTATTTTATAAAGATACATTATTATCACTCCAAATGTAGGATGAATCTTATTGGTTTTATCGGACAGCAATCATAAATATTCAGCCAAAAGTCATCGTTCTCCGTTCAACACCTGCGTGGATAAAGGCTCATGGATCTTCGAC
>OQWE01000080.1_pt1 | contig 29022 bp, 28 predicted proteins | sample 1691591 | NCBI WGS metagenome assembly OQWE01 (sample SAMN03418265, study PRJEB22391) | human gut metagenome | biome: human-gut; feature: organic feature; material: feces | host: Homo sapiens | place: Tanzania | collected 2013-01
CTTGACTGACTCATTTTTTATGCTTTTTTGAGTCAACTTTTTCTGTACCAAGACAACAAGAAAATAGGCTGCCCGAGCGAGTCGGGCAGCCTTTTTGCAGGTATCTGTATATTCGGATTATGCTTTTTGCAAATAGTCGTGCATGGCTTTGGCGGCATGGCGGCCATCAGACATAGCGAGGATGACCGTGGCACCACCGCGGACGATGTCGCCGCCGGCAAAGAGCGTCGGGATAGACGATTGCATAGCATCATTTACTACGATTGTACCTTTTTTGCCGATTTCCAAGCCTGCTACGCTGTGCGGGATAAGCGGGTTGGGACTGACGCCGACGCTGACGATAACCAAGTCAACAGGGATAGTAAGTGTCTGTCCCTCTACGGGTACGGGACTGCGGCGTCCCGACTCGTCGGGTTCCCCCAATGCCATCACTTGCAGCACCGCCTCTTTCACGCGTCCGTTGTCGTCGGCATGGTACTCGATCGGATTATGCAGGGTAAGGAACTCGATGCCCTCCTCTTTGGCGTGGCGCACCTCTTCAATACGCGCGGGCATCTCTTCCTCGGCTTTGAGGTGCTCGATAACAGGGCAGGCTCAAACACCGACGCGGGCATCGCAACGGCGCTCATTTCCGGCAGCACGATGGGCGGCAGGGCGAAGTTTGAATACGCCGTGCTCGAGATCGACGAGCGCAGCTCGCAGAGGATATATAAATACGTCCACCCCGACTACGCAGTGTGCACGAACCTCTTCCGCGACTCCATACAGCGCAACGCGCACCCGGAGTTTATATTCTCATTCATCGACTCGGCGCTGCCGGACGATACGCACATGATCTTAAACGCCGACGATCCGATCAGCAGCCGGCTCAAAAAGGACAATAAGCGCAGCTATTTCTCCATAGTCCGCCTGCCGACCGACAGGGACAAATGCGTCAATATAATAAACGACGTGCGCGCCTGCCCCGATTGCGGCGGCAGGCTCGAGTATGAATACGTGCGCTATCATCACATCGGAAAAATGCGCTGCCCCAACTGCGGCTTTGCCTCGCCCGAGCCGGATTACCTGGCATCCCCCGACTACGAAAAGCGCTGCATCGTCATACACTCGCCAAGGGGCGACGAGGAATATCCGCTCATAAACGACAGCGTTTTCAACACCTACAATCAGGTTGCCGTCGTGACTCTCCTGCGCGAGCTCGGCCTTTCCGCCGGGGATATAGCAAAAAGCTTTTCACACATGGGCATAGTTGCCTCGCGCTACACAAACGTTAAGAAAAACGGCGTCGAGGTCGTAACGAACATGACCAAGGGGCAGAACCCCGTCGCGTGCTCGATCGTTTTCGACTATATTCGCTCCGAGTCGGGGGTGAAGGAGGTCATCGTCATGCTCGACGATAAGACGTACAAGAAAACGACCGAGATCGTCACATGGGTGTACGACGCGGACTTTGAGTTTTTAAACGATCCGGGCATAAAGCGCATCGTCGTCGGCGGCGTGAGGCTGCACGACTATCATCTGCGCCTGCTTCTTGCCGGCGTTCCGGAGGAGAAGATACGCTGCGTCGAGCAGGAGACCGACGCTCCGTCCGAGCTTGAGCTCGAGGGCACGGACAAGGTGTTTATCCTGCACGATCTGACAACGCCGCAGCTGACAAAGCAGGTGCGCGACGGTATCCTTGCGCGCCTTGAGGAAAAGGAGGAGCAGACATGAAGATAGAGGTGCTGTTTCCCGAATTTGCGAATTTGTTCGGCGACTGCTGGAACTGGCGGTATCTCGCCCGCTGCATGCCGGAGGCCGAAATGATAGAGACGGGCTATGGCGAGCAGCCGCGCTTTGTCTCCGAAAAGGTCGATATGATAATAATGGGCGCGATGACAGAGCACGGGCAGGAGCTTGCCGTCAAAAAGCTCATGCCGCACCGTGACCGCCTGAGGCAGCTTATTGATTCCGGCGTTGTGTTTCTGATGACGGCGAATGCCGGCGAGGTCTTCTGCGAGTACATCGAAAACGAGGACGGCAGCCGCATAGCCGGTCTCGGCCTCGTTCCGCTGCATGCAAAGCGCGACATGCTGCACAGATTTAATTCCACGCAGCTGTGCGTTTTCGGAGATATGGAGCTTGTCGGCTTCAAGGCGGAGTTTTCGCAGCTTTACGGCGATAATTCGGATATTTATTTTGCCGAGGCAAAATATGGCATCGGTATAAACAAAAAGACGAAACTCGAGGGTGTGCGCCTCAAAAACTATTTCTCGACCTCTATGGTCGGGCCGTTTATCATGATGAATCCGCCGTTTGTGAAATATCTCATGACGCTTTTGGGCGTGACCGAACCCAGGCTTCCCTTTGAGGAGACGAATATGGCCGCCTATGAGCGCCGCCGTGCGGACATCCTCCGCATGATGGGTGAAAGCAAGTGAATCATTAAAAAAACCGGGGTCGATGACCTCGGTTTTTTTCCGGCGCATAAAAAGCCTGCGGCTTTTTATGCGCTGTGCTACTTTTGTTGCAGAAGGGAAAATGTTTAAACTATATGATAATAATGTAACAATATCAGAGGGGGGTGGCGTAATGCATGGCTTGTCATACAGTCCGTCGCAGTTTGGCGATGTTGAGATAATACGGGATGAAAACAGTGCCTTCGTCGGACTTGCTACGCCCGACGGGGTCGAGGCGTGCACGCTCGACAGGCCGATTGTCGCCGGTAAAAAGGTGCTTTCAAGCTATAATGATGCCTGCGCCCATATACGAAGGATATTGACCGCCAAGCTGAAGCTTGAGCTTCCGAGGGGCTACAGCCTCACGCTCGCGCCTGAGGATCTGGCGGTATTCTTTTCGCAGGAGTGCGGCATGAGCGCTATGCGCGGATACATTGACGCAAAGCGCGGGCAGGTCGCGGCGGAGACGGCGCTTTGGATGCGCGAGCGCATGTGGGACACAAATCCCATGACCGCGCCGGAGGCATTGTCTTACAATTTTGTGTTCGATGCGGAAACAGGCGCGATAGCAACCGACGGCTGCTTCAATCCGGCGACGAGGGTGGAGCTTCCGTCGTCGATCGACGGTGTTCGCGTGCGCGGAATAAAGGAATACGCCTTCGTGTCGTATACCTATCTTGAGACGCTCATCATGCCCGACAGCGTGACCTATCTTGAGCCGTACGCCTTTTACGACAAGGTGCATCTGCGAAATGCCAACCTGTCGAAAAATCTGACGATAATACCAGAGGGCGCATTCTCGCGCTGCCGCGCACTCAATTGCATAGTCATACCCGAGGGCGTCACGCGTATCGAGCCCGAGGCCTTTTATCAGTGCGCGAATCTGTTTTCGGTCTATATACCGGACAGCGTCGTGTCCGTAGGAAGGTGCGCTTTTTTAAACGTGCCGCATATATACTACAGAGGCTCGGCCAGGGGCTTCCCCTGGGGCGCCGCATCCGGAAACTGAAGGAGAGATAACATGAGCGGAAAAACCGAGAGGGTCATATGCGGCGGCAGCAATATGCGTGCGCCGATGAAGCTTGACTTCATAAGCTCGCTTCGCGAGCTGTCTCCCGCCGACTGGCCGGAGATCGTCATAGTACGTGCCGCCGGAGAGGGCGAGCCCATGTGCTTTGCCGCCGCTGAGGATGCCGGCGATATATTTAACTGCATCGGCACAGTGTCCGAGCCCTCGGAGCAGCTTGTATCAATGCTGCGCACAGCGCCCGTCACGGCGCGTCCGCGCGCGCTTTGCAGAAAAGACGGCGCTGTGTGCACTGCCGGCGACCCGGCAGTGTGGGGCTTCATAGCCGAGCTTGAGACGGCCGATAAGCTCTCGGATGACGTGCGCGAGGCGATAGAAAGGGCGGCGCTGCGCGGCTGCGCAAGCTCATCGGAGCTCAATGACAAGGCCGAGTACATGATACAGCAGGGTATACCGCAGGGGATAATCGTCCGCACGCTCGATCAGATGCTCGCAGACCCCGCGTACCCCGAGCTCGTGCCCTGTCCGCCGGTGAGATTTGTTCAGGCCGACGCTTACGGAGAGCTCACACGCGGCCTGGCCTACCGCCTGTCGGGCCTCAATCTGCGTCTTATCGGCGGCAGGGGCTGCGGCAAGAACACGCTTGCTCAGACGCTCGACTGGCTGCTGAACATCCCGCAGTACAGGATGCAGGGCAACGCCGAGATGGACAAGCTCGATCTCCTCGGCGGCCCGACGATAGAGAACGGAACGCTGCACTATAAGCTCAGCGACATGCTGCGCTATATTGAGGCCGGAGCGGACGTCGTGCTCGACGAGGGCAACACCATAAAGCCCGAATGCGCCGATGTTCTGCACTCGCTGACCGACGAGGCGCGAAGAATACAGGTGCCCGGCTACGGTCTTGTGAGAATGCACCCGAAATCCTCCTTCACGATAACCATGAACGAGGGCTATGCCGGAACAAACTACATGAATGAGGCGACCATAGACCGCTTCACGCCCATACAGATGACAGAGCCCGAGAGCGTAAAGGAGATACTGCGCCGCGTCGTGCCCACCGCGCCGGAGCACTGCCTTAGCATCTGCGACGTGGTCTACTGCGCGATAAAAAGCCGCATTGATTCCGCCGGCGGCCTTGAGCCCGAGGCAATGACGATCCGCGGCCTTGTTGACGCTCTGCGCGCCCAGCCCCTGCTGGGGCTCAAGTGGGGGCTTTTGGATAACGTTGCGGCCAAGCCTCAGGATCAGTATACCCGGCTTCAGCTTACAGAGCTCATAGAGAGCGTGGTGCCCTGATGGACGCCGCCGCGCTTGAGCGCTATGAGGAGTTTCTGCGCTCTGAACCCATCGAGAGCATACTCAGCCGAAACCTCGGCTTTCTGCTCGATGATAACAGGCTCGTTTCCGCCGTGAAGCTCGATACCTCGCTTAAAAACCGCACCGAGGACGGGCAGATCGTTCTCGGCGGCGCTCCTTATCTTCTTCGCTCCGGCTTTGACCGACGCCACTGGGCGGCAGGTCTGCGCGTCCTCCTGGCGCACGAGGTGCAGCACGACAACAGCTCCGATGCCGACGCGCTCGAAAGGGTGAGCGAATTTTCCGAGCGCCTGTTTGAGGAGCGGGGCTTTCGTCCCTTTGTCGGGCGCATACTCGGCCGCAGAGTGATGAACATCCTTGAGGACGCGAGGGTGAATAACATGATATGCTGCCGCTTTCCGGGCTATGTTCCCATGCTGCGCTTTGTAAGCTATGCAAAAGCAGACAGTCTCGCGCCCGGCGGTGCGCTGGAGAGCTTTCTCGCGCAGCTTGAGACCTGTGCGCTCACGGGTCTCGGCTTCGGGCTTGGCGAAGGAATAAAAAAGCTCATTGACGCGGCAGCCGTCGCTCCGGCCTGCTCCGACTGCGAGAGGATATGCCTTCAGCTGCTGACGGGTGCGGCGGAGCTTTTTGCACAGCTTTGCAGCGCAGAGCAGGATCTGCCCGCAGCGCTTGAAAGAATAAACGCGCAGATCGAGGACTATGCCTTTTCCGCCGAGATGCGCCTTGAGCAGCGCGGCGACGGCAGCGACAGCTATCTGCGAAGTCACGCGCCCGAGCCGGAAACGGAGCGCCGCGGCACGCCCGACGACGGCGACGATGCCGGCGGAGATAAGGGTGACAGCGCAAGCCCGGGCAGCGGGGATAACTCAGAGCGCCATGGCGACATGAGCGGCAGTCTCACGGGCTCGGACGTAAAGCCCAGGGGCAGCGCCGGAACGGACGACTGCGTATGCGCTGCTCACGCAGGATGCGGTCGAGCCGCTTGTGCATCTGCCGCGCCTTTTCGGCATACTGCGGCGGGAGTCTGCGCCGCGTCGGTACTATGCTGCTCTCTTCAAATTTCACGGCGGAGTAGGCTCCGGAGAGCTTCGAGCGGTCGTCAAGGCTCTCATGACGGCGGCAATGATCGAGGAGGCGCTCAAGGATATAGCATACACGAAGATAGTCGCCTTCGACGGCGGACCGGATGCCGTCGGGCACTGCGTCATAAAGGATTTCGAGCAAAAGGAGTTCGGCAGCCGCTGCTACGATGCCATAACGCAGATTTCCGCGGGAAACGGCAATAAGGACGGATATTCCATCCGCGTGGCATCCATGGAGCTTGTAAAGCGCTGTGAAAAGCGCAGGATACTGGTCGTGCTGTCCGACGGACTGCCGTCGGCATACAGGGGCGAGGCGGAGGCAATAGAGGATGTACGCAGTGCGGTGCACGAGGCAAAGCGGCAAGGCATAATCGTGATCCCCGTGATCTATGCCGCCGACACAAGGCACAGCTTAGAGGCATATGCGAAGATGTACGGCAAAAATCTCATCCTCGCCTCCGGCAGCAGCATTCTGTCCGAATTTGAAAAGATACTTATCAGGCTCATAAAATAAAAAACGAGGCTCAAGGCCTCTGCTGGTAAGACAGTAAAACTCAAAATTCTTGGAACAGGCATGATCTCGGTCATGCCTGTTCCTCTTTTAGCAGCTCATCCACGGGAATGTAGCCCACAAGGTCGTACTCGATATGTGCAATCTTGTTGGGGAAATGCCCCAAACCCCTGAACGATTTCAGAGAGATCGGCTGCGCACCGTTGGTGCTGAACATCGCTCAATCCTGAAAAGTGAGTCAAGGATTTTTCGGCTCACGGAGTTCAGGCATATCCGGTTTTGCCGCATATCCGTCGATCGCCACTTGGCGAAGGTAGGCGCTCATATTCTCTATCCCAAGCTGCGCCATCCTCGCCTTTATCAAGCCGAGTTCTTTTTCATCTACGAAAAATTTGACCTGAATCGGTCGCTGACGGATTGCGGGTTTTCGCTTTTCTGACATTATGATGAACACTCCTAAAATTATCTTCCATGTTTCGCGGCTTACGACATTTCCCAAATCATTTCGCTTAAGCGATATAGCATTTCTTGGCGCTCTTCTATAGACCGCTTATTCCAATCAGGCCAAGCAAATAGCAGAGAATTGGTTCGGTTAATTGCGGTATCGTGCCCTTGATTCACCAGTTCAGAAAGCGAAGATGTGAGATAAAATTTGGATTGTTTATATGCTTTAGATTTGTTTGCATAAACATCATTATGGATAGATTTGTTGATACTGTTTTCAAGCAAAGTGAGATTTCCAAGCCGGTTGATATAAACTGAAAAATCCTCATCGTTCATGCCATATAATTCTTTATCCGCACAGGTCTGCGGCATAATATGTTCAATTTCTACCGCAGTCTGCGTATAAGAGGTCAAATCATCTACAGTTGTTTTTCCTAATCTCAGTGCATCCACATACGCAGTAATTTTGCCAAGAATAAACTTTATTCGATACTGCTGCATACTATTCAAGCCAAGACGAAGAAAATTTGACTTGTTATCCAGTTTCCAATCGTTCACTGTAGGGATCAGAGTGTCTTTTAAAAAACGATCCAAATCTTCAATCGTGACAATGTTTCGAATGTCTTTACACCAAGAAGCAAAGGTTCGCTCAGTGACATTAGTAGCAATTTTGTCAATGACGGTGTAATAAACTACAGATTCAAGAATTGCCTTGAAGCTGGCAAGTGCATCCGGATTCATATTAGATGCGGCAAGCAGCAACATAAGATGCAGCTTATAAGATTTTCCCGCTAACAGCGGAATGTTTTTCAAATGCACATTTCCCTCGGACTTATCGTCGGGCATTCTGTACTTAACATACAATTCAACGTTTTGTGCCATTTTCTGAACGAATTGGAACGGAGCTTCTTCGTAGTGACATTGGGCGTTGTTATTGCTCAGCCAAGTATATATCTGATCTTCACGAAGAATCCCATCTTTCTCACTGGAAGTATCATAATTAGCCATGATAAAATAGCGGAGGAAACGAAGCGGTTTCTCATCTATTTTTTCAAGCGAGCGCGTAATGGATTTCCAGTTCATATTCAATTCTTTGAATTTGCTTCTATCAACTTGACGAAACACCATATTCTTAAGCAAATCCATAGGGTCGAGTCCCTTGCCCCGCTGGTTAATTGTCTCAAAAATTTTTAGTGCATCTGAGATATCGTAGGTTTCGATGCGAATGAAACTTGTTTTATTCAACAGAAAAACTACAAATTTTTTCAAGCTGGCTATATCGGGGAATCGCTCGCTCAAAAAATCTTGTATCGTTTTGAAAGCGTCGAAGAGCCTTTCGCCAGATTGCGTTAGATAGTTCGGTCGTTCCTGCCCCTTTTCAATCAACTCCAAACAGTTACCAGCATCTTCATATTGGAGTTGGAGATGATATAAGTTAATCACATCGCCTTCGCTATTCATAGTTGGGCTATAAATTAAATTCTCAATAACGCTGGTTTGCTCACCACAGTTCACATAAATTTTTTTGATTGCACATAACAAAACAAAAAATGTGGTAAGGCGTTGTTGTCCATCAATCAATTCAAACTGGCTGCCGGAATCATAAGTTACTATAGTGCCAAGGAAATACGCTTTTTTATTATCAGTGTTATAGGCATCTAATAAATCTGCCATCAACTGCTCAACCTGTTCATCAGTCCAAACATATTCTCTTTGATAATCAGGAACAATGTAATGATCTTTGAATGCAGAGCTTATTGAGTGGTCGTTATACTTGATATATGTATCAGCCATCAGCTTCATCCCTTTCGTTACAACGAAGTGTGTACACATATTATAACGCAGGACTATGAACACTTTCAATAGATTTTATGAAATTTATCACGTTAGAGCATAGCTTTCCTATAAGCGCAAACTGATTTGACGGTTTTTATGATGCCGAACATACTCCGCATCGAAATACCCACCTATCGACTTTGCGGCTTTGTGGGGTATTTTGCACGACCGCAAATATACGCACTTCACAGCGCAAAAAACAGGTGATTCTCAACCCTTAGATGTAAAAACAGGCAACACCCAACCGAAGTTGAGCGTCGCCTGTTTTGTTGTCCAATCCTGCTTGGCAGATGCCGATTTTGTAGTTTTCTCAAATTACTGTCTTATCGGCACACGGCAAATGAGCCTCATTTTTTATTTTATGCAATTTTTATCGGGCTCGAAAACGACGATGCGGCGCTTTGCGCTCTTTTCGACCTCGTATTCGCAGCCGGGGAGATAAACTGCCTCGTCCCCGCTCCACAGAGCGAGAAAATCATCGACGTACGCCACGTTTTCAAGTCCTATACCTGCGCTGCGGTAGTGCATCGGAATGACCGTCTTCGCGTCGAGCGCGAGCGCGACCTCCTTTGCCTGCTGCGGGCATATCGTGTAGTAGCCGCCGACGGGGATCATCAGAACGTCTACTGTGCCGAATTTGGCCGCCGTTTCGGGGTCGAGCGTATGTCCGAGATCGCCGAGATGCGCAAGCCTCAGTCCCTCCGCGCAGACTATGCTGCACAGATTGTCGCCGCGCAGAGCACCGAGCTTGCCGTCGTGATACGTGGGTATCCGCGTCAGCTCAAAGCGTGGCTCGGCGCCGGTCAGCTCAACTCCGGCGGCGTAGTCATGGTCGGAGTGAGAGTGGCTGCAAATAACACTGTCGGCGCGCAGGGGCTTAAGCTCCAGCCCGCGTATGCTGCCGGGAGAGTAGGGGTCGAATACAACGCTGCCGCCTTTGGAGATGAGCTCGAAGCAGGCGTGACCGTGCCATATCAGTTTCATTTTATCAGCCCTCAAAGCAGCTCTGGAAAGCCGCGTGCGCCGCCTGACGCGCATCGTCTCCCAGAATGGCGTACATGACGTAATTTCCCTGCTGCCAGACCTCGGCATTGTCGAGCTTTGGCTTTTCGTCCGGCAGGTACTCGTCCATCCAGACGCTCTCGCGGTATTCAAGATACTTCTCGAGCGCCGCCTTGAGCGTATTCGCCTGCCCGGCGTCCTTTGCAAGGAAAATGCCGTATTCGTTGATATTCGTGCCGACGGCGGATATAAGCGTGTTGCGGCTGACATAGCCGTCGGGCGCGATACCCATCACGCTGTCGACATAGGCATCCGGTATCTGCGACATTTCGCTCAGGTCAATCGTTGCGCCGACCTTGTCGGCAACGGTCTGGATATCGGGGGTCTTGGCGTTATGGCCGGTGCTGCACGCGCAGAGCATGCATACAAGCAGCAGCACAGCCGCCGCGGAACAGATTTTTCTTTTCATGCCATCACCTTTCACAGCCATGCGTGGGTCTTGAGATAGTCTATCACGCGTTCAAAGCCGGCGGCGTTGAGATGTATGCCGTCGCCGTTGCCGTAACCGGATACGAGCTTGCCGTCCGAGCCCTTGAGCACGGAGGCCGAGTTTGTAAAGTGTGTGCCGGTCGCCTCGGCGATCTGAAGTATCCAGCCGTTTGCGCGGTCGATGACGGCATTGTTTATGCCGTTATCCTTCGCCTCATACATCGCCTCGACGGGGTAGATGGAGTTGCAGATGATCCTCGTGTCGGGGCTTACGGACTTTATGCGCTCTATAAGCTCAGTGTACTGCGTTTTAAACTGCTCCTCATTCATCATGGAAACGCCGTTTACGCCGATGGTGAGGACGACGTACTCCGGCTTTGCTCTGCCCACGGCGTCGGTAATTGGTATCTCCTCGCCCGTCGGGGGATAGACTATGGTGGCTATGCTCTGGTTAAACAGAGCCAGCGTGCCGCTCGACGGCGTCCAGACCTGTGAGCCGTCCAAAACCTCGTAGGCCTTCAGACCGTAGGTCGTGCTGTCGCCTATAAAGACCATTTTTGAGATATAGCCGTCACCTGCGTCGGCAGTCTCGCCGAGCTCGACGGAGCTCTGCTCCACGGCGGAGGTCGGCTGTGCGTCGGGATTATCGGTGCTCACCGCCGGCGGAGTGCCCGTTTCCTCAGGCGTTTTGGTGTCTTCATCCTTGCCGCATGCGCACAGAACGCACAGCAGCATGATAAGCGCCGCCGCAAGGGCGATATATTTTCTTTTCAAAGCGTTCACCTCTCTGAACTGTAAAGTATGCCGATTATATCATATACGGCGTGCATACATCAAGACGAAAAAAGTAAACAGAAGTTTCGGCCGCCCGAAATTTTTTCGGACGGCCGGGAGCTTGTTTTATTCTTCGGACGTTTCGGCTGCGCGCTTTGCCTCCTCCTCTTCTTCAAGGACGCGGTAGGCGACCTTGCCGACGAGGGTCTTGGGCAGCTCGCGGCGAAACTCTATGTCATACGGCATTGCGTACTTTGCTATGTTCTTGCGGCAGTAGGCGAGAATGGCCTCCTTGGTTTCGGGACTTTCGGGAACGCCGGGCTTGAGCATGACAAAGGCCTTGACCTTCTGCATCTTGTACGGGTCGGGAACGCCGATGATGCAGCTCATGTGCACAAACTCGTGCGCGTCGAGGATATTCTCAAGCTGACCGGGATAGACATTGTAGCCGGAGGTTATTATCATGCGCTTGGCGCGGCCCTTGAAGTAGATAAAGCCCTCGTCGTCCATCATGCCGAGATCGCCCGTGTACATCCAGGTAAGGCCGTCATCGTGCCTGCGAAGGGTCTGCGCAGTCTCCTCGGGGTGATTTATGTATTCCATCATGACCGTGGGGCCGGCAATGAGTATCTCGCCCTCCTCGCCGTAAGGCAGCTCCTTATCCGTGCCGGGCTCAACTATCTTGTAATAGGTGTCGGGGAAGGGCAGGCCGATGCTTCCCTCCTTGGCCATGTGCGGAGGAGTCAGGCAGCTTGCCGTGACGCACTCGGTAAGGCCGAAGCCCTCGCGTATCTGGATCTTGGCGTTGTGATCGTACAGGAATTTGTCAAACTTCTTCTTTAGCTCAATGCTGAGACTGTCGCCGCCGGAGAAAACGCCCTTGAGCGAGCTCAGGTCGGCCTTATCCATGCTCGGCAGGCGCAGCAGCGCCTCGTACAGCGTGGGAACGCCGGCGATGAAGTTGCAGTGGTATTTTGTTATCTGCTTTGCGTAGGTCTGCGCGGTAAAGCGCGGGATGAGGATGCATCTGCCGCCCTGCGAGAGCATCGTGTGGATGCACACACCGAGGCCGAAGCCGTGGAACAGGGGCATTGCCGCGAGCATCTTATCGCCGACACGGAACATGGGGTTTGCCGCTATGACCTGCTGACCGAGGGCGTTAAAGTTACGGTTTGAAAGCAGGATGCCCTTTGTCGTGCCGGTCGTGCCGCCGGAATAGAGAATGACTGCGGGGTCAGAGCCCGTGCGCTTTACCTTATAGTTATAAAAGCAGTGCCGGCCCATGCGCAGGAACTCCCTCCAGCGGATAACCGGGGCGTCCTCCGGTATCTTTTTGATCTTCCTGCCCTCGGTGAGCATGTAGCCTGCCTTGACGGGCTTTGAAAGCTCGTCCTTTATGCTGGCGATGATGATGTTGACGACCCTGGTGTTCTGACGGATATTTTCAAACTTATTGTAGAACTGGTCGAGCGTAATGGCTGTGACAGACTCCGACTCGTTGAGGTAGAATTCTATCTCCTTTTCAGCCGAAAGGGGGTGGATCATGTTGCAGATGCCGCCGATGAGGTTGACGGCATAGAACATCTGGATGGCCTGAGGGCAGTTGGGCATTGCGATGGTGACCTTGTCTCCCTCGCGTACGCCGATGGTGCGCAGCGCCTTGGCGCAGTCCTCGATCTCTCTTACAAGCGTCTTATAGGTCGTCGACCTGCCCATGAAGTCAAAGGCAATATTGTTGGGGTACTGCTTTGCTATCTTCTCAACGGCCTCGAACATCGAGCCGTCGAAGTAATCGAGCGTGAAGGGCACCTCGCCCAAATGGTTTTTCCACGGCGCTTTCGCGCTTATGTTTTCCATCCGTATCATTCCTTTATTTTAAAAATCAGAATTTTATAAGAGCATAATAGCCCATAACGAATATTTTGTCAAATCCTGAACAAAAAGTATGACCCGATGCAGTCGCATCGGGTCATAACAGCCCGTCGAAATCGCTTATTTACATTTTACTGTGCTGTTGCCTGTCACGATAGGCGAGTCAAAGCGTATCTCGCGGTTAGGCTGCGCGGTGTTCCCGCTGGCTATCCTGTCAAGCAGGAGCTGCGCCATGCGGTTGCCTATCGCAAACAGATCCATGCGAGTATGCGTAAGATCCACATACATCAGATCGTGGTTGAGAAGGTTGCCGAAGCTGCAAAGCGATATGCTGTCCGGTATGCTGATGCCGTGCTCGCGGCAATAGCGCATTACGCCCAGTGCCATTTCGCTGTTGGATGCAACGACTGCAGTGGGCGGAACGGGCATGCTCATGAGCTTCGCTATCCCGTTGTAGCCGTCGTTGGCGGTGAAGCTTTCGCTGCTTTTTACGACATACGGATATTTGCTGTCGACTGCTATGCCCGCAGAGAGCATCGCCATGCGGAAGCCCGCTAAGCGTTCCTCAACCGTGCTCAAAAATTCGGGTCCCGTAAGAAAGGCTATGCGTCTGTGACCCAACTCGAGCAGATGCTTCGTCAGGCGCATGACTCCGGAAATGTTATCGAAGTCAACGAAGTCGCCTATAAAGCCGGGATCTCTTATCAGTCTGTTGCTGAGCACGGTCGGAAAACGGCGGCTCATATCGGCGATGAGCTTATCGTTGTTGCCGACGGTGTTTATGACGATACCCGCAACACGACGCTTGGCCAGCATGTTCAGAAAACGCGTTTCGCGCTCGAGCGAGAAATTCGTGCTGCAATTTATAAGGCTGTAGCCCCTATCAAAAAGCACATCCTCGATACCACGGCTTATGCTCGTGAAAAACGGGTCGGCCGTGTTTGACACAACATACGCGACCAGCGACGAATCCTGCATCTTCAGACTCCTTGCCACATCGTTCGGCGTATAGCCGAGCTCCTGTGCCGCGGAAAGAACCTTTTCCTTGAGCTTTTCATCGACGCGCGCATTGCCGTTGAGAACCCTGGATACGGTAGAAACGGAGACTCCTGCCATTTTGGCAACATCTTTTATGGTAGTATTGTTTGCCATATGTAATCTCTATCCCTTTATTTCTAAAACTTTTTTATAATCTATCACCGAAAACAGGGCGTGTCAAGAATTAACTGCCTACGGACACAAGGTATTTATAAGTCGCAGTATATCTCCGAGCGCGGCAATATAATCATTTTTACAGTGCTCGGCCAGCTCCGCGGCCGGACGGGCGGCACGATTCGTGCAGAACACTGCGGAAACTCCGCTACCGTAGACCTCCTCGGCGTCCTCGCCGATGACACCGGCAAGCACAACAAGCGGCACGGCTTTTGCCTTGCAGCGCGTTGCCACGCCTGAGATGACCTTGCCCTGAAGGCTCTGCGAATCGAGCCTTCCTTCGCCGGAGATGACCATGTCGGCTCCGATCAGCATGTCGTCAAAGCGCACGGCGTCAAGTATCGCGTCGATACCCGAGCACAGCCTGCCGCCCAGCATTGCAACACAGCCCGCTCCCATTCCGCCTGCCGCGCCGCCGCCGGGAAGCGACGATATGTCAACGCCGGTACATTCAATTAGCTTTTCGGAAAAGTGCCGCAGGTTCCTGTCAAGCAGCTCGACCGCCGCGGCATCGGCTCCCTTCTGCGGAGCAAAGACATATGCCGCTCCGTTTTTGCCGTACAGCGGATTTTCTACATCGCACATGACGGTAAGCTCAACGCCGCAAAGAAGCTCCCTTACGCGGCCAAGCCTAATACTCTGGATGTTGCACAGAGTTCCGCCGGTCGGGATGAAACTTCTTCCGTTTTTATCGAAAAACTCCGCACCCAGGGCATGTGCACAGCCGCAGCCGCCGTCGTTTGTCGCGCTGCCGCCGAGCCCGAGCAGTATTTTTCTGCACCCCAGCTCGACAGCGCGCCTTATGAGCTGCCCAACGCCAAGCGTACCGGTGCGCAGCGGATCTTTATTGTCACCCACGAGCGGAAGTCCCGCCGCGGATGCCATTTCTATGATAGCGGTGTCACCCATTACGGCAAGCTCCGCCGTTACGGGCTCGCCGTACGGCCCACTCACCTCGCAAAGCACGCGCTCTGCACCGAGAGAATGCACGAAGCATTCTACCGTACCCTCGCCTCCGTCGGCAACGGGCACGGTTATGAGCTTGCACTCCGGCATGAGGCGCTCGAATACTCCGCGCGCGAGCTCGCATATTCGCAGGCTTGAGAGCGTGCCCTTAAACGAGTCGGATACAACTATGCATTTTCTCATGATCTATCCTTTCATATTCACGACGTTTACAGGCGCGCCGGACAGGAACGCCTCCAGGTTTTCCGCAGTTGCCTTTATGATCCTCGACCGGGCTTCCTTCGGAGCCCAGCTTATGTGCGGGGTTATGAAGCAGTTTTTCGCAGCCAAAAGAGGATTATCGGGGCGTATGGGCTCACTTGACACGACGTCAAGCCCCGCGGCGTAGACCCGGCCCGAATTGAGCGCGTCGGCAAGATCCTGCTCGTTTACGAGCTGCCCGCGGCTGTTGTTTATAATTATAACGTCGGGCTTCATTTTGGCTATACTGTCTTTATTTATCATGCCCTCAGTCTCGGGTAGAAGCGGGCAGTGCAAAGCTATGACATCGGAGTTTTCCAAAAGCTCGTCCACGGTGACGAATTTGGCCAACTCATCCCCGCCCGACTGCTTCGAGCGGCTGTTTGCCAGAACGTTCATGCCCATCGCCCTTGCGATGCGCGCGGTCTGCCTGCCGATGCGGCCATAGCCGAGCACGCCCATGGTCTTGCCGTCGAGCTCGATGAGAGGATAGTCCCAAAAGCACCAGTCGGGATCTGCCTCCCAGCGGCCCTCGTGGACGGCCTCGGAATGGTGCGCAGTATGATGGCATATCTCCAGCAGCAGCGCGAACACAAACTGTGCGACAGCCGCCGTTCCGTAGCCCGGTATGTTCGAAACGGGTATCCCCTTTTCCGAAGCGCAAGCAATATCGACGATGTTGTAGCCCGTTGCGAGCACGGCAATGAATTTTATATTCCCGCAGACATCGAGCACCGCTTTGGATATGGGCGTCTTGTTTGTTATGACGATCTCCGCGTCGCCGATGCGCTCGGCTATGACAGCATCGTCATACTCTGTGCGGTCATAGACCTCCACCTCGCCGAAGCGGCGCAGCTCATCCCAGGACAGGTCGCCCGGATTGACGCAGTAAGCGTCGAGAATAATGATCTTCATTTTATACCTCCTGTTTTAAATAATTATAACACAATACATGAGCGCCGTTTAGCAAAATAAACGGCGCTCTCATTCTGTTGCATTTTACATTTTACTGTACAGGCCTTCAAGTTCCGCCTGCGCGAGGATATGGCCGCGCATTTTTCTGAACATCACGTTCATATCGAAGCCGTTTTCGATATCCAGCACGGTATCGAGCGCGAATATCCTGAGGGTGTAGACGTGGTCAGCGTCCGGCGGGGTCATGCCGCAGTAGCCGATGCATTCCTCTCTCGGTCTGCTTCCTCCCTGCATGCTTATATAGCTGTTGACTCCCTGCACAAAACCCTCGCCCTGTGCGGAGGCATCTTCCCCAAGTCCGGGCAGCGGTATGTTGCACGCTGCCCAGTGGACCCAGGAGAAGCCTCCCGTTACGGGAAAGGCATCTCTGTCCTCAAGCAGCAGAGCCAAAGATACCGTTCCCTCGGGTGCGTCGGCGACCGTGAACGCAGGGGAGAGATTCCTGCCGTGACCGCCGCAGTCGACGGCGAAGCGGCCGTCGGCCAAGGATGATGAAAATACCTTCATATCATTAACCGTAGCTGAGGTTGGGCAGCCACATAACGATACCCGGAATGAGTGTGACCAGCACCGTTACCAGAAGCACCGCTATGATAAACGGTACAACGCCCTTATAGACCTCGAGCATCGTGTATCCCTTCGGGAGCAGCGCCTTGACATAGAAAAGCGCAAAGCCGAAGGGCGGCGTCATGAAGCAGGTCTGCATGATGACCGCGATGCAGGTGCACAGCCAAAGAGTATTCTCGAAGCCCATATCGGTGAGGATAGGCAGGAAAATGGGAACAACTATGGCAACGATGCCGATCCAGTCGATGAACATGCCCATGAAGAATATGAGAACCATCATAAAGATGAAGCAACCCCACTTGCCGATGCCGACAGAGGCAACGAAGTTTTCGATCATTGTGTCGCCGCCGAGCGCGAAGAAGATCGCGCAGAAGCTGTTTGCCGCTATCATAATGAAAAAGCACATTGCGGAGGTCTTAAGGCAGCCGATGACGGACTCCTTGAGCATCTTCCATGAGAAGCTCTTATAGAAGAAGGTCAGGATCAAAGCCAGCAGTGCGCCGCAGGCAGAGGCCTCGGTCGGGGTAGCAATGCCCATGAAGATGGTACCCAAAACGCCGAGAATTAGTATCAGAGGCGGAATAAGGTTTACGAGGATATCTTTGATGAGAACAGCCTTGTTGAGCTTTTTAAACTCCTCCTTGCTCATCGCGGGACCCTTTTCGGGGTGGATTGCGCAGGTAACAAGGATATAGATGATGTAAACAACGGCGAGGATGCCGCCGGGGACAAAGCAGCACAGCAGAAGCTTTGACAGCGATACCTGTGCCAGTGACGCCAGAGTAACGAGCATGATGCTCGGCGGGATCAGTATGCCCAGCGAGCCGCCTGCGCAGACGGTGCCTGTGGCGAGACCGTGGTCATATTTATTCTTGTCCAGAACAGGCAGAGCCAGCAGACCCATAGTCAGTACGGATGCGCCGACAACGCCGGTCGTTGCCGCGAAAACCGCCGAAACAACCATGACCGCTGCGGCAAGGCCGCCCTTTACAGGCCCGAACAGCTTGCGAACCGCCTCAAACAGGCCGTCTGCAACTCCGGAATAGGTAAGAAAGTTTGCCATGAGAACAAACATGGGGATAGCTATGAGTGTGTAGTTGTTCATGACGCCGAAGGTCTGGCTCATGATAATGCTGAAGGTAGAAGTACCCCAGCCGATGTAGCCTATGATGACCGCGACGCCTCCGAGGACATACGCCAGGGGTGTACCTATGAGAAGGCCGGCCAGCAGCGCTACGAACATTATAAGCAGTAAGCTTGCAGATACAGTCATTGTTCACTGCCTCCCTTCTCGATTTCTTCAATCGCCTCGGTGTGAAGGCCGGAGTCGGCCTCAGTAGCGAGTATCTCCTCGATTTCCTGTGCGACCTTGTCGTCATCGTCGTCGGAAAGGCCGAGGGCATCGCCCTTGTCAAAGAGTCGGAAGAACAGCTTTATAAGCTCTGAAATGCCCTGCAGCAGCATAAGGATTCCGCAGGCGGGTATGGTAGCCTTGACCGGCCACAGTACCGGAGCCCAGGTGCTCCATGAGCGCTCGAGCGAGGAGAGAGATCTGCCGAAGTATCTCACGCCGGCAGTGGTGAATATGAGCATGAATATTCCGAAGAACACGATAAAGGTAGCAATATCGATTATTCTTTTTGTTTTCTTGTTAAATACGTTGTAGAGAACATCGACACGGACGTTAACACCGAGCTGAAGGCCATAGGGCAGCGACAGCATGATCATTCCTCCGAAAAGAAACGTTACGGTCTCATAGGACCACAGCGTCGGCGAAGCGAAAACGCGGCGCATGAAAACCTCCGCCACTATCAGAAACATTATGAGAACGCTCAGATAAGCAGCAAACATGCCGATGGCCTTAACGATCCTGTCGATCGTTTTTGATATGCCTGCCATCACTTTCATTATTGATATATCCTCCTGTTAGATCGTTACCGGTCTCCCGGCATGTCCTGCCGGCCCGTACAAAGGCCGACAGGACAATTTGGTAGAGAGGTAGTTATGCTTATCCGAGGTTGGGATATGCGCTGGGGATGCTGGTGGTACTGTAATCGCCGAGGAAGTCCTCCTGATAGTAGGTCATGGTCTTGAAGTAATCCATCTGAGACTGTGCGATCTTTGCAAAGTCGGCGTTCTTCGCCGCCATTTCATTGTAAACTTCGTTGCGTGCATTTTCGATGGTTGCAAGGTCTTCATCGGAGAAGTAGGTAAGAGTGACACCCTCATCCTTTATCATTTTATCGGTCGCAACTGCGTCCTGATATGCGTTCTCGCCGTAAGCCTCGAGGAGGTTTGCTTTTGCGCAGGTGGCAATGATGTCCTTAAGCTCCTGATCGAGGGAGTCATATGCCTTCTGGTTGAACATGATGCCGTAGGGCGCAGCAGTCTGATGGAAGCCCGGGCCGATCCAGTACTTTGCTATTTCATAGATCTGCATCGTGTAGTCCATACAGGGGGAGGAATATTCCATTGCGTCGATTACGCCCTTCTCAAGGCCGTCGACCGCCTCGTCGAGGGTCATGGAGGTGGAGGTTATGCCGAGCTTGCCGAGGACAGCTCCGATAACGTTGCCGGACATACGGATATTCTTACCCTTGAGGTCGGCAAGGCCGGTGATCTGATTGTTCGAGCGGATGCCGGACTCGCAGTTGGTGATAGCGGTGTAGAAATACTCCAGGCCGTACTTGTGGTACAGATCCTTGGTCAGCTGATAGCCTTCTCCGCCGAAGTACCATGTCAGATAATCGGAGCCGCCCAGGCCGAGAACGTTGTAGCCGAGAAGGTCAAACGCTGTGTTCTTGCCGCTCCAATACTGGGGAGCGTCGGAACCGACCTGAACGTCGCCCGCAGCGACAAGGTCGAACACCTCGGTCGTCGAGCACAGCTGTCCTGCGCCGTAGAGCTTAATCTTCAGGCGGCCGTTGGACATTTCCTGAACACGCTCACAGAAGCGCTGGTCGAACGAGAACTGGCGGCTGCCTTCGCCCCATGCGCTGGCGAGCTTCCACTCGTAGGTCTTGCCGTTTGAATAGTCGCCGTTTGATGCGGAGTCGTTGTCGCCGGAGTTATTCATGACGCCGTCGGATGAACAGCCAGCCAATGCCATGCAGAGCATGACTGCAACGAGCAGCAGTGCGATAATACGTTTTTTCATCTGTTTTTTCTTCCTTTCAATTCATCTCTTTTGCGTGTTTATTATTATAAGCCGTTTTCCTCGTGCGGCTTACATTGCCTTGGTGAATATTTCTCTGAGCTCGTCAGCAGTCAGCTTCCAGCTCGAATGACCCATAACGCGGGTCTGCGCGAAGGTCTCGTCCACAAGATGGTCTATATCCTCCGGCTTGCCGCCGAACTTCGACAGCGGGATAAGGCAGCCGACATCGCGGTTGAGCCTTACGAGCTCCTCGGTGATTGCGTCGGCCAGCTCCTGATTATTTTTGCCCTCGATATTCAGGCCGAAGGCCTGAGCCAGTCTCGGCATTCTGTCGAGCTCGGCGCGTGCAACATAGGGGAAAACATAGGGCAGGACTATCGCGTTGGACAGGCCGTGGCTTATATGGTAAACGCCGCCGATGGCAAATGCCAGGCCGTGGTTCGCGGCGCAGCCGTCGGTGAGGTTGTTTGCAAAAAGACCGATGGAGGAAGCATAGCTTACCCAGTAGCGAGCCTCAACATTGTCGCCCTGACCGACTGCCTTGCGCAGGTACTTGACCATGTAGTGTATGCCCTCAAGACAGAACATCTCTGCCATGGGGCTGGTGAGGTTGGAGATATACGACTCGATAAGATGGCACAGGCCGTCCAAACCGGTCGCGGCGGTAAGGCCTCTCGGGCAGCTGACGGTCAGCTCGGGGTCGACCAGCGCGAGGTCCGCGCAGAGGTTCTGATCCACGACGCCGGCCTTCTGGCCGTTGACCATCATTATTGCGAACATTCCGATCTCGCTGCCGGAGCCGGCTATAGTAGGTGCAAGCACCAGGGGGCAGCCGCGGTTTGGCACCTTGCCGACGCCGACATATTCCTCAAAGCTGCCGGGATTCGTGACGAGAACGGAGGTCGCCTTTGCGACATCCATAGCCGAACCGCCGCCGAGTCCGAGAATGCCCTGGCAACCGTTTGCGCGGTAAGCTTCGAGCGCCTCGTAAACATTTTCAACGGGAGGATCGGGCAGGCAGCCGCAGTATTCAATAAATTCAATACCGTCTGCCCTTGCGTAATCGAGAACCATGTCGACTATGCCGAGCTCCTTGAGCGTGTTGTCGGAAATAAGCAGGCATTTTTTTATGCCGAGCTTATTCAGATGCGCACCGAGCTTTTTTATCACACCGTTGCCGATAATAAAGCCTGTGGGACTTTTAAAATATATTTCCTTCATATTTCCTCCTGATTTTTAAAGCATCATACTGCCGGTCTTCTTGAGTCTGATGTGCCAGGAAAGCGCTTCGTCAAGCAGAACCGGGTGATGGCCGCCGGCCGCCGCCGCACGGTCAAGATAGCTGCGGAGCTGATCCTTATACGCACCGGCGCAGTTTTCGATTATCTCTCGCGCTCTTTCGGTATCGCTCTTTCCGCGAAGATCGGCGACTCCGTTTTCGGTAACAACAACATCGATATCGTGCTCGCTTATGTCCTGATGCGAAGCCATAGGCACTATCGTCGATATTGCGCCGCCCTTACCGGTCGACGCTATCATCATAACCGACAGCCCCGCGTTGGCAGCGAAGTTTGCGCCGCCGCCGAGACCGTTTACAATCTTCGAACCGGCTATGTGGCTGGAGTTTACGTTGCCGTAGATATCCATTTCAATGCCGCTTGTGAGCGTTATGGGAGCAAGACGGGCTATGACCTCGGAATTGTTTGTTATCTCGCCGTTTCGGATGACGACGCTGCGGCGCACCTGCTCGTTTTCCTCGATAAGCTTTTTTACCTCAGAGCTCATTTTCACAGAGCCGCAGGATATCGCCTTGGCCTTGCCGGAGGCCGCGAGGCGTATGTTCGCCTCCTGAGCGACTCCTCCGAAAAAGCTTATATCGTTGAAGTTCGCCCGACCAAGTGCGTTTACTATCTCCGCTGCGAGACTGCCGAAGCCCGTCTGCACCGGCGGTAGCTGAGTTATTCCGCGCCGGGTCATCTCAAGCTCAAGGAAGTTAAAAAGATTGTCCGCTATGGCCGCCTGTTCGGGCTTTACCGGTGCCAAAGCAGCTACCTCGTCGGGCTCATCGCTCAGCACGATAGCGGATATCTTTTTAACATTGCAGGCGATCGAGGATACACCGATGCGCTGTCCCGCAGAGGTGATGGGTATCGGGCCGCCGTCGGGAATATAAATGTCATGCATGCCCTCGAGCTGCTCGGGCATCGCGGCATTGACCTCGATTATGACCCTGTCGGCAAGCTCAACGAGCAGCGGTACAAAGCCCACGGATGAGCTCGGCACGAAGCTGCCGTCGGCATTGATGGCAATGGCCTCAACAATGGCAACATCTATATGGCCGAACGCCTCGGCACGCAGAAGATGCGGCATTTTGTTCATTTGCTGCTCGCAGTAGGCGACCGAGCCCCGGTTTACCTGAGATGCGATGACCTTGCTTTCTATCATAGGGGCACGACGGGCAACTGCGCCCGCCTCTGCAAGGATCGTATCGACAATGCCGTTATTCGAGCCGGACACGACGTTGAGCCCGAGCTCCTCTCCGGCGTTTGCACGGTCGGCGAGTGCTCGGATGACCGCCTTGGGGTAGCCGCAGCTCGTGTAGCCGCCTACAGCAACGGTCATGCCGCTTTTTATTATTTCCGAGGCCTCCGCAGCCTGCTTTATCAGGCCGCGGAGCTCGGCGCTTCTTATTTTGCTTTCCATCTTACTTTGCCTTGAAGCCGGCGAAGAGCTCCTCGTCGGTGGGCTTGAAGTTGGGTATCTCCTTAATGATCCAGGTGTTATTCATGTAATGCTTGAGCCAGATGTTCTCAGAGCAGATGTTGCCGCCCCAGGTCGCGCAGCCCAGAGAGCTGGTGAAGGGCATACCGCTGGTCCAGCTGCCGGTGTTGGTAGCCGCCTGCGGCTGGTTTACAACAACACGGGTGGTATAGGTCTCGGCGGCATACTTTGCAATGTTCTCCTCGGTCTTGGAATAGATGCCGCAGGAGTGGCCTGCACCGTTTACGTTCTGGTTGGTGACAACGATGTCTATTGCATCGTCAACGTCCTTAGCCTTGTAAAGAGCTATGACGCAGCACTGCTTCTCACGGCAGAATGCCGTACCGTCGCCGCGGACATCCTCTTCGACGAAGATGACCTTCGTGCCGTCGGGAACAGTTATACCGCATATCTCGGCGATATCGGGAATGGGGCGGCCGACGATGTTCTTGTTGACAGCGTGTCCTTCGGGCCAGGTGGGCCATATGCCCTTGCGGACGGCTTCCTTGTCCTCTGCCGGCAGGATGTAGCCGCCGACCTTCTCGAACTCAGCCTTCATCTGATCGTAGACAGATTCATGAACGATGACGCTGTTGTCGCAGGAGCAGCCGATAGCCATGTCAAAGGTCTTGGAGGCTATGATCTTGCTTGCCGCATCGGCGAGATCGGCAGAATCGTCAACATATATCTGTGCGTTGCCCGCGCCGACACCGAATGCCGGGGTGCCGGAGCTGTAAGCCTGACGGACAAGGCCTTGGCCGCCGGTGGCAATGATGAGGTCTGCCTGCTTCATGAGCTCTGCGGTGATCTCGTGAGTCGGTTCGGGATAGGTGATGAACAGATCCTCGGGTGCACCGTACTTTTTCATAACGTCACGCAGGAGGGATACGGTATAGTTGGTAGTCTTTGCGCCGCGTCTCGACGGGGAGAAAATGATAGCGTCGCGCGCCTTGACCGCGTTCATCGCCTGCATGATAGGTATCATCTCGGGCTGAGTCGCGGGAACGATCGAGCAGATGACACCGACGGGCTTTACCATGCGGAGCAGACCTTTTTCGGGGATCTCCTCAACGACGCCGACAGACTTCTGCTTTTTGAGGTCATACATAAGACCCCTGCACTTGTTGGTCAGCTTGCTGCGCTTGGACTCCATGTCGCCCAGGCGGGTCTCGTCAAGAGCCATTCTGGACATGGTCTCTATCTTCTCGTCGTCGCGGATGATCTCCCAAACGATGGCTGCAACCAATTCGTCGACCTGCTCCTGATTATAGCCCTCGATTACCTTCTGCGCTTTTCTTGCGCGTTCCATAAGACCCGCGATAAACTTCGCATCGGCGGTGTCGGCGATAACATTTTTGCTCATGTCAATTCCTCCTGTTAGTGAAAATTAATCGTTTGATTTTCAGAAAACGTTTGCCGAAGCACCGAGGATGTTGACAAATATTTAACCAAATTCGTATTATTTATCGAATAATTCGTTATGTTTTTAGCAATTTGCACTATTTCAGGCTCGGTTTTCGCCTATCGTTTAATGAAAACGTTTTCTCGTATCAAACTATATCACCTAGTATGCAAATTGGCAATAACTCAATTGTGTATAAAAATCTTTAGCACTTTTAGTGCAAAATGACGGGGTTTTTGTCAAAACGCCCGAAAACGCAGGTGCACTTTTGGCTGCGGCACACAAATTTAAATATGCATCTTGAAAACGTTATCAATATGGTATATCTTAATTTATGAGCTTTTTAGATAACTTTTTCCCGTGAAAGGAGATAATTCAACCGCCTATGAAAGCAATAGAAATTTATGAAGTCGGTCCGAGAGACGGCTTCCAAAACCAAAAGGTCTACATCCCCAAGGAGAATAAACTGCTAATAATCGATGCTATTGCCGCTTCCGGAGTCAAACACATTCAGGTGACCTCCTTTGTCAGCCCCAAGGCCATCCCGCAGATGGCCGATTCGGCCGAGGTCGCCGCGGCGTGCGCCGAAAAATACCCCGAACTGTCGCTTTACGCGCTGGCTCCCAACCTGCGCGGCGCATACAACGCGTGGAACGCCGGGATAAAGCACATCTTCTACGTCGTCTCGCTCAGCGCCAGCCACAACAAGGCAAACATCAACCGCACGCACGAGCAGAGCATGCAGGAGTATCTGAATATACACGAGAACCTGCCCGACATGGAGGTGTCCATCGACCTGGCCACGACCTTTGGCTGCCCGTTTGAGGGCAAGCCTTCAACGCAGGCCGTTGTCGATTTCATAGGCAGCTATGTCGAGGCCGGGGTCGGCGAGGTCGACCTGTGCGATACAGTCGGTCTTGCAAACCCTGCGCAGGTGCGTGAAGTCATTGCCTCCGTAAAGAGCGCATTTCCCTCTCTTGAGCTTCAGGTCCACATCCACGACACGCGCAACATGGGCATGGTCAACACCCTTGCCGCCATCGAAGCCGGCGTGACAAAATGTCAGTCCACACTCGGCGGTCTGGGCGGATGCCCCTTCGCACCCGGAGCGTCCGGAAACCTGGCAACTGAAGACCTTGTCTATATGCTCAACGGCATGGGCTATGGCACCGGCATCGATACCGATGCGCTCATTACCGCCGCACGCCTTGAAAAGGAGCTGCTCGGCGAGGGAAACTTCAGCGGTCACCTCATGAACATAGCTTCTCCTCAGTGCTTGGCAGAGTATTGAGACCAAAAGTGAAAATAACCCCCTGTGCGGAACACAAAGGCTCTGCACAGGGGGTTGTTTCCATTATTAAAGTGCTTTCACGCCGTCAGCAGGATAAATCCCGCGACGATAAGGAATTCCGCCAGCAGATATGTCAGCATTACCCCGAAATGCGTTTTAAACGGCCTGCCCTTGCGAAAGCGGACGTAAAACAGTATGGAATCGGATACAAAAAAGCTCACGGCTCCCGCGTACATGATGGCCGTAGCAAGGCACGGCAGCGTTATCAGCTGGAACAGCGCAAAGCAGTTCATCGCGCCGTTGACGACAAGATAGCCCATCATGCCGACGTAGAGGCTCTTGGGCTTCACGTTCCCGACGAGACCGCGGAAAACAAAGCCCACCGCCGCTATGTACACTATCGCCGCAAGGACTATCACCCACACCGGCACGAGCGTGAAATCGACGTGCATGCAGTAGGCCGCCGCAAAGCAAAGGTGCGAAAGGAAAAAGCTCGTTCCGCCGACTGCAAAGCCCACCGGCCCGAATATGAGCAGCACATCGCCCAGCCAGCTCGTCACCACCGCGGCAACAACGATATCCAGCGGCGCCTGAGCCGTCGTAAGATACCAGCCGAGAAGCGTCGGCAGCAGGAACACCTTCGTCACCGCACGCAGCACCTTATCGCACCTCCAGCTTGCGTAAAGGTGCACCGCGGAAAATGCGGCAAACGCCGCAATAAACACATAATTCATTTACTCTCTCCCTGTATATTTCCTATACAACAATACAATACCATACACAGCGTATTATTTCAACAGATATCAGAAGTTGAAAACGGGAGAATTTTGTGATAAAATTGGTAAACTAAACGTTAATAAGGGTTAAGGAATCAGTATTTATGAAAACTCCGCTTATGATGATAATAAACCCGGCGGCCGGAAAGGGCGGCTTCAGGCGTGCTCTGCCCGATGCGCTGAAAGCGCTGTCGGATGCCGGCTATGCGGTGACTATGTATTTCACCGAGTGCCGCGGCCACGCGACGGAGCTTGCCACGCAGTATGCCGGCGCGGTGCCGTACCTTTTGGTGCTCGGCGGCGATGGTACGCTCGCCGAGGCCATTGCCGGTCTCATGCCACTTTCCGAGCGTCCCAAGGTAGGCTATATCCCCATCGGCACGGCAAACGACGTTGCGCGCACCATAGGTCTTCCGAAAAACGACATACTCGCCGGTGCACAGCGCTTCATCGGCGGATCTCCCCACCCCTTTGACGAAGGGCAGCACGACGGCGGATATTTCAACTACGTCGCGGCCTTCGGCGCATTCACCGAGGTCAGCTACGCGACGCCGCAGGAGGCAAAAAAGCAGCTCGGCGAGGCGGCGTACCTCCTAGGCGCGGTAAAAAGCCTATCGACGCTAAAAAGCCGCCGCGTCACCGTCGAGTACGATGACGGCGTTATTGACGGCGAGTTTCTCTACGGCAGCATGTCGAACTCCTACTCCGTGGCCGGCTTTATCGACCTGCCGCGCAAGGAGATCGGCCTCGGCGACGGGCTGCACGAGCTGGTGCTGGTGAAAAAGCTCCCGAACGCGGCGGCGTTTGCGGCGCTTGTGACAAAGGTGCTCAGCCACGATCTCAGCAGCGAATACATAATCATAAAGCACACCCGCCGCGCACGCTTTGTTTTCGACGAGCCCGAGAGCTGGACCTTCGACGGCGAAAACGGCGGCGCACACAGTCAGATATGCTTTGAAAACTGCCCGCAGGCGATCGAGCTGGTGTATTAGCCGTCAGTGGACAGCTGATAGCTTATTGTGTGCGGCGCGGCCGCAATAATCGTATCGGCAGCGGCCTTAACGCGCCTACGAAAGCTTGCCGAGGACGTTCTTGAAATACTCCGGCAGCTCGGTGGAGATGACTATCCTCTCACCGCTGCGCGGATGGATGAATTTAAGCTCGCGAGCGTGCAGGCACTGACCGGAAAGCCCCTTGTCGGGTGAGGGCGCGCCGTATACGCTGTCGCCGAGCAGGGGGTGGCCGATGTGCGCCATGTGGACGCGGATCTGATGCGTGCGCCCGGTTTCGAGACGGCAGCGGATATGCGTATAGCCGCGATAGCGCGCTATGACCTCCCAGTGCGTCACTGCGCTGCGCGAGCCCTTCTGCGTGACGGCCATTTTCTTGCGGTCGCTCGGATGGCGGCCGATGGGTGCGTCCACCGTGCCGGAAGGCTCGCGCATACCGCCGCGCACGACGGCCTCGTATACTCGCGACAGACTGCGGTCGGAAAGCTGAGACGACAGTGCAAGGTGTGCAAAGTCGTTTTTCGCGACGATCAGCAGGCCGGACGTGTCCTTATCTATCCGGTGCACGATGCCTGGGCGCTTTTCGCCTCCGATACCGGACAGCGAGTCGCCGCAATGAAACATCAGAGCGTTTACGAGCGTTCCGTCCGGGTGGCCGGGCGCGGGGTGCACGACCATGCCGCGCGGTTTGTTTACTACCAGCAGGTCGTCATCCTCGTACACGATGTTGATCGGGATATCCTGCGGCCTGAGCTCTGTGTCGGCGGCCTCGGGCATGATGAGCACGACCTCGTCGCCGGGTGAGCATTTGTAGTTTTTCTTCACCGCTTTTCCGCCGCGCCGCGCCCTCAGGCGCACGACGCGTTCTGGGATGATTTCGGCCCGTCGCTGAGCTCGGCGCGGCCCGCCGAAAAGAAGGCCGCCGCGCCGAAGGACGAGTCTGCGCAGAGCGAGGAGTTCAGCGTTGATGATATTCTCGCCGAGTTTAAGGATCTGTAATGGATTATTTGGACGATAATATAATAACAATAACAGCACAGGAGAGCGCCGAACGTATCGACGCTCTCCTTGCGCGCTGTGTGCCGGAGCTCACGCGAAGCGCCGCAGCTCGCCTCATTGACGACGGCGCGGTGACCGTCGGCGGAAAAGCGCTTGAAAAACTTTCCCGCGAAAATTGGTATTCGCATCTTTCGGCGGTGAGTTACAACACGTATATCTTTAACGAAAGCGTAAGAGATAATTTTAAAATGGCGAAAGAAAACGTCTCGGACGAAGAAATTTTCGCCGCGCTCGAAAAGGTGAACCTGAAAGAGTTTATCGAAGAAAACGGCGGATTGGATAAGGTTATCACCGAGGACGCTAACAACATTTCGGGAGGACAAAAGCAACGCCTTGCGCTTGCGATTGCACTCGTATCGGATAAAGATATTTACGTTTTCGATGAAGCAACGAGCAATATCGACATCGACAGCGAAGCCATTATCATGAAGAATATCAAGGCGATTTCTAAAAATAGAAGCGTTATCGTAATTTCCCACCGTCTTGCCAACGTCGTTCCAGCAGATAACATTTATTATATGGAAGAGGGAGAGATCAAGGAAAGCGGTTAGCGCAAAACAAGGTTACGCGCGCCTTTACACCGCGCAGAAAACGCTTGAACAGGCTTATGCGGAGGTGGTAGCATGAGTACGCAGAAAAAGTCTTTGAGAAGAAGCGGCGCGAAAATCATGGCAAGCCTGATTGCCCTTCTCGGCAGTTTGTCTTACATCATGATTTTAGCTGTCATCAACGGAAGCGTGGGCTTTGTCTGCGCGATGGGTGTCACGGTATTCGTGAAACGAACCCTACGAACAGGAACACCGCCGCAG